>Ga0172372_10000173_pt1 | contig 99329 bp, 89 predicted proteins | sample LakKiv5m_2_FD_114544 | JGI IMG/M metagenome (GOLD analysis project Ga0172372, IMG submission 114544) | Freshwater microbial communities from Kabuno Bay, South-Kivu, Congo - kab_092012_9.5m | ecosystem: Environmental > Aquatic > Freshwater > Lake | place: Democratic Republic of the Congo... | reverse complement strand
CATCCCCACAAAACGCTTGCAGATGGCAGAATTGAAATAAGTCATTGTTTTAAATGGATTTTTGCAGGAATTGCTACGTTGCAGGGTCCTGTAGTTAGGATGACACTTTATTTTCCTCCCACAGATATGGCAGAGGTACAGCGAGAAGGAAACCTGGCCTATGGCTTCCAGCGGGCGCGAGAGGCTGCCGAAGATGGCTTCGCCGGAACAGGCCGCGAGCATGAAAGGAACGGCCAGCACCAGCGTCGTCGCCGCCCAGCGGAACGACGCGAACGGCTCCAGCGCGATGGCCAGCACGCTGGCCGCCAGCACCGACAGGCCCATCACCAGCACCTTGCTCACAGGCGACATCGCCTCGATGTCCCGTTCGACCAGCCGAAACGATTCCAGGGACGACAGCTTCCACAGCAACAGGTCGAGGAACAGCCCGTTGGCTCGGAACAGCCACTCGGGCGCAAACGGATTGGCAAAACTGAACCACAGCACGATGCCGATCACCGCCGGCCAGAACGCCCTGCCCAGCAGGAGCAGCAGCGGGAAAAGCAGGTAGAACTGTACTTCCAGGGCGATCGACCAGAAGTAGCCGAAATCCGTCTCGTGCAGCGCGTTGAACACATTGGCGAGAAAGAACGCCGCGCTCGCCGTCACGCCCAGCAGGGTGTCCAGCGAATAGCTGGGTGCGCCGCGTGGCGGCTCGAGCACGGCGAACAGCAATACCACCGCGGACCAGAACCAGGTCGGCAGCAGCACGCGGCGAATGCGTTTCTTGTAGAACCCGTACACCGCCGCCGCGTCGAATTGCCTGTGCTTGCGCAGGAAGGTTGCACCCATCAGGAAGCCGGATATCAGGAAGAACAGGTCGACTCCGACACCCGGCAGGAAGCGCTGCAGCACCCTATCCCACCAGACAGCCTCGGCACCTATCAGCATGACCGAGCCGTGGGCCAGCAGCACCAGCACGATTGCCAGGCCACGAAGAAATTGAATATTGCGATTCTTGCCGTGCCGCGCTCCGGCATCACTCATAAGCCATCCGTTGTTCGCCAGCCGCCGCGACTACCAGCCATTGCCTGGGTCATTCAGGATCGATTCCATCGCCTCGCGGCCTCGTTCGACATCAGGCCAGCCTCCCGCTGCGCCTTTGCATTGTCCAAGACAGGTCGATGTCGGGGTCGTTCAATCTCGCCGGTCGCGATCCGGACGAGGCTCGGCTCCGTTATGATCGCGCCCCTCGTTATTCGCCACCGGCCACCGCCATGTCGCTTCTCGAACTGATCGCCTCGCTGCTGGGCGTTATCGCCGTCTGGCTGACCGTGCGGCAGAACAGCTGGTGCTGGCCCATCGGGCTGGGCATGGTGTCGCTGTATGCGTGGTTCTTCTTCGATGCCAAGCTGTACTCCCAAGTGCTGTTGCACGGCGTCTTCGCGGCGATGCAGCTGTATGGCTGGTGGGCCTGGACCCGCGGCGCCGACGGACACGGCCGGCGCGTGAGCCTGGCCAGCGGGCCGGAAGTGCTGGTCGGCATCGGCATGGCGGTGCTAGGCAGCCTGCTGCTCGGCAGCGCAATGGCTCGCTTCACCGAGGCGGCGTTTCCCTGGATCGATGCCAGCCTGACCGCCTTCAGCCTGCTCGCGCAGCTGTGGATGGCACTCAAGCGCCTGCAGTGCTGGCCGCTGTGGATCGTGGTCGATGCCTTGTTTGTCGGCTTCTTCAGCTTCCAGGGCTACTGGTTGACGGCCGGGCTCTACGCGCTGTTCACCGCGCTGGCGGTGATGGGGCTGCGTGAATGGCGTGCGACCCTGGTGGCCGCCCGATGAAGGTCGTCGTGCTCAACGGACCGGAATCCACCGGCAAGAGCTGGCTGGCCGATCGCTTGCGACGCCGCTTTGGCGGCCTCGTGGTCGACGAGTACGTGCGTCACTACATCGAGCGGACGCAACGCGACACGACGCTGGCCGACATCCCGGCCATTGCCCGCGGCCAACTGGCCCGGGAAGACGCCGCACGGGCCGCCGCACCGCATCTGCTGATCCTCGACACCCATCTGCTGAGCAACGTGCTCTGGAGCCGCACGCTGTTCGGCGACTGCCCCGATTGGCTGGAAGCCGAACTGCAGGCGCGTGAATACCACCAGCACCTGTTGCTCTCGCCCACAGGCGCCGAGTGGCATGCGGACGGACAGCGCTGCCAGCCAGATCTAGACGACAGGCAGCGCTTCTATGAGCAATGCCGTGACTGGCTTCGGCAGCATCGGCAGCCATTCGTTGAAATCGCTGGCGACTGGGCCGAGCGCGAACGTCAGGCAATTGCCTGGACACGAGCGCTGCTGGATGGCTGACCGCCTCAGCGGCTTGGCTGCCCGTCCCGGCGCAGCAGCAGGCCGATGGCGAGGATGACCAGCAGGCTGCCCGGCAGCCAGTGCCAACCCATGCGCGCGGGCTGATCGAAGAACAGCAAGAGCATCGAGACGAAGGGCACCAGGTAGCTGTAGGCCGTTACCGCCCCGGGGGTCAGTGCGCTGGTGGCGCGCTGCTGCAGGAAGAAGGTCATCGCGCTGGAGAACACGCCCAGGTAGGTCACCAGCAGCAGGTCCAGCAGATTCATGTGCAGCAGCGCCGCCGGGCGCTCCCATATCGCCCCCATCAGGCCGATCAGCACAGCGCCCGCCACCAGGCTCCAGAAAGTGCGCAGGCCCGCCTGGGTCGGCAACGATCCGTTGGCCAGCCCCCATTTGCTGAGCACCGGATAGAGCGCCGAGGCGACGCAGCCGAAGAAGAAACCCAGCTCGCCGAAGCCCAGCTGCATCCCGGAGAAGTCGCCGCCGTTCTCGGCCCAGGCCAGCCCCAGAGCCCCGCTCGCCCCGAGCGCGAGGATGGCGAGCAGCCTGCCCGCGCGCTGTTCGACGCCCAGCCCCCGGCCGAGGCAGTACGCCAGCAGCGGCACGCTGACGAACAGGGTCGCCATGGACAGTGCACTGACCCTATGCGCCGCCCAGAACATGGTGCCGAAGAAGCCCGCCAGGCAGAGCCCCATGGCCGCGTAGAGCAAGAGGGTTCGCCAGCCCGGGCGCCCATCGCTCTGGCGCCACGCCAGCGGCGCGAGTACCAGCGCGGCGATGCCGAAGCGCATCGCCGTCAGCAGCAGCGGGGGCAGTCCGTCACTGAGCAGCCCGACCGCGGGAAAGGAAAGCCCGACGAACAGCGCCCAGAGCAGCATGCCGAGATGGGCCTGGGTGACACGCTTGCGCTCATGGCCGCGTGTCGTCGCGCCTGCGCGCGGATCGTCTCGGCTGATGGTGGGCGCATGGCTGGGCTCTTGATAGCGATGACTCAAATCTTCGCTCCGGCGGGATGGTTTCGGGCTGGCGCGGCGTCTATGAACGCGACGCCGACCGTCGAATGACCTTAATGGAATAGGTGAGGTTCGGTTTGCGCGTCACGCTGATCGGGCGCCGAGTGACGGTGTCCAGGGTGATGTTCCAGAAACCCGAGCTTGGCGCGACGATCTTCGCTGGAAAACGGTCGAACGCACCGCCGTGGTAAGTGTGCCGGCCGCCATTCTTGAAGCTGCGAAAGTTCGCGTCGTTCATCAGACGAATGTTGCAGGTCTGCGAACACTGGATGACGACGATGTCACCCTCTTCAAGGTGCTCGCGCTGGTGTATGAACTTCATCGACTGCTCCGACACGGTTTGGGGCAAAGCGCAGAACGATAGCATGCATACCGCTGGAACCGGCCTGCCGACGATCCCGGACCGCACAAGGCATGCAGCCCAAGTGGCTGACCCAGGGCATCCTGCTCGGCGTGGCCATCGACATGTGGACGGGCGACATCGGCGCTCGTATCGGTATCGCCCTGGGCCTGATGCGCCGAGGTTGACCGCGCTCGCCGCGAGCGGGTTGTCCTACGGACCGGGTTGTGTATGCTCTGCCGACCTGTCCGAAAGTCTGCTTCCTGCCATGTACAGCACGTCACGTCCCTGCTCTGTCAGCCTGCCCGCAGGAAGTCGGCTGCTGTTTCTCTTCGATACCGGATTGCTGGCCGTGTGGTGATGGCGCCCAGTCGCGCCTTTTCCTGCAGATCCATTTCCTGCTTATCGAGGTCCGCCGCCCATGTTCGCGGTTCGTAACACCGTTCAGATTGACGCCCCCATCGTGCGCAACGCGACCCGTTGCGGTTTCTTCATGGCCGGGTTCGGCCTTTCCGTCTGGGCGCCGCTGGTGCCCTATGTCCGTGAACGCATCGAGATGACCGATGCGGTGTTCGGTCTGTTGCTGCTGTGCATCGGGATCGGCTCGCTGACCTGGATGCCCATTTCCGGCGTCCTGGTGGCCCGCTGGGGCATTCGCCCGGTGCAGCTGTGCAGTGTTGCGCTGCTGGCCCTGGCGCTGGCCGGCATGGCGCTGACCGATTCGATCGGGTGGCTGGGCCTGGCGCTGTTCTGTTTCGGCGGCAGCCTGGGCGTCATCGACGTCATCATGAACATTCAGGCGGTGCTGGTGGAAACCGCTGTCGGCCGCCGGCTGATGTCCAATTTTCACGGCATGTACAGCCTCGGCGCCATCAGTGGTGCGCTGGTGCTGACCGGCCTGCTGAGCCTGGGTCTGGCACCGGAGGTCGGTAGCTTCATGATGATCGGCGTGATCGTCGCGGCGAACCTGGCCCTTGCGCGCGGCTACCTGCCGAATCGCGCGCCCGGTGGCGGCCTCGCCTTCGTCCGCCCGACCGGGCTGGTGATGCTGGTCGGCCTGATGTGTTTCGTCGTCTACCTCGCCGAAGGCGCCGTGCTGGACTGGAGCGCGCTCTATCTGACCGGTGAGAAAGGCCTGGAAGTCGCCAGAGGCGGGCTCGGCTATGCGGCCTTCGCGCTGATGGTCACCATCGCCCGTTTCGCTGGCGCTCCGCTGGTGAACAGCCTAGGCACGGCGCGGGTCATCGCCTTCGGCGGCATGCTGGCGGCATTCGGCATCGGTCTGAGCCTGACCGCCGATCACTGGGCGCTGGCATTGGTCGGCTATGGGCTGTGCGGCCTGGGGTGCGCCAACGTATCGCCCGTACTGATCTCCTCGTTGAGCCGGCAGGACAGCATGCCGGTACAGCTGGCCGTCACCGTCGCCACTACCATTGGCTTTGCCGGCGTGCTCGCCGGCCCGGCGATGATGGGCATGGTCGCCCACTTCAGCTCGCTGGGCATGGCCTTCGCGCTGCTCGCCGTCCTGCTGCTCGGTATCGTGCCGTTCTGCCGTCGCTTCGCGGCGTGAGCCCGGCTAGAATGCGCGCCCTATGCGCATCCCCGACTTCCAACAACGCCTCGCCGATATCGGCGCCAAGCCCCGTCATATCGGGCGGATGACCCGCGCCTGGCTCAAGGGCCTGCCGCTCGATGTCGGGCGGCGCCAGCAGCAGGCCGAGGACTTCCTGCCGCTGAGCGTGCGCGAAGGTCTGCCGGCGCTGAGCCTGGAAATCGATGCACTTGCCCGCCTGCGCTCCGAGCACCCGGCGGCCGATGGTTCGGCAAGACTGCTGGTGGAGCTTGGCGATGGGCAGATGGTGGAAAGCGTGCTGCTACCGCGCGACGGGCTGTGCGTGTCCAGCCAGGTCGGCTGCGCGGTGGGCTGCGTGTTCTGCATGACCGGCAAGAGCGGCCTGCTGCGCCAGCTGGGCAGTGCCGAAATCGTTGCTCAGGTCGCCCTCGCCCGCCGCTTCCGCGCGGTGAAGAAGGTAGTGTTCATGGGCATGGGCGAACCGGCGCACAACCTCGACAACGTACTCGAGGCGATCGACCTGCTCGGTACGGAGGGCGGCATCGGTCACAAGAACCTGGTGTTTTCCACCGTCGGAGACTTGCGCGTGTTCGAGCGCCTGCCACAGCAACGGGTCAAGCCGGCCCTGGCGCTATCGCTGCACAGTACCGACGGTGCCTTGCGCCAGGCGCTGCTGCCGCGCGCACCGCAGATCGCCCCGGAGGAACTGGTCGAGCTTGGCGAGACCTACGCCCGCGCGACAGGCTTCCCGATCCAGTATCAGTGGACGCTGCTCAAGGGCATCAACGACAACCAGGAGGAGATGGACGGTATCCTGCGCCTGCTCAAGGGCAAGTATGCGGTGATGAACCTGATCCCCTACAACAGCCTGGAAGACGACGCGTACCAGCGGCCTGAGGGTGAGCGCATCGTGCAGATCGTGCGCTATCTGCACAGCCGCGGCGTGCTGACCAAGGTGCGCAATTCGGCCGGCCAGGATATCGATGGCGGCTGCGGCCAGCTCCGCGCCCGCGCCGAGCAAGTGCTCGGGCGCAGGCGGCCGCGCTGATCGGGCCTGAACCCACCTCGCCAACGGCTGTCGGAGCGCTGTAACAGACGCCGTTTCGGTGTTCATCTCAGCAAGGAAAGCGCAACACCGCATGCATACCCTGGAACAACTCGAACGTGGCGAACTGGCCGGCATCAGCCGCCTTGATCTTTCCGCCGGCCTTGACGCCTTTCCCGACGCGATCTTCGGCCTCGCCGATACGCTGGAAGTGCTGAACCTCTCGGGCAACCAGCTCGACAGCCTGCCAGCCGACCTATCCCGGCTGCGCAAGCTGCGCATCCTGTTCTGCTCGGACAACCCGTTCACCGAGGTGCCGGAGTGTCTCGGCGATTGCCCGCAGCTGGAAATGATCGGCTTCAAGGCCAATCGTATTCGTCATCTGCCTGCCGATTCCTTGCCGCCGGCTCTGCGCTGGCTGATCCTTACCGATAACCAGCTGGAAAGCCTGCCCGACGAGATCGGCAACTGCCGAAGGCTGCAGAAGCTGATGCTCGCCGGCAACCGGCTGACCAGCCTGCCGCTGTCCCTGTCCGAATGCACCCAACTGGAGTTGTTGCGCATCGCCGCCAACCGCCTGCAGCTGCTGCCAGACTGGCTGCTGACACTGCCGCGCCTGAGCTGGCTGGCCTTCGCCGGCAACCCCTTCAGCGACGCCAACGAGGCCGCGAGTCTTGCACGCCACTCGCTACCCGCGATTGCTCGAACGCAAGTCGTGCTGCATGAACAGCTCGGCCAGGGTGCCTCCGGCGTCATTCACCGAGCGCAATGGCAGGTGCCCGGCCAGGCGCCGCGACCCATGGCGGCGAAGCTGTTCAAGGGACACGTCACCAGCGACGGCCTGCCACATAGCGAAATGGCCGCGTGCGTGGCGGCTGGCCGTCACGCCAACCTGATCGACGTCGCCGGCCCACTTGCCGACCACGCAGAGCTGACGCCCGGCCTGCTGATGGATCTCGTCGACCCTGGCTTCCAGCCCCTGGCCGGGCCACCCTCGCTGGCCAGCTGCACGCGCGACAGCTACGGTGCCGAGCAGCGTTTCAGCCTCGAACAGGTCCTGAGCATCGCCAGCGGCGTCGCGTCCGCCGTTGCTCACCTGCACCGCCGCGGCATCCTGCATGGCGACCTCTATGCCCACAACCTGCTGGTCGATCCGAGTGGCGCCTGCCTGCTCAGCGATTTCGGCGCGGCCTCTTTCTTCGAGCCCGACAGCGCAGCCGGACAGCGCCTCAAGCGCATCGAAGCCCGCGCTTTCGGTTGCCTGCTGGAAGAATTGCTGCAACGCTGCCCGGACACCGATCCACGTCAGCATGTCCTGCTGGATCTGCAACGACATTGCCTGAACGACAACATCGAGCAGCGACCGGACTTCGACCGTCTGCATAGCCTTCTCGCCGCGCTCTGACGCGCATTACCGGAGCGATTACACAGCCATGACCTCACCCGAAGCGGACGAGCCGCGCTCGCCCTATCCCAAGCCCTACGCCGACACTCCGCTGGACCAGGACCCCTTCGTTCGTGGACTCAAGCAGCGGCTGCCCGAGCACCTGCGTGATTCGTTCAATGAGGAGCAGCTGGCGGCGTTGCGCGGTGTGTTCGGCGCACGCTCCTGGGTCAGGCACCGGGTCGACCTGCGCGGCACGGTGCGGCTGTGGCGCAATCATTACTATTTCGCGATCGTCGCGGGGCGCAACAAGCGCAACCTGACCCGCCCGCAGCAGAACCTGTCGTTGATCGCCAAGGCTGCGCTGGCGACCCTCTTCCTGCTGTTTTCCGCCCTGGTCGGGCTGGTAATCCTCTACCTGCTCAAATCCGCGCTGGGCATCAATCTGTTCCCCGATTTTTCCCTCGGACTCTGGGACTGGTTCAAGGAGAGCCTCTGACCGCCTGCGTCTTGTAGCTGGCCAAGAAGACGCTACGCTGAATGACGCGCGGAGAGTGGATCGGGGTTGATCGGAATCAAACCTCAATCTGCCCGCCGGTAGAACACTAGATGCGCTCTGACCTTCCCGAGCTTCTACAGGAGTTTGTGAAATGAACGACGCTTCGAACAAACCTGCAGTCAGTACGGATGAAAAGAAGGTGCCGACGGCACCGCAAGACCCATGGCGCCCCTTCGACACCTTGCGGCGACAGGTCGACCGGCTCTTCGATGAGTTCGATCGCCCCTGGCATCTGCCCTTCAGTCGCCACGGCCTGGAAACGGCGCCTCTCTGGCAGGGCGGGCCCAGCCGGATGCCGGCGGTAGATGTGGTCGAGAAGGAAAATTCCTTCGAGATCACCGCCGAGTTGCCTGGCCTCGATGAAAAGGATGTCGAGGTGAAGCTGGTCGGCAACAGCCTGGTGATCAAGGGAGAAAAGCGCCAGGAGCACAAGGAGGAGAAGGACGGCTATCACCTGTCCGAGCGCTCCTTCGGCAGTTTCCAGCGCAGTTTCGCACTGCCGGACGGGGTGGATCGCGAGCAGATCGAAGCCAAGTTCGGCAAGGGTGTGCTACGTGTTTCGCTGCCCAAGCACCCCGGCACTGGTGAAGGAGCGAAGACCATCTCGGTCAAGGCCGAATGACCAGCGAAAGGGCCGGCTGCCAGCATGGCCGGCCCTCCTCCCCCCGTTGATGCGGCCTGCCCGGATCAACGCTCCGCCGACCTCGGATCACTCGACTAGACTTCGGAAAACCCTGATTCGAGGCAGCCATGAACGACGAGCAGGAAAAGAACCTGACATTGCGGCAAATGCTCGGCAGTGTGCTGGCCGCCGCCTTGGGTGTGCAGAGCGGCAAGAACCGGGCAAGAGACTTCAGCCACGGCAAACCCAGCCACTTCATCATTCTCGGCGTGGGGTTCACCGTACTGTTCGTGCTGATCGTGCTGGGTGTGGTCAAGCTCGTGCTTTATCTGGCGGGCCTGTAGCCGCTATTGGTGGCTGACCCAGAAAATTGCCGTTGCCACGGCGAGCATGATCAAGGCAAATATCGCCGCGGCATCCACAACACTGTCGCGCTGGTCGTTTCTCACGGGACTTCTCCTCTAGCAGCTAGTCGCAGCCTGTTCTTCTCGCAGTTAAGACCAGGGAACGAGGTTGCTCAAGGCGTGTTAGCCGTAAGTCCATTTCGCTTGGTTTAGTTCTAAACATATTCCCAAACATCACTTTTGCGCATAACAAGTAGCTGGTATCGTGCCGCCCTCCCTAAATGGGTGCGCGGCCGTGCGCGCGAAAGCTGTAGCAGCCTGAGAACAGGACATTTATGTACGTTTACGACCAGTACGACCAACACATCATCGAGGATCGGGTCCGGCAGTTCCGCGACCAGACCCGCCGCTTCCTGGCCGGTGAACTCGCTGATGAGGAATTCCGCCCGCTGCGCCTGCAGAATGGCCTGTACATCCAGCGCTACGCGCCCATGCTGCGCATTGCCGTGCCATATGGCCTGCTTTCCTCGACGCAGGTGCGCAAGCTGGCAGAGATCGCTCGTCGCTACGACAAGGGCTATGCCCATATCAGTACCCGTACCAACGTGCAGTTCAACTGGCCCGAGCTGGAAGACGTACCCGAGATTCTCGCCGAACTGGCCACGGTGCAGATGCACGCCATCCAGACCAGCGGCAACTGCATCCGCAACACCACCACCGATCAGTTCGCCGGCGTGGCTCGTGATGAGCTGATCGACCCGCGGCCCTGGTGCGAAATCATCCGCCAGTGGTCCACCTTCCACCCCGAATTCGCCTTCCTGCCGCGCAAGTTCAAGATCGCCGTCAACGGCGCAGTGAGCGATCGCGCTGCGATCGAAGTGCACGATATCGGCCTGGAAGCGGTAAAGAACGATGCAGGCGAGCTGGGCTTCCGCGTTTCGGTCGGTGGCGGCCTCGGCCGGACGCCGATCGTCGGCAGCTTCATCAACGAATTCCTGCCGTGGCAGCACCTGCTGAGCTACCTCGACGCCATCCTGCGGGTTTACAACCGTTACGGCCGCCGCGACAACAAGTTCAAGGCGCGCATCAAGATCCTGGTCAAGGCGCTGACGCCTGAAGTGTTCGCCGAGCGCGTCAACGCCGAGTGGGCGCACTTGAAAGACGGCCCCACCACCCTGACCGAAGCCGAAGTGCAGCGCGTCAGCAAGTTCTTCGTCGACCCGCAGTACAAGGCTCTGCAGGATCAGGATGCAGCCCTCGCCCAGCTGGACGCCGAACATCCCGGTTTCGGCCGCTGGCGCCAGCGCAACGTGGTGGCGCACAAGAAGCCCGGCTACGCCGCCGTGACGCTGTCGCTCAAGAGTACCGGCGTGGCCCCTGGCGACGTCACTGACAAGCAGCTCGACGCCATCGCCGATCTGGCCGATCGCTACAGCTTTGGCGAGGTGCGCAACTCCCACGAGCAGAACATGATCCTGGCGGACGTAGAGCAGGCCAGGCTGTTCGAGCTTTGGCACGAACTGCGCGAGCTGGGTCTGGCCACGCCGAACATCGGCTTGCTGACCGACATCATCTGCTGCCCGGGCGGCGATTTCTGCTCGCTGGCCAACGCCAAGTCGATCCCGATCGCCGAGGCCATCCAGCGTCGCTTCGACAACCTCGATTACCTGTTCGACCTGGGCAACATCGACCTGAACATCTCCGGTTGCATGAACGCCTGTGGCCATCACCATATCGGCCACATCGGCATCCTCGGCGTGGACAAGAAAGGCGCCGAGTTCTACCAGGTCTCGCTGGGCGGCAGCTCCGGCCGCGACGCCAGCCTCGGCCAGATCCTCGGCCCATCCTTCGCCCAGGATGCGATGCCCGACGTGATCGAGAAGATCATCACCGTCTACGTGGAGCAGCGTACCGAAGATGAGCAGTTCATCGATACTTTCCGCCGCATCGGCATTGATCCCTTCAAGGAGCGCGTCTATGCAGCGAATCATTAAGAACGACCAGTTGGTCGACGAAACCTGGCACCTGCTCCCCAAGGAGCAGACCCTGGACGACCTGTGCAACAGCGACGATCTGATCGTGCCGCTGCACCTGTGGCTCGATCATGCACATGCGCTCAAAGCCCGTGACGGTGGCCTGGGTGTGTGGCTCGATGCCCATGAGCAGGTGGAAGATATCGCTGACGACCTGCAGTACTTTCAAGTCATCGCGCTGAACTTCCCGAGCTTTACCGATGGTCGTCACTACTCCAGCGCGCGCCTGCTGCGTGAGCGCTACGGTTACAAGGGTGAGATCCGCGCCATCGGCGATGTGCTGCGCGACCAGCTGTTCTACATGCGCCGCTGTGGCTTCGACGCCTTCGCCATCCGCGCCGATCGCGATCCCGTCGATGCCCTGGAAGGTCTCAAGGACTTCTCGGTGACCTATCAGGCCGCGGCCGACGACGAACGCCCGCTGTTCCGTCGCCGTCAGGTCTGACGACAACGCCAGCAAGTGAAAAGCCCGCCAATTGGCGGGCTTTTCATCGGCGTCACTGGTACATCCAGAAGTTCGGATGCTCGACCGGCACGGGCACTGCAGCGGTCTTTTTTCCGGAAGCGATCTGTTTGATCTTTTCGGCGAGCTTTTTCATAAGCGATTTCCTCGGTTGCGGTCAGGAGTGGCGATAGATTCGACCAAACACAGCGCCCGAGGAAATTCATTGCCACTATCGTACCGATTGACCAGGCGAGGCTTCGTCAGCCTCAATCCAGACGCACCAGCACGCGCCCGATCTGACCGCCCGCCAGGATGCGCTCGATGGCCTCCGGCAGTTGCTCCAGACCGATCTCATAGGCCAGCTCATCGAGGTTGGCCAGCTTCCATTGCAACGACAGCTTGTCCCACATGGATGCCTTGACCACCAGCGGAATCTCCACCGAGTCCACGCCCAGCAGGTTCACGCCGCGAAGGATGAACGGCAGTACACTGGCCTGGAAATGCGTGCCGGCAGTGAGACCGCAGCAGGCCGCACTGGCCCCGCGCTGCAGCGACTTGACCACGTTGAACAGAATGTCGCCGCCCACGGTATCCACCGCCCCGCCCCATTGCTCCTTCAGCAAGGCCTTGTCCACGCCGGCCTGCAATGCAGCACGTTCGACGATCTGCGTGGCCCCCAGGCGGCTCAGGAAATCGGCCTGATCAGCCTTGCCGGTCACGACCGCGACCTTGTAGCCGAGGCTGGCCAGCAACGCCACCGCAATGCTGCCGACACCGCCGGTCGCACCGGTCACCAGCACCGGCGCGTCTCCCGGCTCGAGACCAGCCTGTTCCAGCTTGTCGACACAGAGTGCGGCAGTCAGGCCGGCTGTGCCGAGTATCATCGCGTCACGTAGTGACAGTCCCTGCGGACGCTTGATGACCCAGGCGGCCGGAACCCGGATGTATTGACCGAAGCCGCCGGCGGTATTCATGCCCAGGTCATAGCCGGTGACGATCACTTCATCGCCTTCGGCGAACTCGGCCACGCTGGACGAGGCCACGACACCGGCGGCATCGATCCCCGGAGTATGCGGATAGGCCCGGGTCACGCCACGATTGCCACTAGCCGACAGCGCATCCTTGAAATTCAGCGAGGAATAACGCACCCGGATGAGCACCTCACCGGCGGGCAGGTCTTCGGTGGTTCGCTCGACGACCTTCGACTCGAAACGGCCACCTTCGGTCTCGCTGACTTGTAGTGCCTTGAAGCTGCTCATCGCGGTTCCCCTTGTCATTGCCAAAAACGTTGTTCGTTCAGCCGGCTCCAGCCTTTCAGCAAGCCGTGCTCCATGATCGTGCTGGCCGCCATGCCGAAACGTTCCGGCAAGCTCTTCTTCTGGATGTAATGCAGCTGGAAGAGTTCGGCCTCCTGCGCGCGCTCGGCGAGATACTGATCGCTGGTCTTGAGCTCATCCGCCAGATGCTTGCCGAGTGCGGCGATCCCCAGCCACACCTCGCCCGTCGCAACATCGTCGATCGACAGGTTCTGGCGGTAGCGCGCCACGAAGTTCTTGAACAGCTCATGGGTCGTGTCCAGGTCTTCCTGGAACTTCTCCCGGCCCTTTTCGGTGTTCTCGCCGAACACTGTGAGCGTGCGCTTGTATTCACCGGCGGTGAGCACCTCGAAGTCCACGTCGTGCTTCTTCAGCAAGCGATGAACGTTGGGCAGCTGCGCAACCACGCCGATGGAGCCGAGGATCGCGAACGGCGCCGTGAGGATACGGTTGCCGATGCAGGCCATCATGTAACCACCGCTGGCCGCGACCTTGTCGACGCAAACCGTCAGCGGCACGCCGGCATCGCGGATGCGCACCAGCTGCGAGGCGGCCAGACCGTAACCGTGAACCATGCCGCCACCGCTTTCCAGGCGCAGCACCACTTCGTCCTGAGGCGTCGCCATGGTCAGCAATGCGGTGATCTCATGGCGCAGGTTTTCCACCGCCGACGCACGGATGTCGCCGTCGAAATCGAGCACGAACACACGTGCGGACGTCTCCGATTTCCTCGTCTGCTTGGCCGCCTTCGCCTCCCGCTTGCGCAACGCCTTGAACTCGTCCTTTTCCAGCACTGCCTGCTCCAGGCGCTCGCGCATGGACTTGTAGAATTCGTTGAGCTTGTGCACCTCCAGATGTCCACCGCCCTGTTTGCTGCGTCCACGCCGCATGGACGCGAGTGCGATGAGCACGATCACGATAGCCATCACCAGCGTGACGGTCTTGGCCAGGAAGCTGGCGTAGTCGACAAGAAATTCCACGTATCCCCCTCGATGAGTTTCAGGCGCCCGCCGCAGCTCTTGACGCCGAGCCGCCAGCATACCGATGGCCCCTTGGCTGAGCCAGTCGGCGCAATTCAAACAAACGTTCGAATTATCGTTGACACTCCGGAACGATGTCCCTACCCTCGCGAAAAAACAGTGCCGGCCGGAGCAGCAGCATGGGCAGTATCTACCTGATCAGACATGGTCAGGCGTCTTTCGGCGCAGAAAACTATGACGTGCTCTCCCCCCTGGGTTATCGCCAGTCCGAAGCGCTGGGCGATTACCTGGCGCAAATCGGCGTGAGCTTCGACCGCTGCCTCAGTGGCGAGCTCGATCGCCAGCAGGACACCGCCAGAGCGACCCTGGCGCGGCTCGGTCCGCAACCCGATCTTGAAATCGATGCGGCCTTCAACGAATTCCATGCCGACGCGGTGATCCGCGCCCACCTGCCCGACCTGCTGAAGGTCGAGCCCAACGCCATGCATATCCTGCGCAATGCCGCCGATCACCGTGCCGACTTCCAGAGACTTTTCACCTATGTGGTCCATCGCTGGATCTCCGGCGAGCACGAGAAAGACGAACTGGAAAGCTGGCAGCATTTCCTCGATCGCGTGCGCGGCGGCCTGGAACGGGTGCTCGAACGAGCCGGCAAGCGCGACCGCATCGCCATCTTCACGTCCGGCGGAACCATTACCGCGCTGCTGCAACTGATCATTGGCGTACCGCCGATCAAGGCCTTCGAGATGAACTGGCAGATCGTCAACACGTCGCTCAGCCAGCTGAAGTTTCGTGATCGCGACGTCGCGCTCGCATCATTCAACAGTCATGCGCATCTGCAACTTCTGAAGAATCCGGAGCTCATCACCCATAGATGAGCCCAGCCCCACGCGGCCCAAAGCTGCGTGTAACCATAACGAGCAAAAAGGAAACCCTCATGAGCAACGTCGCCGAAACCTTCAAAGGCATGCAGTCGAAGTTCAACCCCAGCGCCGCCGCCGGCCTGGATCTGGTGTTCCAGTTCAACATCACCGATGCCGAGAACTACTACCTGGTCGTCAAGGACGGCACCTGTGACCTGCAGCAGGGCGACTCCAGCGACGCCAATGTCACCCTGATCATGGACAGCGAAACCATGCAGGGCATCGTCAGCGGCGAGACCGACGGCATGCAGGCCTTCATGGGCGGCAAGCTGCGCGCCGAGGGCGACATGATGCTGGCCCTGAAGCTCAGCGAGCTCTTCCCGGCCTGAGCCTCTTTCGGCGGTCGAGAGACACCAAAAACCGAAGTCCCGACTTCGGTTTTTTTATGTCCAACGTAGCCGTGAATGGCGGATCAGGCAGCTTGATTGACAGGCAACACGCCGGCCAATAACGGCCAGCCGCACTTGGTCTCAGGCACCGCGAGCATTAGATTGTTGAATCATCTTGGGCACCAAACATAAGCAGAAGGGATAACAATGGCGCTTACAGATCAAAGCACCGCTGTCCGCACGGGTGAGGAATTGCCCGCCGATGTCATCGACCAGTACCTCAAGGCACATATCCCGGGACTGGACGGAACACCGCAGATTTCCCAGTTCCCCGGCGGCGCGTCGAACCTGACCTACCTGCTGCAATACCCCGGCCTGGACCTGGTGCTGCGTCGCCCGCCATTCGGCCACAAGGCCAAGTCTGCCCATGACATGGGCCGCGAGTTCCGCATTCTCAATCAGCTCAACGCTGGGTTCCCCTATTGCCCCAAGGCATATGTCTACTGCACCGATGAATCGGTGATCGGTGCCGAGTTCTATGTGATGGAGCGCGTCAACGGCATCATCCTGCGTTCGGAACTGCCTCCGGAGCTGAATTTTGACGAGGCGCAGACCCGCGCCCTGTGCAAGAGCTTCATCGACAAGTTCGTCGAACTGCACAACGTCGACTACCAGGCCTGCGGGCTCGGCGATCTGGGCAAACCGGAAGGCTATGTGAAGCGCCAGATAGAAGGCTGGAGCGAGCGCTACGAGCGCGCCATGACGCCCGATGCGCCCGCATGGGAGCCGGTCAAGGCCTGGCTGAAGGACAAGATGCCGGCCGATCACCCAAAACCCGGAATCATTCACAACGATTACCGTTTCGACAACGTGATCCTGAACCCGGACAACCCGATGGAAATCACTGGCGTACTGGACTGGGAAATGACCACGATTGGTGATCCGCTGATGGATCTGGGCAACACCCTCGCCTACTGGATCGAGGCCGATGATCCACAGCCAATGCAGGCGATGCGTCGGCAGCCGAGCCATCTGCCCGGCATGCACACCCGCCAGGGCTTCGTCGATTACTACGCCCAGCGTGCCGGCATCGAAATCCCCTGCATCGACTTCTACTACACCTACGGCCTGTTCCGCCTGGCTGGAATCGTTCAACAGATCTACTACCGCTTCCATCACGGCCAGACTCAGGACAAGCGCTTTGCCCAGTTCATTCACATGAACGAGCTGCTGGAGCAAAAGGCGCTGCAAGTGATCGGGCAATCGAAGCTCTGACCCCACCCAATCCGTCTGTGGCTTGCCACAGAAACGAACAAGAAAGAGGAACGACCATGTCCAAGACCACCCTGTTCGACCTAGACGGCAAGATTGCCTTCGTTTCCGGCGCCAGCCGAGGTATCGGCGAGGCGATTGCAAAACTGCTCGCCCAACAAGGCGCCCACGTAATCGTGTCCAGCCGCAAGATCGAAGGTTGCCAGGCGGTAGCCGACGCCATCGTCGCGGCTGGCGGAAAGGCCACCCCGGTGGCCTGCCACATCGGCGAGCTGGAGCAGATTCAGGCCGTGTTCGCGCAGATCCGCGAGCAGTTCGGCCGCCTCGACATCCTGGTCAACAACGCCGCCACCAACCCGCAGTTCTGCCATGTGCTGGACACTGACGTATCGGCCTTCCAGAAAACCGTCGATGTGAACATTCGCGGCTATTTCTACATGTCCATCGAGGCCGGCAAGCTGATGCGCGAGCACGGCGGCGGCAGCATCATCAACGTCGCGTCGATCAATGGTGTTTCGCCAGGTAACTTCCAGGGGATCTACTCGATCACCAAGGGTGCCGTGATCAACATGACCAAGGCGTTCGCGAAGGAGTGCGCGCAGTTCGGCATTCGCTGCAACGCCTTGCTGCCCGGCCTGACCGACACCAAGTTCGCTTCGGCACTGGTCAAGAACGACTCGATCCTGCAGATGGCCTTGCAGCACATTCCGCTGAGCCGCGTTGCCCAGCCGAGCGAGATGGCCGGCGCTGTGCTTTACCTGGCCAGCGAGGCATCGAGCTACACCACCGGCGTGTCGCTCAATGTCGATGGCGGCTATCTGGCCTGACCCGACCAGCCAGATGAAAAAGGGAGCCGGAATGGCTCCCTTTTGTCATCTGCACGCTTACCAGTTCTTCAACGCTTCGGTCGCCGCTGCGTTCAACGGCCTGGCCAGCAGGCCGGTCGGTGCAAGCTCCACCGCATAGCTGGCGCCATCGGCAATCGGCATGTAATCGACACGCAATACCTGCGCCTCGACCAGGTACATGTCGCGCTGCCCCAGCTGCAGCGACTGCCAGATATCCATGCCCAGGGGCTTCTCGCTCAACACGACGCGGCCATGCCGGGCCAAGTTCTGCTGCTCGACGGCAAGGTAGCGCCCGGAGAGCCGCTCCAGGCGATACCCCGACTCCAGCCCGATCAGCTCGGCGAGGCTCTTCCAGCGCAACAGGTTCAGGTCGAGCTGCCAGAGATCGCCTTCCAGCATCACCGTTCGGGTTTCCTTCCCCTGCTCCAGCGTCACCTCGTAACGCTGTGCGCCCTGCGCCTGGAAGGTCAGCGTGACCAGGGGCTTCTGCTCAGGGGGAAGCGCTGTGTAGGTGCTGATGTCATAGCCGATCAAGGCGATCAGACCGGCCAGCGCCAGCACGACAAAACCACAGGTGCCGCGCAACCAGCCCATGAACCAGTGGCCCGCCAGCAGCAAGCGCAGCGCGACCAGCAGCACGATCAACGCCAGCAGAGCGACGACGATCGCAAGCCCGAGATATTGCATAACCAAACGTCCTTTTCATTGGGTGCGACATTATCCGCAGGGGCCGTCAGCGCAGCCAGCACCGAGCTGGGATGCCGATCACGAGCCGGCGTTCTTGTTCGAGCGGAGGGCGACGTCGATCATATGGGCGCAGCCCTTTCACCCGGTCGGTGGCCGCATTATCCTCCGCAATCCCTCAACCCACCGAGATTCGCATGCCCTTCGCCCTCGAGCTGGCGCTGGACCCGTCCACGCTGGCGATCCTGTTTGCCGTCGCCTTTACTGCCGGCTTTATCGATGCCATTGCCGGTGGCGGCGGGCTGTTGACCATCCCGGCCCTGCTGACCGCCGGCCTACCGCCTCATCTCGTGCTGGGCACGAACAAGCTGTCCGCCACCTTCGGCTCGGCGACCGCCAGCTACACCTTCTACCGGCGACGCCTGTTCGAACCAGTCGTATGGAGGCGTGCGCTGATCGGTACGGCCATTGGTGCAGCGGTGGGCGCACTGCTGGCGCAATTCATGCCGGCAAGCTGGCTCAATCAGCTGCTGCCGCTGGTAGTGTCCGCCTGCGGCATCTACCTGCTGTTCAGCAAAGTGCCGGCGAAGGCTGCCGGTGAAGCAGCGGAAATCGGTCGTCGACGGCAGTGGCCGCAGAGCCTGTCGCTCGGCTTCTACGATGGCGTCGCTGGGCCCGGGACGGGCGCTTTCTGGACCGTCAGCAGCATGCTGCTCTATCCCCTCGACCTGTTGCGGGCCAGCGGGGTGGCGCGAACGATGAACTTCGTCAGCAACGCCGTGGCGCTGGCGGTGTTCATCGTGGGTGGGCATGTCGCCTGGGTACTGGGGATCGGCATGGGGCTGGCGCTGATGACAGGCGCCTACTTCGGCGCACGCACGGCCATCGGCGGCGGCTCGCGCTTCATCCGGCCGGTGTTCATCCTCGTGGTACTGGCGATGAGCCTTCGCCTAGCCTGGCAGCACTGGTTCGGGGCGGCCTAGCCGACGCGCCAGGTACAGCTCGATCAGATAGCGAGCGATTGACTGGCGCGCGGGCAACGCCGGCAGGTTGTCGATGTGAAACCAGCGAGCATCCTCGATCTCCTCGGGCTGCGGGACGATCTCGCCGCCGGCATATTCGGCGTGGAACCCGAGCATGAGGGAGTGGGGAAACGGCCAGCCCTGGCTGGCGATGTATCGCGGCGGATGGATATCCACCCCGACCTCTTCACGCACTTCGCGCGCCACGCATTGCTCCACCGACTCACCCGGCTCCACGTAGCCGGCCAGCGTGCTGTAGACGCCAGGTGCAAAGCGAGGTGAACGCGCCAGCAGCAACTCGTCACCGCGGGTGACCAGGACGATCATGCTGGGCGAAAGCCGCGGATAGTGCTGAACACCACAGGCAGGACAGTACATGGCGCGCTCACCGGCTCGCGCCTGCATCGGCGAACCGCAGCTACCGCAGAAGCGGTGCTGGCTGACCCAGGTGCCGATCTGCGTGGCGTAGCCGAGCAGGCGAAACAGGTCCGAGTCAACCTGCTGCATGAACTGACGCAGCCCCTGCCAGCGCGCACCAGGCACATCGGCGGGGACATCCAGTTCGAAGAGAAAGACCGGCTCGCCATCGAAATGCCCCAGCCCCTGCTCGCTGAGCAGCGGCAGCTCCAGACGCTTGAGCCAGTCCCGCGGAAACAGAACACCGCTGTCGTCGACCAGGAACTGTTGCCGGCAATGCACCACTGCCCAGCCCCCCGCCAGCGAGGGATCGAGCAGCGCCGCTTGCCAGCGCAGGCTCATCAGGCGGCGACCGGCATGCCCAGCGCGCGCACGCTCTCGCTGGCGAGATCGAGCACGCTGACCCGCGAATCGTCGCGCCGCAGGATCGCGCCGCCCTCGAGGTAGTACTCGAGGCTGGTCAGGGCGTCGGCAAGCGTCTCGAGCAGCTGCTCGGGGGGCATCTGATTCGACTCGAGCATGTGCTTCTGGATGAAATCGGCACAGGCTCCGATCAGCTCGGCAGCACGCTCCTGCTCGAGGAAGCGCAAACCGCCGCGAACAGCCTGCAGGCTGAACGGCACGTTGGCCAGATGCAGCTTCTCGCCGTTGGACTCGAGATAGGCGGTGATGGCGCGCTTGGCCAGCGCAAGCCCGGCGGTCGCCTCGTCGATCACCACGATGCAGGCTTCGGTCAGCTGGTGGTTGGCGAAGGCTTCGGCCTCCATGCCCGGACGGGCGACCTGAGGTTTGCTATCGCGCCGATCGCCACGTTCCAGACTGGCGACCATGCTCTCGACATAGAGCACCGCATCGGCCAGGCGCAGGATGGCCTGCGGCTCTGGAGCCTGTTCCAAACTCCAGCCGGACACATCGCCCAACTGCGCCTGCAGCGTGCTCGCAGCCGAGGACAGCCCTACCATTCCCAGGGTCTTGGCCATCTTGCCGAGCAGGTTATGCAGGTTCGAATAGGCTTCCGCCTGGGCGGTACCACGCTCGATCAGGTCGAGCAGGTCCTTCAGGCTGGCCAGCTCTTCGCGAATCGCCGAGGACAGCGAACGCATGACGGCCTGGCCGGGACCGGCCAGGCGCTGGGATTCATCTTCCAGCAGGTGATCGGTAAAGGGCAGCGGGCTCAGCGAGAACACCTGCCTGACCTGGCTGGCAATCGGACCTTTGCTGTCCGCCAGTGCGACGACGTACAGCAATTCCTTGAGCAGGCTACGCGGCGCTTCGTATGTCGGGTTGCCGAGCACCTGCTTGAGCTCCCTGTCGAGCCGCGAGAACAGTTGCTTGCGCGATCTACGTGGCAACAGCTGGCCATCGAGCTGCGATTCGATGGCCGCACTGCCGATCCAGCACAGGCGGCCGGCCGGCGAGTCGATGAACAGATGATCGAGTCGCGTAAGCGCCCGCCCCATCAGTTTCAGGCTGGCCGGCAGGTTTTCTTCCCGGATGAAGCCGAGCAAGCCCACCTGGTACATCTGCCGCAGCCGGCGCGCTTCAGCTGCCGGAGCAGCGCCCGGTCGAACCGGCGTGTCGACCGCAGGCCGCGCATGATCGAGACGAACACTGAAGAAGAAGCTTTCCGGCAGTGGCGGCTGCGCGCAGGCCTGGCGCAGTGCATTGATCGCCGGCAGCAGCAGCTCGGGGATTTCCTGGCGGCTGGCATCGACGCTTTCAAGGTAGCGGCGCAGCACATAGAGCGCGTTGCTCAGTGCGGCCAGCTGCCCGTCGCGATCCTCGCCCGCACCGACGGGAATGTCGGTGGCCAGTTGGAGGATTTCCTGGGCGAGCAGTTCGGCACCGGTCAGTTCGATAAGATTGAGCGTGCCGCGGACCTGCTTGAGGTTCTCGACGGCCTGCTGCAGAAGACCGCCGTTGTTGCGATCGATGATGAAATGCTCAAGGCTCTGCTCGGCCTCTTCCATAGTGGCGAACAGCTCATCCCGGACCAGACCGAGTGATGTAGCTCCAGTAACCATGCCTAGTGCGCCTCCCGCGCAAACGTGTGATGGCGCATCAGTCGGCAAAGTCCGGCTTCTGTTTGCTCATGTGAGCGGCGATGGCAACCTTGATATCGGCCGACTGCAGCATGGCCGCATTCCAGGTGGCGATGTATTCGAGACCATCGTCGACGCGGTGGTCGCGCATGTAGCGGATCATTTCCTTGGTGCCACGGATGGCGATCGGTGACTTGCTGGCGATGTCGCGGGCCAGCTCCAGCACACCCTCCATCAGCGCCTGCTGATCGGCGTAGGTGCGATTGACCAGGCCGATGCTGCGCGCCTCATCACCGCGGATGGTGCGGCCGGTGAAGGCCAGCTCGCGCATCATGCCGTCGCCGATGATACGTGGCAGGCGCTGCAGTGTACCGACATCGGCGGCCATGCCCATGTCGATCTCCTTGATCGAGAATTTCGCATCCACCGTGCTGTAGCGCATGTCGCACGCCGAGATGAGATCGATGGCACCCCCCAGGCAATAGCCCTGGATCGCAGCGAGTACAGGCTTGCGGCAGTTGTCGACCGCGTTGAACGAAGCCTGCAATGACAGGATCTTGCGCCGCAGCTGCTCGGCATTGCGCCCGACATCGCTGCCCAGCTGGCTACCCACCGAGGCCAGCAGCTGAAGGTCGATGCCTGATGAGAAATGCTCCCCGGCCCCGCTGAGGACCACTACACGCACGTCATCCGTGGCATCGACCCAATTGAAGATATCGATGATTTCCGTCCAGAACGCGGCATCCATCGCATTGATCTTCTCGGGTCGGTTGATCACGACTCGGGCAATCTTGTCTGCCAACTCTACGCGGAAGGCTTTGTATTCGGTCACGCTATCATCCTCGACAGCAAGCGCATGGGAACGTCGTGACGGGAGCAGCCCGGGACGACGGTGGGCAACTATAACAACTGGTACCAGCCCGAGTGTATGCCGATGCAGACGATGTGATACAGACCACGCCGCCGGACGGCCCCTTCGTGCCGATGTAGAGCCTCGAAGCCACGACCATCACCCCTGGCGGATGCAATCGACGGTGTATGCGCTGCCGTTGGTGGTGACCTCGTGTTGCAAGCCATGGACGTCCGCATCGAAGCCCGGGAAGCGCTCGGCGAAGTCACGGGCGAAACGAAGGTAATCGAGAATCGAGCGAGTCTCGCCGGTGAAACGCTCGCCCGGCATGATCAGCGGGATGCCCGGCGGATACGGCACCAGCATCACCGCTGCTACGCGCCCTTCCAGCTCATCGATCGGAACTGCCTCGACCTCGCCGCGAACCAGCGCATCATAGGCCTGCGCCGGGGTCATGGCCGGCTCCGGCAGCGCCGTGTACATCCGCCGCATCGCCCGCGCCGTTGCGTTTTCGCAATAACAGGCATGCAGTGCATCGCACAGGTCGCGCAGCCCAATGCCGGCATAGGTGGCAGCGCCGCTGCGGGCAACGGACGGCAGCGCTTCGATCAGCGGGATGTTGGCGTCGTAATGGCGTTTGAATTCCAGCAACTCGGTCAGCAGCGTGCTCCACTTGCCCTTGGTGATGCCCATGGAGAACAGCACGAGCATCGAGTACAGGCCGGTCTTCTCCACCACCAAGCCACGCTCCCAGAGGAACTTGCTGACCACCGCCGCCGGGATGCCACTTTCGCCCAGCGCGCCGGACGCGGTGAGGCCCGGCGTCACCAGCGTGACCTTGATCGGATCGAGCAGCACATAGTCGTCGGCAACATCGCCGAAACCATGCCAGTCGGCGGTGGGCTCCAGCAGCCAGTCCCGCGTCACCAGCTCATCGGCGCCGTCAACCCGCGGCGGCTGCCAGATACTGAACCACCAGTCGTCCGGATCGATGTGCTGACGCAGGTTGGCCAGCGCCCGCCGGAAGCTCAGGGCCTCATCGAAGGTCTCCTGGATCAGCGAGCGACCCGCCGGCCCTTCCATCATTGCCGAGGCCACATCGAGCGACGCCAGGATGCCGTACTGCGGCGAGGTGGAGATATGCATCATGAAGGCTTCGTTGAAGCGGTCACGGTCCAGCTGCCGGGTCTGGCTGTCGAGTACGTGGATCATCGAGGCCTGGCTGAAGGCGGCCAGCAGCTTGTGCGTGGAATGGGTGGTGAATACCAGCGGCCCCTGTTCACGGGTATCCATGCCGTAACGGCCATCGTAGAACTCGTGAAAGGCCGCGTAGGCGTACCAGGCCTCGTCGAAATGCAGCACCTCGACGTTGTCGGCCAGGGTGCGCTTGATCAGGTTGGCGTTGTAGCACAGGCCGTCGTAGGTGGAATTCGTGACCACCGCCAGCTTGACCTTCGGCTGGCGTCCGCGCGCCAGCGGGTTGGCGGCGATCTTCGCCTGGATCGACTCGCGGGTGAACTCCTCCAGCGGAATGGGTCCGATGATGCCCAGTTCGTTGCGTGCGGGGCTCATGTACAGCGGTATCGCACCGGTCATGATGATCGCGTGGAGGATCGACTTGTGACAGTTGCGATCGACCAGTACCAGGTCGCCACGCGCCACCATCGAATGCCAGACGATCTTGTTTGCCGTCGAGGTGCCGTTGATCACGAAGAAGGTATGGTCCGCGCCGAAATTGCGCGCGGCACGGGCCTCCGCGGCGGCCAGCGGCCCGGTGTGATCAAGCAGCGAACCGAGCTCCGGCACCGACACGGAGAGATCCGAGCGCAGCGTGTTTTCGCCGAAGAACTGATGGAACGCCTGGCCGACCGGGCTCTTGCGATAGGCGACCCCCCCGCCGTGGCCCGGCGTGTGCCAGGAGTAATTGGACTCGCCGGTGTGCTGCACCAGAGCTCGGAAGAACGGCGGCAGCAGGTCCTCGAGGTAGTTGCGCGCCGCCCGAGCGACCTGCCGGGCCAGAAACGGCACGGTGTCCTCGTAGAGGTAAAGCAGCCCGCGCAGCTCGTTGAGATCGGCCATGGCCTCGGCGGGCGCATTTTCGATCGTCACCTGTTCGCCCAGTGCGAAGATCGGCAGACGCGGCGCGCGGCGTCGGGCGACACGAATCAGTTCGACGACATCATGCAGCAGCCGCTGATTGTCTCCGGCGCCTTCGGCGGCCACCAGGATGCAGGCCAGCCCGTGGTGGGTCGACGCCACGATGCGCCCCTCGCTGGAGCTCGCTGTGGGCAGGATATTGAAACCGTCACGCTCCAGCTCCGAGGCGATGCCTCGCACGCGTTCGCCAGCAACGGTGTCGGCCTTGATGTCGCGATGGACGATGAGGATCGGGAATTTCAGGTCTTTATACATGCGCGCTCTCTGCGGACGGTCTTCCTACAGGGTAGAAGTGTCCGCAGCAAAGGAACAGCGCATTAGGAACCGGACGGATGCCGCGTGAAGACGATCAGCCTTCCAGCTGCATCCACAGCGGCGCGGCACCGGCGGCCTTCTCGATTGCCGCCATACGCGCCATGTGCGCAGCCAGTTCCTCATCGCTGGCGCGCAGCACGGCGGTGCGCGGCCGATCAGCCGCCAGGCGGCGGATCGGGCTGGGCTGCGGTCGCCCGCCATCGGAGCTTTCGCCATCGCCGGCCAGGGACAGATTCGTCTGCCCACCGGTCATGGTCAGCCAGACATCGGCGAGAATCTCGGCGTCGAGCAATGCGCCGTGCAGGTCGCGCCCGGAGTTGTCCACACCGTAGCGCTTGCAAAGGGCGTCGAGGCTGTTGCGCTGCCCCGGGTGACGCTCACGCGCCATCAGCAGCGTATCGAGCACCGTGCAGTGGTCGGTGATTTCGGCGCGATCCTGCTGGCCCAGCAGGGCGAACTCGTTGTTGATGAAGCCAAGGTCGAACGCCGCATTGTGGATGACCAGCTGCGCGTCCTTGATGAACTCGAAAAACTCGTCGGCAATGTCACGAAAACGCGGCTTGTCGACAAGGAATTCATTGGTGATGCCGTGAACCGCGATCGCCCCTTCATCAACCTCACGATCGGGCTGCAGATAGACATGGTAGTGACGCCCAGTCAGGCGGCGACCGATGACCTCGACACAACCGATCTCGATGATCCGGTGGCCATCGGTGACTGGCATACCCGTGGTTTCGGTATCGAGTACTACGCTGCGCATGTCGTTTCGCTCACTTACACAATGGGTTGTCGTTTGGCCTGAACCACGCCACGGTTGGCCAGCAGGTCGGCCTGCTCGTTGCCTGGGTGCCCGGTATGTCCGCGGACCCACTGCCAGCTCACTTCGTGACGATTGACCTGCTCGTCGAGCTGCTGCCAGAGGTCGGCATTCTTCACCGGCTGCTTGCTCGCCGTCTTCCAGCCGCGCTTCTTCCAGTTCGGCATCCAGTCGTTGATACCCTGCATGACGTATTGCGAATCCGTCACCAGCCGCACCTTGCATGGACGTTTCAGCTCGGCGAGCGCGCGAATGGCGGCCATGAGCTCCATGCGATTGTTGGTGGTGTCCGGCTCGCCGCCCCAGAGCTCGCGCTTTACGCCCTTATATATAAGCAGCGCTCCCCAGCCACCGGGACCAGGATTGCCCTTGCAGGCGCCATCGGTATAAATCTCGACCCAATCGTCGCTCATGTGGATTACTTACTCGTTTTGACGGCGACGGCCTTCACGGCAACCGGTGGTGCTCGGCATCGCGGCGGCTGATCTTGGCTACCGGCATCGGCAGCAGCTTGCCCATCCGCTCGCGACGCTCCTGGCGCAACGGCCGCAGACCGATCATCAGCTTGCGCGCCACCAACAGGTAGAAGCCTCCGGTCGGCGCCTGCAGCTGCTGCCCAATGGACTCCAGACGCGACAATCGCGCCTGCCAGTCGCTCGAAGAAAGCGGCGGACAATAGCATCCGAAGCGGCGTTTCTCCAGCGCGAATCCCAGCAGATTCAGCCAGTCGCCGACCCGCGACGGACGGATGCAACGGGCCTGTCGAAAGCCCTCCCGCGACACCAGATGGCGCAGCCCCCAGGCGCTCCAGGGATTGATGCCGACGATCAACAGATGCCCGCCGGGGCGCACGCCGCGTGCCGCTTCGCGCAGCAGGCCGTGTGGCGAGAGGCTGAAATCCAGCGCGTGCTGCAGGACGACCACGTCGGCGGCATGCTCGCCGAGCGGCCAGGCCTGTTCCTCGCAGTGGATTTCCACGCCCGGCAGAGGCGCACCAAGGCGAACGCTCCGCTTGATGTTCTGCGGCTGCACCGGTTCCCCGGCAAACGGCCCGTTGTGCACCAGATAGCTGCCGAAGCAACGGGCCAGCTCATCGGTCAGGATCTGCTTCTCCTGCGCAAGCAGCTGCTGGCCCAAGGGGCCGGCGAACCAGTCGGACGCCTGGCTGATCATGGACAGCCAATGGTCGCTGGCGTGGTTGGACGGTCGCTCGTTCATCGCTCGGCTCCGTTCGCCCGAGGATTCGCCGGGCGCTGGGTTCGATCAGGTTCAACGCTTCCATGGGACTGCCAGAGCCCGCTCCCGTTTCCGGCGCGGGTTGCAGCCTGGCGGGAACAGCCCCTAGGATGCGCCTTTGTGATCCGCTTGGCGACCCATCCATGTTCAAGATCGAAGCCCTGCCCGCCTTCACCGACAACTATATCTGGCTGCTCCAGGACGACGCTGCCCGGCGTTGCGTGGCGGTCGATCCCGGTGACGCAGCGCCCGTGCTGAACTGGCTGTCGGCACATCCCGGCTGGCAGCTGAGCGACATTCTGGTGACGCACCACCATCACGACCATGTCGGTGGCGTCGAGCGGCTCAAGGCACAGACCGGCGCCCGCGTCTACGGGCCTGCCGCCGAGAAGATCCCCGCGCGTGACGAGGCGCTGAGCGACGGCCAACGGATCGAGGTGCTCGGCAAGCGCCTGCAGATCATCGCCGTCCCGGGGCACACACTCGGACACATCGCCTACTTTCACGCTGACCCAGACCAGCCATGGCTGCTCAGTGGCGACACGCTGTTCGCAGCCGGTTGTGGACGCCTTTTCGAAGGCACCCCCGAGCAGATGTTCGAGTCGCTCACCCGCCTGGCCAGCGCCCCCGACCACACACTGGTCTATTGCACGCATGAGTACACGCTGAGCAATCTGCGTTTCGCCCAGGCGGTTGAGCCACACAACGCGGACATCGCCGCGCGCATCGGCGAAGTAACCCAGCTGCGCGAGGCGGGTCGATTCAGCCTGCCCAGCCGACTGGACATCGAGCGCAAGACCAACCCGTTCCTGCGCAGCGAGGTCGAAGCGGTACGGCAGGCGGCGAGCCAGCATTGCAGCAGTCCGCTGGCGACCAACGTCGCGGTTTTCGCGGCTTTGCGTGCCTGGAAGGATCGTTTCTGACAAGGTCGACAGGTTCCCGAAACGGGGCCTGCAAACTTGACCCCACCTGGGTGCATTCCTAGAATCCCCCGAATTTTGTTTCCGGGGAAGATTCCAGCCAATGCCGCCAGCTCCCAAGAAACGCCACGAAACGGACGCCTTGGCAGCCTCTGGTCGTGCGTTGGCCCTCGCCATTTGCGTAGCCCTAGCGGGCTGTCAGAGCAACGCCGTGCGTGACGATGCTCTCGAACAGACAAGGCGCGCAGTGGTGCCTGCGGCACAGGAGCCGATCTGGCTGAGCGACACCGCCACCGAGGTCGAGCACCAGGATATCTGGGAGCGAATCCGCGACGGCTACAAGCTGCAGGAGCATCTGGACAGCAACCCCCGCATCGAACAGCAGCGTCTCTTCTTCTCCAGCCGCCCCCGATCCATAGAGATCGCCAGCGAGCGCGGCAGCCCCTACATCCATTACATCGTCGAACGGCTCGAAGAGCGCGACATGCCGCTGGAGCTCGCGTTGCTTCCGATCATCGAAAGCTCCTATGACCCCTTCGCCTACTCGCCGGCGCACGCGGTCGGGCTCTGGCAGTTCATTCCATCCACCGGCCGGCACTTCAACCTGCGCCAGACCAGCTGGTACGACGGCCGCCGCGACATCACCGCCTCGACCAATGCGGCCTTGCGCTATCTGAGCTATCTGCATGGGCTGTTCAACGGTGACTGGCTGCTGGCACTGGCGGCCTACAACGCAGGCGAAGGCACCGTCAGCCGGGCCATCGAGCGCAACCAGAAGCTGGGCCTGCCCACCGATTACTGGAACCTGCCGCTGCCGCAGGAAACCCGCGACTATGTGCCCAAGCTGCTGGCGCTGTCGCAACTGATCCAGGCACCGGAAGCCTATGGCATCAATCTCAGCCCGATCGCCAACGAACCCTATTTCGAAGTCATCGCACTCAAGCAGCGCATGGACCTGGCACGCGTCGCCAAACTCGCCGACCTAGACGAGGACGAGCTCTACCAGCTGAACCCGGCGTTCACCCGGCGGATCACCCTGGACGGCCCGCAGCAGCTGCTCGTACCCATGGAGAAAGCCGAGATGCTGGCGGCCAACCTCGCCCTGATGAAGCCCCAGGAGCTGGTCGACTGGCAGCAGTATCAGGTTCGCGCCGGCGATACGCTGGGGACGATCGCCAACCGTCACCACCTCACCGTCAATATCATTCGCGACGTCAATCGACTCAAGAGCGACTCGCTGCGCGTCGGTCAGGTACTCAGCATTCCCACCAGTGGCGATGCCCAGGGGTCGCGCGAGCTGTTGCATGCCGTTGCACGTCAGCCGGCCGCGACTCCGCGTAGCTATAGGGTGAAGCCCGGCGACAACCTGTGGGACATCGCCAAGGCCCAGCGCGTATCGGTTCGGGACCTGCAGCGCTGGAACAAGCTGTCCGGCAGCCAGCTCAAGGTCGGCCAGGCGCTGTTCCTGCAGGGCCCGGCAGCAAGCGTTGCGCAAAAGAAAGGCAATGCCCCTACCTATTACAAGGTGCAGAAAGGCGATTCGCTGTACCAGATCGCCAAGCGTTTCAACGTCCAGTTGACCAACCTCAAGGCCTGGAACAAGGGCGCCGACGTGCTGCGCCCTGGTCAACTGCTGACGCTGTACCTCCCCAACTGAAGGATTCAGCCGCCAGGGCGCTTGCCCAGTGACTCCAGGCAGCGTCCGGTCAGCTGGGTGAAGCGCTGGAACGCAACGAATTGCTCGTGCTTGAGCGCCCGACCGGACAGCCTGCAATCACCATAAAGCACACCGATCTCACGCGTGCCGGCCATCAACGGCGCAATGAAGAACATTCCGCTGCCCAGCCGCTGTCGTAGCGGTTGGGTCACCAGGTCCGCCAGGTTGTAGCTTGCCGGAACCCCCATCCACAGCGACTGCCGATGGCGCAACGCGTAGCTGAACACGTGTGGCTGCTCGGGCTGATCGGCCGGCAGAACGAAGCCCTGGAGCCAGTCCGCGGTTCCCTCGCCGATCGCACAGCGAACCTTGAAACGGCTCTGCTGGTCGGCCAGCACCGCCACCATCACGCGCTCCAGCCCAACGCCGCGATGCAGGCCCTGCAGCAGGGTATCCAGGATCAAGCTGGCGTCGCCGCTGCCGTTCACCATCAACCCCAGGTCCTGCAATGACTGCTGCATCAGCAGCAGGTCCGGCTGCAGCAAGGCTGCCTGGCGCTGAGCCTGCTGCAGGCGAATCTGCTCGGGGTCGGTGCTCGGGATCAATTTGCCCAGACGACTGGCGCCAAAGGTGGCTGCCACCCGCACCGTCTCATCGGCGCTGGCGAGGATCTGCTGCAACGCGTCGTTTTCGTCCACGCCGGTAAAGTCGGCGACCGCCTTGGTCAAGGCGGTCATCCGCTCGCTCTCCCATCCACCCAGCGCGGCTTCGCTGATCTGCACACCCAGCGCGACCGCGCGGGCGGCGGGATCGCTCCCCGCTGCCTGGCTGTGCGCGAGGCTGGTCAGCTCTCCGAGGTTCCAGCTCCTGACCAACCCCAGGCTGAGCTGGCGGAAGCTGGTGCCCAGCACCTGCTGCACCGCCTCATCAGCCTTGATACCGGGTTGCGTCAGCAGCTGCGCGAGCTCCTCGACCTGCTCGCCGCCGCAGCCCCAGAACGCCAGCTCACCGACGTTATAGAGCAGCGCCGCGATGAAGACCTCTTCCTCATGCCGCGACAGCACGTAGCCGGCGATATTGCGTGCCTGCACCGCGGCATGGAACGAGCGCGCAAGCAGCTCCAGCAGCTGCTCGCGCGGCGCACGCTCAAGTAGGCTGTCGATCAGCGTTACCGACAGGCTGATCAGACGCACGTTCTCGAAGCCGATCATCACGATGGCTCGGGATATGGTCTTGATGGTTTCCTGGGAGGGGTTGTAATAGCAGCTGTTGCCGACCCGCAGCACCTTGGAGGTCAGCGAAGCATCGCGCAGCAGCACATCGGCAAGCTGTTGGACCGATGCATGCTCATGCTCGGCCAGGCGTTGCAGATCCTTCACCACGGACGCCAGCGCGGGCAGCTCCGATTGATTGAGGCGCTCAATCCACGCCTGCACACCCTGGGCACGTACATCCAAGAGGTCACCTCTCCACAATGCCATTACGGGAAATGGACGGCAGTTTGCCCGAGGTGACCGGCCTTTTTCCAGCGCATACAAGCTGTTACTGTACCGGCCCGAGAAGCCCGTAAGCGCCAAGGATCGGATCCCCCGTCTGATGCGAGCCCTGCTACTGTTACTGACCTGTCTGGCCTTGAGCTTTCCCGCCCTCGCCACCATCAGCGAAAGCCATGGTTATGCGCAGTTCGGCACTCTTAAGTACCCAGCCTCCTTTACCCATTTCGACTGGGTGAACCCGCGCGCGCCCAAGGGCGGCCGGATCAAGCTGATGGCGTCAGGCACCTTCGACACGCTCAACCCCTACACCTTCAAAGGCACCAGCCCGAGCGCCTCGCCCGGTTTCCTGCAGTACGGCATCAGTGAGCTGAACGAACCGCTGATGGTCGGCACCGGACTGTACGACCCATCCGGCGACGAACCCGCGTCCAGTTATGGACTGATTGCCGAATCGGTGGAGTACAGCGACAACAACAGCTGGGTGGTATTCAACCTGCGCAAGGAAGCCCGTTTCCATGACGGCAAGCCCATCACCGCATACGACGTCGCCTTCTCCTACCGCCTCCTGATCAAGGACGGCCACCCGCAGTACCGCACAAACCTGCAGGGCGTGAAGCGCGTCGACATCCTCAACCGCCACCGCATCCGCTTCGTCTTCGAGCAGCCGAACAATCCGCTGCTCATCATGCGCCTCGGCGAACTCCCGGTGCTGCCGCAGCACTACTGGAAAAATCGCGACTTCAAGGCCACCACCTTCGAGCCGCCGCTGGGCAGCGGCCCCTACCGCATCACGCAGGTGCAACCCGGGCGCCAGGTGGTGTTCGAACGCGTGCGCGACTGGTGGGGGGCGAAGCTGCCGGTCAACCAGGGCAAGTACAACTTCAACCGCGTCGAGGTCGAGTTCTACCGCGACAACGTGGTGGCGTTCGAAGCGTTCAAGGTCGGTGAATTCGACTTCTACATCGAGCACCAGGCCAAGAACTGGGCCAACGGCTATCAGTTCCCGGCCATGCTGCGGGGCGACATCATCCGCGCGGAGATTCCGCATCAGATTCCGACCCAAACCCAGGCGCTGTTCATGAACGGACGCCGCGCGACGTTCGCCGACCAGCGCGTGCGCGAGGCCCTCGGCCTGATGTTCGATTTCGAGTGGACCAACCGCGCACTGTTCTATGGCGCCTATCGCCGCAGCGAAAGCTACTACCCCAACAGCGAGTTCAGCGCCACCGGCAAGCCCGAAGGCGGTGAGTGGCTGCTGCTTTCACCCTATCGCAAGCAGCTTCCGGCCAAGCTGTTCAGCGAGCCGTTCCAACTGCCGCAAACCGATGGCCGCGGCATCCCGCGGGATACCCTGCGCCGAGCCCTGGGCCTGCTCGCCGAAGCGGGCTGGAAACCCTCCGATGCCGGCCTGTTGAACAGCTCCGGGCAACCGCTGCGGTTCGAGATACTGCTGGTCAATCCGCGGCTGGAGCGCATTCTCCAGCCTTATGTGGAGAATCTCGCGCGCATCGGCATCCAGGCCAACCTGCGCACCGTCGACGGCGCGCAGTACAAGCAGCGGCTGGACCACTACGATTACGACATGATCCTGATGACGCTGGTGCAGAGCCTGAGCCCCGGGATCGAGCAGCACCTGTACTTCCATTCCAGCCAGGTGGACGTCAAGGGTGGACGCAACTATGCCGGCGTCGCCAACCCCATCGTCGACGACCTGATCGGCAAGCTGCTCGCCGCGCAGACCCGCGACGAGCAGGTCGCAGCCGCCCGCGCCATCGACCGGGTGCTGCTGTGGAACCACTACACCATTCCGAACTGGTTCATCAGTAACCATCGCCTGGCGTACCGAAATCGGTTCGCCCACGTCACCACGCCGCCCTACACGCTGGGTCTGCGCGCCTGGTGGCTGAAGAGCCTGGAGAAGAGCAAATGAACAATCGCGTGCGCCATCCGCTGTTTCGCGCCGGCCTGCTGAGTCTGCTCTGCATGGCAACCCTGGCCGAGGCTGCCCCCCGCCATGCCCTGACGCTGTATGACGAGAAGCCCAAGTACCCGGCCAATTTCCAGCACTTCGAGTACGTCAATCCCGAGGCCCCCAAGGGCGGCACGCTGCGCCAGGCCGGTTTCGGCAGCTTCGACTCGCTCAACCCCTTCATCAACAAGGGCGTCGCCGCCGATGACATCGGCCTGATCTACGACACACTGACCACCAACAGCCTGGACGAACCGTTCACCGTCTACGGCCTGCTGGCGGAAAAGATCGAAAAGGGCCCGAACAACAGCTGGGTGCGCTTCCACCTGCGCCCGCAGGCTCGCTTCCACGATGGCGAGCCGGTAACCGCCGATGACGTAGTGTTCACCTTCGAGACGCTGATGAGCAAGGGCGCCCCGCACTACCGCGGCTATTACGCCGATGTGGAGAAGGTGGTGGCCGAGAGCCCGCGACGGGTTCGCTTCGACTTCAAGCACGCCGGCAACCGCGAGCTGCCGATGATCCTGGGCCAGCTGCCGGTGTTGCCGAAGCACTGGTGGGAGGGGCGCGAATTCACCTCGGGCAGCCTGGAAATCCCGCTGGGCAGCGGCCCGTACCGCGTCGAGAAAGTCCAGGCCGGGCGCTCGATCCGCTATGCCCGGGTCGAGGATTACTGGGGCAAGGACCTGCCGGTGAATCGCGGGTTCTACAACTTCGATCACGTCAACTTCGACTACTACCGGGACAACACCGTAGCGCTGCAGGCCTTCAAGGCCGGGCATTTCGACTACTGGTTCGAAACCAGTGCGAAGAACTGGGCCACCGCCTACGACATCGCCGCGGTCCGCGACGGCCGCATCGTCAAGGACGAAATCCGCAACTACAACCCGACCGGCATGCAGGGCTTCATCTTCAACATCCGCCGCCCGCACCTGCAGGATCGTCGCGTCCGTGAAGCCCTGGGCCTGCTGTTCGACTACGAATGGACCAATCGCCAGCTGTTCAACGGTGCCTACACCCGCACTCGCAGCTACTTCGACAATTCCGAGCTGGCCTCCTCCGGGCTGCCAAGCGAGGACGAGCTCAAGATCCTCGAACCGCTGCGCGGCAAGGTGCCGGACGAGGTATTCGACAAGGCTTTCGAACTGCCACAAACCCCGGGCAACGGCGTGATCCGCGAGCAGCAGCGCCAGGCCTATCGGCTGTTGACCGAGGCTGGCTGGAAAGTCGAGAACGACCAGATGCTGGACGCCCAGGGCAAGCCGGTGAAACTGGAGTTCCTGCTGGTGCAGGCCGAATTCGAGCGCGTGCTGCTCCCCTACAAGCGCAACCTGGCGGACCTGGGCATCGAACTGGAGATCCGCCGGGTCGACGTCTCGCAATACATCAACCGGCTGCGCTCACGCGATTACGACATGATCGTCAGCGGCTTCGGCCAGTCCAACTCCCCTGGCAACGAACAGCGTGAGTATTGGCACTCGGCGAGCGCGGACAATCCCGGCAGCCGCAACTTCATCGGCCTGAAGGACCCGGCCATCGACGTGCTGGTCGAAGGGCTGATCGGCGCCGACTCGCGCAAGGAACTGGTCGCCCACACCCGCGCGCTCGACCGGGTTCTGCTCTGGGGTCACTACGTGGTCCCGAACTGGCACATCAAGACCTGGCGCGTGGCCTACTGGAACCACCTGGCGCATCCGCAGGTCACGCCGCAGCAGGACATCGGTCTGATGACCTGGTGGCGCAAGCCCGACGCCCAGGCGCCAGTGGCCGACCCGGCGGAAGCGAAGAAGGCCGAGCAGGCCGGCGCCCCGGCGCCTTCGGCGGAACCGGCAGCTGACGATGCCGCTGACGACTCTGCTACCGACGCCGAGGCGGAGCGATAAGCATGCTGGCCTATATCATTCGCCGACTGCTGCTGATCATTCCGACGCTGTTCGGCATTCTGCTGATCAACTTCATCATTATCCAGGCAGCGCCAGGCGGCCCGGTCGAACAGGCAATCGCCAAACTGGAAGGCTTCGAAGGCGCCACCAGCCGTATCGCCGGTGGCGGCTCGGAAGTCGCGGTGGGCGACACCAGCTATCGCGGCGCGCAGGGCCTGGACCCCGAGCTGATCGCCGAGATTGAGCGACTCTACGGCTTCGACAAACCGCCGGCCGAGCGCTTCTGGATCATGCTCAGCAACTACCTGCGGCTGGACTTCGGCGAGAGCTTCTTCCGCGACGCCAAGGTCACCGACCTGATCATCGAGAAGATGCCCGTCTCCATCTCGCTGGGGCTGTGGAGCACGCTGATCATGTACCTGGCCTCGATTCCGCTGGGGATCGCCAAGGCCACGCGCCACGGCAGCAAGTTCGACGTCTGGACCAGCTCGGCGATCATCGTCGGTTACGCCATTCCGGCGTTTCTGTTCGCCATTCTGCTGATCGTCCTGTTCGCCGGCGGCAGCTACTGGAACTGGTTCCCCCTGCGCGGCCTGACCTCGGCCAACTTCGACGACCTGACGCTGGGCGGCAAGATCATCGACTATTTCTGGCACTTGGCCCTGCCCGTCACCGCCCTGGTGATCGGCAACTTCGCCACCCTGACGCTGCTGACCAAGAACAGCTTCCTCGACGAGATCAACAAGCAGTACGTGATCACGGCACGGGCGAAGGGCTTGAGCAAGAATCGCGTGCTCTACGGTCACGTGTTCCGCAACGCCATGCTGATCATCATCGCCGGCTTTCCGGCCGCCTTCATCGGCATGTTCTTCACCGGTTCGCTGCTGATCGAGGTGATCTTCTCCCTCGACGGGCTCGGCCTGCTCAGTTTCGAGGCGGCGATCAACCGCGACTATCCGGTGGTGTTCGGCACCCTCTTCCTCTTCACCCTGCTCGGCCTGGTGGTGAAACTGATCGGCGACCTGACCTATACGCTGGTCGACCCACGCATCGACTTCGAAAGCAGGGAGGCCTGAAATGCAGTTGTCCCCCCTCAATCAGCGCAGGCTGGCACTGTTCAAGGCACACAAGCGTGGCTGGTGGTCGCTGTGGATTTTCCTTGCGCTGTTCGTGCTCAGCCTCGGCGCGGAGATCATCGCCAACGACAAGCCGATCGTGGTGCGCTACGACGGCGAATGGTTTTTCCCGGTGTTCAAGCGCTACCCGGAAACGGCGTTCGGTGGCGAGTTCCCGCTGCAGGCCAATTACAAGAGCCCATACATCCAGGAGCTGATCGCCGAGAAGGATGGGTGGATGATCTGGCCGGTCATCCCCTTCAATTATTCGAGCATCAATTACGAGCTGCAGGTGCCGGCGCCGGCACCGCCTTCGCTGGAAAACTGGCTGGGCACCGACGACCAGGGCCGCGACGTGCTGGCGCGGGTCATCTACGGCTTTCGCATCTCGGTGCTGTTCGCCATCACGCTGACCCTGATCAGCTCCGTGATCGGCGTGATCGCCGGAGCGCTGCAGGGCTTCTATGGTGGTTGGGTGGACCTGGTCGGACAGCGCCTGCTGGAGATCTGGTCGGGCCTGCCGGTGCTCTACCTGCTGATCATTCTGGCCAGCTTCGTGCAGCCCAACTTCTGGTGGCTGCTGGGCATCATGCTGCTGTTCTCCTGGATGAGTCTGGTGGATGTGGTGCGTGCCGAATTCCTGCGCGGACGCAACCTGGAGTACGTGCGCGCCGCTCGCGCGCTGGGCATGCAGAACGGCGCGATCATGTTCCGCCACATCCTGCCCAACGCCATGGTCTCCACCATGACCTTCATGCCATTCATTCTCACCGGCGCCATCGGCACCCTTACCGCACTGGACTTCCTCGGGTTCGGCCTGCCGGCAGGCTCCCCGTCGCTGGGCGAGCTGGTCGCCCAGGGCAAGGCCAACCTGCAGGCGCCCTGGCTCGGCATCAGCGCCTTCATGGTGCTGGCGATCATGCTGACCCTGCTGGTGTTCATCGGGGAGGCGGCGCGCGATGCCTTCGACCCAAGGAAATAAGATGTCCGAAGTTTCGATTGGCGAGAACCTGGTCGAGGTCCGCGACCTGGCCGTCGAGTTCGTCACCGGCGATCAGGTCCAGCGCGTGGTAGAGGGCGTGTCCTTCGACATCCGCAAGGGCGAAACCCTGGCGCTGGTGGGCGAAAGCGGCTCGGGCAAGTCGGTCACCGCACATTCCATCCTGCGCCTGCTGCCCTACCCGCTGGCCCGCCACCCCCAGGGAGAGATTCATTTCCACGGGCAGGACCTGATCAAGGCGGACGAAAAAGCCATGCGCAAGATCCGTGGCAACCGTATCGCCATGGTCTTCCAGGAGCCCATGACCTCGCTCAACCCGCTGCACACGGTGGGCAAGCAGATCAACGAGGTACTGGAAATCCACAAGGGCCTGCGCGGCAAGGCCGCCAGTGCCCGCACGCTGGAATTGCTCGAGCTGGTGGGCATACCGGAGCCGCGCAAGCGCATCCGCGCCTACCCGCACGAACTGTCCGGCGGCCAGCGCCAGCGCGTGATGATCGCCATGGCCCTGGCCAACGAGCCGGAGCTGCTGATCGCCGATGAACCGACCACGGCGCTGGATGTTACCGTGCAGCTGAAGATCCTCGAACTGCTCAAAGAACTGCAGGCGCGGCTGGGCATGGCGTTGCTGCTGATCAGCCACGACCTCAACCTGGTTCGGCGGGTCGCCCATCGCGTATGTGTCATGCAGCGCGGTCGTGTCGTCGAACAGGCGTTGTGTGAAGAACTGTTCCGTTCGCCCAAGCATCCGTACACCCAGGAACTGCTCGCGGCCGAGCCCAGCGGCGGGCCGGTGGAGGTCGAGCAGGCGGCACCGCTGCTGGAGGTCGAGGATCTGCGCGTCTGGTTCCCGATCAAGAAGGGCCTGCTGCGGCGTACCGTCGATCACATCAAGGCGGTCGACGGCGTGAACTTCAGCCTGCCCCGGGGGCAGACGCTGGGGATCGTCGGCGAAAGCGGCTCGGGCAAGTCGACCCTGGGGTTGGCTATCCTTCGTCTGTTGGCCAGTCGCGGCGAGATCCGCTTCCAGGGTCAGCAACTGCAGGGCATGTCGCAGCGCGCCGTGCGGCCGTTGCGCCGGCAGATGCAGGTGGTCTTCCAGGACCCCTACGGCAGCCTGAGCCCGCGGATGTCGGTCGGACAGATCATCGGCGAAGGGCTGCGCATTCACCACATGGGTAATGCGCAGGAGCAGGAACAGGCAATCATTGACGCGCTCGTGGAGGTTGGTCTCGATCCGGAAACCCGGCATCGCTACCCCCACGAGTTTTCCGGCGGGCAACGGCAACGCATTGCCATTGCCCGGGCTCTGGTGTTGAAGCCGGCGCTGATACTGCTCGACGAGCCAACCTCGGCGCTCGATCGCACGGTACAGCGTCAGGTGGTGGAGCTCCTGCGCTCGTTGCAGGCCAAGTACAACCTGACCTACCTGTTCATCAGCCATGACCTGGCGGTGGTCAGGGCGCTGAGCCACCAGATGATGGTGGTCAAGCAGGGCCAGGTGGTGGAACAGGGGGCGGCTGCCGAGATATTCGCGGCACCGCAACATCCGTATACACAGCAGCTGCTGGAATCCGCCTTCATGGCGCCCGGCGCTGCCGAACAACCAGAAGAGGGACAAGCACATGGGTTTTCTCACCGGTAAGCGCGTACTGATCGTCGGCGTTGCCAGCAAACTGTCGATTGCCTCGGGCATCGCCGCCGCCATGCATCGCGAAGGTGCAGAACTGGCTTTCACCTACCAGAACGACAAGCTCAAGGGCCGCGTCGAGGAATTCGCCGCCGGCTGGGGCTCGAGCCCGGAGCTGTGCTTCCCCTGCGACGTCGCCAATGACGAAGACATCGCCCGCGTGTTCGAGGAGCTGGGCAAGAAGTGGGACGGCCTGGACTGCATCGTTCACTCGGTCGGCTTCGCCCCGGGCGACCAGCTGAACGGCGACTTCACCGAAGTCACCACCCGCGAAGGCTTCAAGATCGCCCACGACATCAGCGCCTACAGCTTCGTCGCCCTGGCCAAGGCCGGTCGCGAGATGATGAAGGGCCGCAACGGCAGCCTGCTCACGCTCTCCTACCTGGGCGCCGAGCGCACCATGCCGAACTACAACGTGATGGGCATGGCCAAGGCCAGCCTGGAAGCCGGTGTACGCTACCTGGCTGGCAGCCTTGGCCCGGAAGGCACCCGCGTCAACTGCATCTCCGCCGGGCCGATCCGCACCTTGGCAGCCTCCGGCATCGCCAGCTTCCGCAAGATGCTCGCCGCCAACGAGAAGCAGACCCCGCTGCGCCGCAACGTCACCATCGAGGAAGTCGGCAACGCCGGTGCCTTCCTCTGCTCGGACCTGGCCTCGGGCATCAGCGGCGAGATCCTTTACGTCGACGGCGGCTTCAACACCACCGCGATGGGCTCGCTGGAAGACTGATCCTGCGCCCGCCTACGTAAAGCACCGAACCCCGCCTACTGGCGGGGTTCGTGTTTCTAGGGCGGCATCAGCCGGCCGTGACCGTCATGCCGCCATCGGCCATGACCACTGAGCCGACCATGAAACTGGCTCGCTCCGAGGCCAGGAACGCAACGACCTCGGCAATCTCCTCCGGCTGCGCCGCGCGGCCGATGGGCGCGGCTTCGCCATGCTGGGCGAGAAAACCCGGCCCGTCCTCGACCACATCGTTGAGGATGTTGGTCACCACATCGCCGACGCCGATGGCGTTGACCCGGATGCCATGCTCGATCGCCTCCAGTGCCAGCGTGCGGGTCAGCTGCGCCAGCGCACCCTTCGAAGCCGTATAGGCGGCGATGGTCGGAAAGGCGAAGTACGACGCATAGGAGGCGATATTGACGATCGCCCCCGAGCGGTTGGGCATCATTGCCTTGACCGCTTCGCGGCAATGCAGGAAAGCCGCAGTGGCATTGACCGCCTGGATGCGCTCCCAGTCCTCGCGGGTCATGTCCACCACCAGCTTGTTGATGATGATGCCGGCATTGTTGACCAGGATGTCGAGTCGGCCGAAGCGCTCGACCGCCAGGCCCACCGCCCGCTCCGCGGCCCCGTCTTCGGTGATGTCGGCCTGAAGCGGCACCAGCCCCGGTCGAGCGAGTTCCTCGACCGCCGGGTCGATGTCTTCGGCAATGACCTTGGCACCTCGCTCGTGCAGCAGCAAGGCGATCGCCTTGCCGATACCACTGGCAGCGCCAGTGACCAGCGCGACCTTGCCTGCAACTTCCGCGATGACGCTATGCTTCGAATCGCTCATGCTGATTCCTCCGGTATATATGGCGCCATGGGCGCCCTGGTTATCGACAGGTTCAGTCTTGCTCATCGTTGCGCCCCGAACTTTCGCTGGCTTGCTCTGGCTGTCGGACTCTTGCGCGCAAAAGCCGGATCCAGACATCTGCGAACCGCAGGACCGCACAATGGTGGGCTGAAGTCCGCCCTGCGGTTCGCTTGGTGTTCGATCCGCGGCACCGGGCGCCGCTGCGCTACGCTAACGACCCAGCCGCTTGCCGTCTTGTCCTGGAGTTTCACGTGCCTCGGCCAACCGTCGCCCCGCCCTTGCCTGCTTCCGGCCGTGCCCCGGCCCAGGCCATGGGCCGTTACCTGCCCGCCGAAACGCAGCTGACCGAGCTGCCAATGCCGACGCAGGACGTCGTGCTGCAGCTGTTCAGCCACCGTTCGGTCGAAGTACCGATCGGCGTGCCGGCGGTGGTGGAGCCGTTGCTGGTCCTGGTGCTGGCCGGTGCAGCGCAGGTCGAGGAGCGCACACCGGGCGGCCAGTGGAACACGGTGAACGTCCGTGCGGGCGACTTCTTCCTGACCGACACGGACGAGCCTTACGAGATGCGCTGGCAAGCGCTGGAGGGCGAGCGCTTCGAGGTGATGCACCTGTATCTCGGCCTGCCGCTCATCGACCAGGCGGCGCGTGAACTGCTGGGGCCGCAGAGCACCAGCGTTGCCTTGCTGGACGTTTCCGGTGCACGGGACGAGACGGTGCGTTGGTTGATGGATCAGCTGCGTCGCGAACTGCTCGACCGGCCCCAAGCCAGCCCGCTGTACGTCCGTGGCCTGGCCCAGGCACTGGCAGTGCATCTGCTGCGCCACTATCGCGACCCGCACGGCAGCATCCGCCGCAGCAATGCCCTGCCCGCCTACAAGCTGCGCAAGGTCATCGGGGTGATGAACGAACGGCTGGCCGAGGAGTTCAGCCTGGCGGCGCTGGCGCAGGTCGTCGAACTGAGCGAGTACCACTTCAGCCGGATGTTCAAGCGCGCAACCGGGCTTTCGCCGTCGCAGTATTTCATCGGCCTGCGCATGGCGCGGGCGCGTCGGCTGCTGATCGAAACGCAGCGCAGCATCATCGATATCGGGCTGGAAGTGGGCTATTCGAGCCCCAGCCATTTCTCCCAGGTGTTTCGTCGTGAGGTGGGCGTCACCCCCAGCACCTATCGCCAGGGCTGAAAGAAATTCCGCAGGCGCAGAAACACGAAACCCCGGCCGTGATGACCGGGGTTTCGCACACGGAGCCCGGCGTTCGCCGGACTCGTCCTACAGATCGTCGATCAGCGCTTGGCGACCAGATCCTTCGGCAGCTTGAAGGTCCAGACCATACCGCCCTGGTTGAAGTCCTTCACGCGCTTGGCGACCTCGCCGCCCCACAGCGGTACCGCACCACCCCAGCCGGAGAGAACGGAGACGTACTGCTCGCCATCCATTTCCCAGGTGACCGGAGAACCGATTACGCCCGAGCCGGTGTTGAACTCGTAGACTTTCTTGCCGGTCTTGGCATCGAAAGCCATCAGGTAGCCCTCGGGGTTGCCGGTGAACACCAGGTTGCCCTTGGTCGCCAGTACGCCGCCCCACAGCGGAGCGTAGTTGTTGTAGCGCCAGACTTCCTTGCCGGTCTTCGGATCGATGGCGCGCAGCACGCCGATGAAGTCCTCGTTGAGCGGCTTGATGGTGAAGCCGGCACCCAGGTAGGCCGCGCCCTTCTTGTAGGCGACGCCCTCGTTCCAGATGTCCATGCCCCACTCGTTGGACGGCACGTAGAACAGCCCGGTGTCCTGGCTGTAGGCCATGGGCATCCAGTTCTTGCCACCGAGGAACGACGGCGCGACGAACACGGATTTGCCCTTGTCGGCCTCGTTCGGATTGCCCGGACGGTTGGCATCGTCGTAGATCGGCCGACCGTTCTTGTCCAGGCCCTTGGCCCAGGTGATCTTGTCGACGAACGGGAAGCCGCGGATGAACTTGCCGTTGGTGCGGTCGAGCACGTAGAAGAAGCCGTTGCGGTCGGCGGTACCGGCAGCCTTGATGGTCTTGCCGCCTTCCTGGTAGTCGAAGGAGATCAGCTCGTTGACGCCGTCGAAGTCCCAGCCGTCATGCGGCGTGGACTGGAAGTGCCACTTGATCGAGCCGTCGTTCGGGTCCAGCGCCAGGCGCGAGGAGGAATACAGGTTGTCGCCGGGACGCAGGTGCGAGTTCCACGGCGCCGGGTTGCCGGTGCCGAACAGCAGCGAGTCGGTGTCCGGATCGTAGTAACCGCCGAGCCAGGGCGCCGCGCCGCCGGTCTTCCACAGGTCGCCGGGCCAGGTCTTGCCCGCTTCGCCGCCGGAGATGCCGGCCTCGACCTTCTTGCCATCCTTCCACACGTAGCCCATGTGACCTTCCACGGTCGGACGGGTCCACAGCAGTTCGCCATTCTTCGCGTTGTAGGCCTCGATCTTGCCCACCACGCCGAATTCACCACCGGAAACGCCGGTGATGAGCTTGCCGTTGACCACCAGCGGAGCGGCAGTCAGCGAGTAACCGGCCTTGTAGTCGGCGACGGTCTTCTTCCACACCACCTTGCCGGTGTCCTTGTTCAGTGCGACCAGCTTGGCGTCCAGGGTGCCGAAGATCACCAGATCGTCGTACAGCGCCACGCCGCGGTTGATCACGTCACAGCACGGCATGATGCCGTCCGGCAGGCGCGCATCGTACTGCCACAGCTCCTTGCCGGTGCGGGCATCGAGCGCATACACCCGCGAATAGGAGCCGGTGATGTACATCACGCCGTCCTTGATCAGCGGCTGTGCTTCCTGGCCGCGCTGCTTTTCACCGCCCAGAGAGAAGCCCCAAACCGGTCGCAACTGATTGATGTTGTTGGTGTTCAACGCGTCCAGGGTGCTGTAGCGCTGGCCCTGCAAGCCCAGGCCGTTGGTGACGATCTGATCGGTGGACTTGGCGTCGTTGAGGATTTCCTGGTCGGTTACGGCCCAGGCGTGCAGGCTGGACATCGCCACCGCGGCGCATAGCGCCGTCACGGCGAAGGGCTTGCGAAGACCGGTGTGCTTCATTGCGGCTACCTCTGCGGGTTCATTGTTATGCCGGGAAATTTTCCCGGTCTGTTGCTGATTCTTGGTTTGCCCCGCCTCGCCAACAATTGCCCGCAGTACCGATTTTCCTCCTCCCTTGGTAGCAATACGCCGCTGCAGGCCAGGAAAACCGTGCCCTCCCGGGGCTGGTAGGGGCCATCGACGGCACCGAAGTCGCAACCAAACGGCCGGAAAAGACTATTCCGCACGGCCAGCCCAGCCCCTAAAACGGACGTCCCCTCGCTCAGAAGGATACGAGCCATGTTTCACCCGATCCTGCTCTTCACCCTCCTCCTACCCCTCGCCAGTGCCAATGCCGCCCAGCCGATCCGCCTGGGGCTCAATTACCCCAGCACGGGCAACTACAAGTCCGAAGGCCTTGAACTGAGTCGCGGCGCCCTGCTCGCCGTGGACGAGATCAACGGGCGCGGCGGTGTGCTCGGTCGTCCGCTACAGCTGGTCAGCCTCAATTCGGCTGCACGCGCGGAAAAGGCCGAGGCGAATATCGATCGTTTTGCCAGCCAGGGCACCGTCATGGTGTTCGGTGGCGCCAACAGCGAGGAAGCCCTCGCCGCCGGGCAGCGGGCACGCCAGCTAGGACTGCTGTACTTCCCGACCCTCGGCTACGCCAACGAGATCACCGGCCGCGACGGCCATCGCCATCTGTTCCGCGAATCCAACAGCGCCTGGATGAGCGCGCGGGTGCTGAGCGAGTACCTCAGCTGGCACATGCCCAACCGGCGTTACTACTACATCAGCCTCGACGACGCCTGGGGCCGCAGCATGGAACAGGCCCTGCGCGAGGCGACCAAGAGCCGCGACCGTGCCCGTCACGGCTATTCGAAGATCGCGGAGCGTGGCGCACGCCGCGGTGACTACCTGGCGGCACTGCAGAAGGCTGCCGCCAGCGACGCCGACGTACTGGTGATCGTGCTGCTCGGTCAGGATCTGGTACAGACCATGCGCCTGGCACAGACGCTGGAACTGGGCAAGCGCATGCAGATCATCGTGCCCAACCTGACCCAGAGCATCGTCGAGCAGGCCGGACCGCTGGTCATGGAGAACGTGATCGGCACCGAGGCCTGGACCTGGCGCGTGCCCAAGCTGGTGGACAGTGTCGAGGGGCAGACCTTCGTCGACCGTTTCATCGCCCAGCACCAGGCCTACCCTGGCAGCACCGCCGCCTCGGCCTATGGGATCGTCCGGCAGTGGGCGGCCGCGGCACAGCGTGCCGGCAGCCTGGACAGCGAAGCGGTGATCGCGGCCCTGGAAGGCCATCGCTATCGCCTGCTCAAGGACGAGCAGTACTGGCGCGACTTCGACCATCAGAACGTGCAGAGCATCTACGCCGTGCGGGTCCGCAACCGCAACGAGATCATGCAGGACCGTTTCAAGCAGGATTACTTCACCATCATCCACCGCATGGATGGCGAAGAAGCTGCGCCAAGCCTGGATGACTGGCAACAGGAACGCGGCGATCAGCTACAGCTGCAGTGAAACCCCTCACTGGTCGACGCGTTCGAGCGCGTCGGCCTCGTAGCGCGGATAGAGGTGGCTGACGCTGCGGATCAGTTCGTAGCGCGTCAGGCTGATGCCGGCGAAACGCTCCGGTATCGGACTCTGGATCACCTCGTTCATATCCGCCCCGCTGGCGGCGGAATCACGCAGCAGGCCATCGAGCCAGCCGAGATAGTCGCGCATCTGAACGAATGGCGCGGCATCGTCCGCCACCGGGCCGTGCCCGGCCACCAGGCGCTTCCAGGGCAAGGCCTGGAGGGTATCCAGATCAGCCAGCCAGATATCCAGCCCCGGACTGTTCGGCGTCGTCAACGCACGCTGGTAGAACAGGATGTCGCCGGCGAACAGCACACCCGTGCGCTCGTCGAGGATGGCCAGGTCCGCACCGGTATGCCCGCGCAGCGCCAACAGGCGCAGCGTGCGCCCACCGACTTCCAGCGTACCGGTCATGACGCTCTCGGTCGGCAGCACCACTTCGGTGCCGCGCATCCAGTCGCCAACCAGGCGGTACATGTTTTCCGCCATGGCGTTGCCCTGCTCGCGCAGCAGTTCGGTGGTACCGGCCAGCGCGGCGATCGGCACATCGGCGAATGCCTGGTTGCCCAGCACATGGTCCGGATGATGGTGGGTCAGCAGTACCTTGATGATTGGCCGATCGGTCACCCGGGCAATGGCTTCGCGCATCGCCTCGCCGTAGCGTCTGGACGGCCCGCTGTCGATCACCACCACGCCAGAGTCGGTGACGATGAAACCGGTGTTGACGATGTTGCCGCCACTGGCCTTGTCGAAGTTGGCCGTCGAGCCTTCCAGCAGCCAGACGCCCTCGGCGAGCGGTTGCGGCTGCAGCTCGTAGCGAAGCTCGGCGTGCACGGATGACGTCAGACAGAACGCGAAAATCAGAATGAACAGGCGCATGACGCCTCCTTGGCTTGGGTTATCGCAGGCCGAAGCGGAGATGGGCTCAGAGCGCGGCTTCGAACTCGTTGCCGTTGTTGTCGCGCAGCCACAGGCGGGTGTCCTGCTCGCCTTTCACCTCCAGGCTGAGGCTGGGGTTCTCGGCGACGGCGGGATACAGCTCGAGCGCTGCCAGGACCTGCCCGTCGGCAGCGCGCAGCTCGGCCTGGTTGAGGAAGAACTCCGGAATGCCACCGACCAGCCCGTTATCCATGGGATGGGAGACCTGCAGGCGCAGGCGGCTGAAGTCACCGCGCACGAAGCGCCCGCCGATCACCTCACCGAGCCGGTCCTCCCAGCCGGGCTGCGCGCGCACCACGCTGGGCGCGGTGCACCCCCCACCGGCGGCATCGACCCTCGCCGAGCCGACATGCCAGACACCATCTCGGGTCAGCACGGCGGCACGTACCGGGGTGGCCTGCTCGACACGGATGCGGATCGCCACCAGCGGCAACACCTGGTCGCCGGGGACGAAGGTGAAGATCCGCGGGATGGGATTGAGGTCGGCCCAGGCTTCGATGCGTACCACCTCATCGCCCAGGGCACGCGCATCGACGTGGATCGGCACCTGCCGCGAGTCCTCGGCGAACGGCGGCACCTGCACCTGCACGCGCTCGTCAAACACGTAGGGCTCGCCGTTGAGCAAGCCCTTGTGGTGGTACTCCCACATCACCGACTGCAGCGGGTCGGCATCCGCCGCCAGCACGGCCTGCCCCTGAAGGGCGATCAACAACAGCAAGATCCGGACGCTCATGTCGACTCCTCGAAACGGCGATCCGCAACGGGATCGGTATCGCGCAGCGCTCGGCCCGGAGCGGCATGACGCCGCCGTCAGCGCCCGGCCACGTCGTTTTCCACATCCTGGTACAAGCCGGGCAGCTCGTAATGCAGCCCGTGCTTGGCGTACAGCTTTTCCATACCGCCTTCGAGGATCAGCGGTTCCAGCACTTCCTCCAGCGCATAGGCCAGCTGGCGGTTGGACTCGTGTACGGCCATGCCCAGATCCCAGACCTGCTTGCCCATGTTCGGGTAGGCGTTTTCTGCAAGCTTCAGGTGGCTGTCGCCCGCCTGGGCCATCAGCCATTCGATCTCGCCACGCATCGCCATGGTGGCGTCGACCTCGCCCTCCTTGAGCGCGGCGAAGGCCTGCTGCACGCTGGGATAGTGATGGAGGTTTTTCGCCAGCCGACCCTCGAAGACCGAGGACAGGTAGAACGAGGGGACGCTGTCCACCTCCACGCCGATCGGGTGGTACTGGAATACCGCCACGCTGGGCACGTCCTCGATGCGCCGATCGTCATAGGCCGTCTGCCAGCGCTCGCGCTGGTAAGGCCCGAAAATCACCACCAGCTCGTTGATCAGTTCACCCAGCTCGTTGCGCTTGTAGGAGAACTCGCGGTCGTACGGCACGCGCAGCATCACGTCGGCCAGCACGTCGCGGCGCAGGTAGTGCCCCTTCCAGATGAAGTTGCGCAGATCATCGTCCAGCGTTTCGTCCGGCGTCACCCACAGCACTTCGAGCTTGAGGCCCAGGCCTTCGGCAAGCTTCTGCGCGAGCTCGAAGTCGACGCCGCGCGGCTGGCCGTCCTGCTGGTAGCTGTACGGGGGGAAGTTCTCGTACATCGCCACCTTGAGCACGCCCGACTCGATAATGTCATCGAAGGCGCGCACCCTGACCACGTCCGCCTGCGCCAGCGCGCAGCACAGCGTCAGCCACAGCGCGAGGAACAGCCGCGCGCCGGCCATCACTGCTTGGCCGCTTCGCTTTCGATATAGGTACGGATCGCCCACAGCGCTTCCTGACTGAGGGTGTCGGCCATGCGCGGCATGTACACCGCACCGTCACGCACGGCGCCGTTGATCACGCGCTCCTTGTACCACTCGTCGCCGTCGTAGCTGGCTTCCAGCTCGCGCAGGTCCGGAGCGATACCGCCGGAAATGGCTTCCAGGCCATGGCAACGGGCGCAGTTCTGGTTGTACGCGGAGGAGCCGATCTGCACGGCGAGGTCGTGGTGCTCGCTCGGCGCGCGATAGGGGTTCTCGTCCAGCCACTCCTCACCCAGCGCCGGCAGGCCTTTGGTGTTGACCGCCTGTGGCGTCACGTCGCCATGGGCGAATACCAGTCCGGAAACCCCGAGGACACCCGCTGCCAGCAGTGCGCGCAAAATGATCTTGTTGTTCATGACTACCACCCTCTATTCGAGAACCTGTGCAAGGCAGCCCCAATCGGAGCGCATGGTGGTCATGTTGGCCCCGCGGACGGATCGGCAGAATCCTGCTTTGGATGCCTGCATCTCCTCCCTTGGTACTGGGTTTTGCTACCACCTTCGGCACCCCACCGGTAGCAAGGCCAAATCATCGGCGGCCGGGAAGGAATCCCGGTGTTGGCGGGAGCTTTTCCGTGTCGGTGCGCGCGCCGCGCTTCCAATAATCGAATCGCCTGGCCAGCCGGATGTGGCGGCCTCGTTCGAATCGACCAAGGGAATCGCAACCATGAAAACAAGATCGCACCCCGGCGCACCCCGCCCGCTCGCACTTGCCGTGCAATGCCTGGCTCTGGCCGGCAGCCTTGCCATGGCGGGCGCCGTGCACGCCAAACCGGTCAGCTGGGAAGACATCGCCAATGACCATGTCACCACCAGCAACGTGCTGCAGTACGGCATGGGCACCAATGCACAGCGCTGGAGCCCTCTGGCGCAGGTCAACGAGAGCAATGTGTTCAAGCTGACCCCGGCCTGGTCGTTCTCCTTCGGCGATGAGAAGCAGCGCGGCCAGGAATCCCAGGCCATCGTTCACGACGGCGTGATCTACGTTACCGGCTCCTATTCGCGGGTGTTCGCGCTCGATGCGAAGACCGGAAAGCGCCTGTGGAGCTATGCCCATCGCCTGCCCGACGACATCCGCCCATGCTGCGACGTGGTCAACCGCGGCGCCGCCATCTATGGCGACAAGATCTACTTCGGCACCCTCGATGCCCGTGTCGTGGCACTGAACAAGGACACCGGCAAGGTCGTCTGGAACAAGAAGTTCGGCGACCATGGCGCCGGTTACACGATGACCGGCGCACCGACCCTGGTAAAGGACGGCAAGACCGGCAAGGTGCTGCTGATCCACGGCAGCTCGGGTGACGAGTTCGGTATCGTTGGCAAGCTGTTCGCCCGCGACCCGGATACCGGTGAGGAAATCTGGATGCGCCCGTTCGTCGAAGGCCACATGGGCCGCCTCAATGGCAAGGACAGCACCCCCACCGGCGACATCAAGGCGCCGTCCTGGCCGGACGATCCCAACCACCCCACCGGCAAGAAGGAAGCCTGGAGCCAGGGCGGCGGCGCGCCATGGCAGAGTGCGAGCTTCGACCCAGAGACCAACACCATCATCGTCGGCGCCGGCAACCCCGCCCCGTGGAACGGCTGGGAGCGCACCAGCGATGGCGGCGACCCGAAGGACTACGACAGCCTCTACACCTCAGGGCAGGTCGGCGTCGATCCGAGCACCGGCGAGGTGAAGTGGTTCTACCAGCACACCCCGAACGATGCCTGGGACTTCTCCGGCAACAACGAGCTGGTCCTGTTCGACTACAAGGACAAGAATGGCAAGACCGTCAAGGCCACCGCCCACGCCGACCGCAACGGCTTCTTCTATGTAGTGGACCGCAAGGACGGCAAGCTGCAGAACGCCTTCCCCTTCGTGGACGGCATCACCTGGGCCAGCCATATCGATCTGAAAACCGGGCGACCGGTGGAGAACGAAGGCCAGCGCCCACCCAAACCGGAGCCGGGCGAGAAGCACGGCAAATCGGTGGAAGTCTCGCCGCCCTTCCTCGGTGGCAAGAACTGGAACCCCATGGCCTACAGCCAGGACACCGGCCTGTTCTACGTGCCGGCCAACCACTGGAAGGAGGACTACTGGACCGAGGAAGTCAGCTACAAGAAGGGCTCCGCCTACCTGGGCCAGGGTTTCCGCATCAAGCGCATGTACGACGACCACGTCGGCATCCTGCGCGCCATGAATCCCGCCACCGGCAAGGTGGAATGGGAACACAAGGAAAAGCTGCCGCTGTGGGCCGGCGTGCTGGCGACCAAGGGCAACCTGGTCTTCACCGGCACCAGCGACGGCTACATCAAGGCCTTCAACGCCAAAACCGGTGACGAGCTGTGGAAGTTCCAGACCGGCAGCGGCGTGATTTCCCCGCCCATCACCTGGGAACAGGACGGCGAGCAGTACATCGGCGTGACGGTCGGCTATGGCGGTGCCGTGCCGCTGTGGGGCGGCGACATGGCCGTACTGACCAAGCCGGTCGCTCAGGGTGGTTCGTTCTGGGTATTCAAACTGCCGGAATGGGAGAAGAAGACCGCCAAGCGATGAGTCGAGCCGTGCCCGCCCACGCGGGCACGTCCTCAAGCCCTCAAGGTACAGCGGTTCGCGCGGCATGCCTGGCCTCGCCGGCTCCGGGTTGGCGCTCTCGCCGACAGGCCAGAAACGCCACGCGACCGCTTTTCATTTCCTGCCTCAGGTGACGCCCATGAACGCCCCTTGCCGTTTGCTTCTGCCACTGGCGCTGTTCAGCAGCGCTGCGGTCTTCGCTGCGGATGACGGCCCCTTGACCGTCAACGGCTGCGTGCTACAGCCCGACAGCCAATGCGCCAACGCCGACCTGCGCGGCGCCGACCTCAGCAATCAGGACCTGCGCCGGATCAACCTCGCTGGCGCCAACCTCTCCGGCGCCAACCTGCGCCACGCCAACCTCGACCTGGCCAATCTGGAAAAGGCCGACCTCACCGGCGCCACGCTTAATCGCGCCAGCCTGCAACAGGCCAACCTGCGCCTGGCCAATTTCACCGAGGCCAGGCTGATCGCCATCCAGGGCTGGGGCTTGTTCGCCCAGGCCACGCAGTTCAAGGGGGCCGACCTCACCGGCGCCTACCTGGAGTTCGCGCGCATGAGCGGCGCGAAGCTGCATGGCAGCACCCTGCGCGCTGCCGACCTGGAGATGACCTGGCTGAGCAAGGCCGACCTCATGGGGGCGGACCTCACCGACGCCAATCTGCAGGAAGCCAAGCTCAACGATGCCAACCTGGCAGATGCAGTACTGACCGGTGCTCGCCGCCATTACGCGACCTTTCAGGGCACCAATATGGAAGGCTGCAAGGACTGCCCGCATGACTGGGAAAAGTGATGCACCGCCATGCCCGTTCGATTGAGGGCTCAATCGGAGGGATAGAACGAAGGGTGGCCACTGCGCCTCAGGAAAACTCGAACGGCGCCGATGCAGTGACTGGGCGGCCTTGCCCTCCACTGGATGCCAAACAGATGTTCAACAAAAACCTAAAACGGGAACTGACTGAGTTGCGTGAGGACGCGGCAATCAACCAGCAGATCAAGAACTCGTTGTACAGGGAAATGATGGCCTCGAATTGGACCCGCAAGGACGCATCCAGCACGCCAACGAGCTGTTCATCAGCGAAATGGGCTATCGCCGCGAGGACCTTATCGGTCGTCCGCTCGATGGCTTCTTCAGCCAGCAGTTTCGTAGCGAACCGAACTATTCACGGCTCAAGACCGCCATGCAGCGTGCCGAGCATGTCAGCGGGGCGTACCGCCTGCTGCGTGCCGATGGCCAGGAAGCCTGGCTGCGCTCCATCTGGCAACCGATCAAGGGCTCCGATGGCACGCTGCACCACTTCACCCTGTGCGCAACCAACCTGACCCGCACCATCGAAACGTCACGCGAGCACGAGAGCGTGATCAACGCACTGCTGCGCTCCACCGCCGTCATCGAATTCGACCTGGGCGGGCATGTCATCACGGCCAACCAGCGCTTCCTCGACGGCATGGGCTATCGCCTCGAGCAGATCAAGGGCAAGCACCACCGCATGTTCTGCGAACGCGAAGAGGCCGAATCCGCTGCCTATCGGGATTTCTGGGCCAGCCTGAACCGCGGCGAGTACATTGCGGACCGCTTCAAGCGCATCGATGCCCATGGCCGGACGGTCTGGCTGGAGGCTTCCTACAACCCGGTGCACGATGCCTACGGCAAGCTCTACAAGGTCATCAAGTTCGCCACCGTGATCACCGATCAGGTCAACCGCGAGCTGGCGGTCGCCGAGGCCGCGACCATCGCCTATGACACCTCGCACCACACCGATCTCAGTGCCCAGCGCGGCGCCCAGGTGGTCCAGCAGACCGTCGATGTGATGCATCGCATTGCCCAGCAGATGCAAGAGGCTTCCGATGGCATCGAGGCGCTGGACAAGCAGTCGCAGCTGATCAGCGCCGGCGATCAGGGCCGCGGCTTCGCCGCAGTAGCCGACGAGGTGCGTCAGCTGGCCGCGCGCACCAGCAAGGCAGCCGAGGAAATCGTCGGGGTGGTGCAGAAGAACCAGGATCTCGCCCAGGCTGCCGTGCACAGCATGTCCAGCAGCCGAGACCAGGCCGAACAGGGCCTGGAATTCGCCAACCAGGCCGGCGCGGTCATCGTCGAGATCCAGGACGGCGCCTAGCGAGTGGTCAGTGCGGTCGGCCAGTTCGCCAGTCAGCTGAAGAACTGATGGCGGGCTGCGCTCGGCCCAGCGCCTACACTTGCCGGCAGGCCCGAGCGCAATCGGGCAATGCATGTACCCGGCGGAGGATCAGCGCTTGAGCCAGAGGCCCATCATCCACATCGCGGTGCAGTCGGACGTCGAGCGGCTGCCGGCCTTCCAGGGATTGCCGAATCAGGCCATCGTCATGCCTGCGAGCGCCGAGGCCTTCTCCGCGGCTGCGCAGGAGCTTCTCGCCTGCCCCTGCATCGGTTTCGACACCGAATCCAAGCCGACCTTCAGGGTCGGCGAAGTTTCCAGCGGACCGCACCTCATCCAGTTCGCCACGCCGGCGAAAGCCTACCTGCTGCGAGTCGGACTGCCCGGCTGCATCGAGGCGGCCCGCACCGTGCTGCAGGCGACACAGGTGGTGAAGATCGGGTTCGGGCTGAAATCCGACCGCTCACGGCTGCACCAACGGCTGGGCATTCATGCTCACAGCCTGCTCGATCTCGGTTCGCTGCTGCGTTATCAGGGCAAGAAGGGCCAGGTCGGCCTGCGTGGCGCAGTCGCTGCGGTGCTGGGCAGGCAGATCGACAAGTCCCGCCGCCTGGCCACCTCGAACTGGGCCAATCCGCTACTGAGCGAAGCGCAGCAAGCCTATGCGGCCAATGATGCCTACGCCGCGCTGCAGGTATTCCTCGCCTTGCCGGCCGAACGCCAGCAGGAGCTGCTGATGGCCGCGCAGCGCGCACAGAGCGCAACCGCCGATACCACGCTGGACCCGCTGGTGATTCGCTGGCAACGCCTGGTCAATGACAGCGGCCAGACCTGCGATCGCTGTGGCGCCACCGAGCAGGCGGTACGCCAGGCGAGCCGTCGGTTGCAGCAGGCGTTGCGCCGGTTCGGCGTCAGGGTGCGGGTCCAGACCTGCGCCCTCACCCCGGCTGATTTCTTGCGGACGCCACTGGAATCGAATCGCATCTGGATCGCCGGTGTACCGCTGGAGCAGTGGCTGGGCGCAGCTCACGGGCAGAGCAAATGCTGTTCGGCGTGCGGCGAGGCCAACTGCCGGACCCTTGAGTTGAACGAAACACGTTATGAGGCGGTCCCGGCCGCGCTGATCGTGCAGGCGGGACTGCTCGCGGCGCAACGCTTGCTCGGCCACCCCATCGAAGCGCCCGTCGCACCGTCTCTACCCGATAACGGCTGCTGCGCCTGAAGCCCTCCGAAGCGCGCACGCCCGCCGTAGCAATCGCTCATGAGCGCTTCGGGTGCCTGCCCAGCGCGGCGCTCGGCAGGCGACTGCGCATCCGGATCGCTCAGAGCGCATCCCAGCGGTAACGCACACCCAGCCAACCGGCACGCGGAGCGCCAGGGGCGATGAACTGTTCGTGCCGCCATTCGTCCGGGTCACTTTCGAAGGCATTGCCGGCCCCCACGAACGGGTTCTCTGCCAGCGCTCCGCCGGTGGCGTAGCGCTTGTCGAAGAGGTTGTCGACCCGGCCGAACAGCGTCCAGTTACGTGCGAGCCGGTAATCGGCAGTGAGATTGACCACGGCATAGCCGGGAAGCCTGCCGCGTCCCTCGAACTCGTCGTTGGCCCGATGCCGGTTGTTCTCGTTGCCACGTACGTACTGCGACGAGTACGCCAGCACGCTGGTGCCGAGGCGCAGCCTTTCATCGATATTCCAGTCCAGGCCCAGCTTGAGGTGGTGCTTCGGCAGACCCGGCAGATAATCGCCGCTGGATACGCGGATTTCGTCGTCCGGACAGCCACCCTCGCCCGCGGTGCTGTTGTTCTCGGCAAGCAAGCACGCCGCAGAGCGGAAGGTGGCGTGCAGGTAGGTGTAATCCAGCCGCCAGTCGATCGGCCCTTGCTGGCCGGCCAGGCCCAGCTCGATGCCCTGTCGGCGGGTGCGCCCAAAGTTGGTGAAGTACCCCATGCTGCCACCGGTGCCGACGAACAGCAGGTCGTCATGGTTCATGCTGCGGAAGGCCGTGGCGTTCCAGCGCGTTCCGCCAGCCAGCTCGCCGCGCACACCGATTTCGAGGGTGCGTGTCACCACCTGCTTCAGGAAGGGATCGGCGGCCATGGCATTGGGCAGGCTGCAGGGGTTGTCCGGGTCGGCGCAGCCGAGTTCGATGGGGGTCGGGGCGCGGTTGCCCTGGGTGAACCCGCCATACAGGGTCACAGCCGGCTGCAGTTGCCAGGCGAAGCCGAGCGCCGGGTTCAGTTTGCGATAGGTGAAGTCACCATCGAGCGCGTCCCCCATGCGATCGGCATTGACCACCCGGGTACGGTTGTAGCGCAGCGAGCCGGTGAGCTGCAGGTCGTCCGTCAGTGACCAGGTGTCGGTGGCGTAGAGACTGGAAGTGCGGGTGCGACCCAGCAAGCTGTTGGCCTGTTCCTCCTCTTCTGTGGCGCTGATGCCGCGCGAATCGGTCAGCTCACCGCCCTGCTCGCTCTGATGGAAGCTGGCGCGCGTGTTGTCGTGGGTAAGGCCCACGGCGAACTGGTGAGCGCCGACGTAATGCGTCCATTGCAAGGCCAGGCCGAACGCACGCTGAGCGGTGCGAGTGCGGTTCAGCACACCGCTCTCTGGCGCCTCGCCCACAAAGCCGTCGTCCTCCCATTGCTCATATTCATCCTCGTATTCGTCGTTGCCGTCGCCGTTGAGGGTCACGGTGCGCGTACGACGCAAATAGACGGTGCCGGAGAATCGATCGCTGTCGCTCAGCCAGTGGCTGGCCGAGAGCGCCATCAGGTGGCTGCGATTTTCGGTCTGGTCCGGATGGGTGAAGATGGCTTGGCGGCTCCGGTGGTGCATGCTCTCAGGGATCAGGCCGTTGCCGATCAGATCGTTGTCGGCATGAGCCAGGGTCAGCGCCACATCGGTGGTGTCGATGGTCCAGGCGAACTTGCCGAACAGCTGACGCACGTCCGATGGCGAATGATCGCGCCAGCCGTCCTCCTCCATGCCCTCCGCGGCCAGGTACCAGGAAAGCTCTTCATGCTTGCCGCCATGCTCCAATGCGCCGCCCTTGCGCCCGAACGACCCCCCATAGAGTTCCGCCGAGCCACCGGGATGCGTATCGCCACGCTTGGTCTGCAGCGCCAGCGCACCACCCAGGGTATTCAGGCCGTACAGCGGATTGGAGCCCGGGACCAACAGCATGTCGGCGATGGCGGTGCTGGGAATCAGGTCCCAGTGCACCACATCACCAAAGGCTTCGTTGACCCGCACACCATCGAGAAACACGGACAACCCCTGCGGCGTGCCGAGCAGTGGCGATGCGGTGAAACCGCGGTAGTTGAGATCGGCCTGGTAAGGATTGCCCTGGATTTCGTTGACGTTGACGCTGGGCAGGCTGCGCTGCAGTTTCTCGGCCAGCGACTGGCCGCCCAGCTTGCGCAGCTGTTCGTCATCCCGTGCCCGGATATTGGCCGGCACCTGGTCCCTGGGCAGATCGATGCCCGGCAACGGAGTCGTGGCAACCACGTCATCGCGACCAAGATCGAACGCTTCGTCGGCATGCGCCAGGCCAGGCAGGACGCTGGCGATGGCAAGGGACAGCAACGTGCGCCGGAGGATTGCGCTGCGGCAGAGATACGACATGGTTGTTCCTTGTTCTTGTTGGCGGTGCGCGGCGGACAAGCCGCCCGGGCGGCTGCATGATGGCAAGCGGCCAGGCGCGATTATCGAAAGGTGCCCCGCTGCGCCGACAGGGAAGATTTCCCGGCCCTAGCGGGAAATCTTCCCGATTGCCAGGCGCTTGGTATTACGTCCTGTGGACTAGAACGGCCGACGACTTCCAGCGCGCGCAGGCGCCGCCCGTCCGTACGGGTCGTGGAAAGACGGGGAAGCGGCAGCGAAGCGCTGCCAGAGGAAGATCGCCGCGGCAAAAATGAATGCGACCGTACCGGGCTGCCGTCAGGCCTCGCAGAGCATGTGGTCGCCGACGCGCAACAGGCCCTGGTCAATCGCCAGGTGCACCAGCTCAGCCTGGGAGCTGACTTCGAGCTTGCTCTTGAGCAGCGCCAGGTGATTGGAGACGGTCTTGCTGCTGATGCACAGCCGTTCGGCGATCTCGCGATTGCCGATGCCCCGGGCGAGCATGATGAAGATCTCCATTTCACGCGGCGTCATATCTGCCAGCCGTCCTTTGACGGGGGAGCGCGACGGCCGCTGACAAGCCAGATCGGTCGCCAGCGGCTGCTCGATAAAGGTCTGCCCGGCGAGCACCTTGCGTACCGCCTCGACCAGCACGTCCGGCGCGCAACGCTTGGTCAGATAACCCGAAGCGCCGGCGTCCAGCGCCTGACGCACCAGCGCCAGCTCGTCGTGCATGCTGAACACCAGCACCGGTAACAGCGGCAATCGCTGGCGCAGGCGCCGGCAGGTCTCCAGGCCACTGATGCCCGGCAGGCCGAGATCGAGCACGACCAGATTCGGAATGCTTTCCTGCACCTGCTGCAGCGCCTGCTCGCCGCTTTCGGCTTCGCTGACACTCACCTCGGGCAACAGGGCCTTGAGCAGGCTGGCATAGCCCTGACGCACCACCGCATGGTCATCCACCAGCAGTATTTTCATCACGTCGCTCCTTCCACAGGCAGATTCAGATAAAGCGCCCAGCCGTGCCCCGGGCGATGGCGCATGCGCAGCCGCGCGCCGAGACAGCGGGCGTGTTCCACCATCGAACGCAGACCGACCCCGAGCCGCTCAGGCGGCAAGCCATGGCCATTGTCGCGCAGCAACAGCCGCACCCCGTTGCGATCGGCCCGCAGCTGCAGTCGCACGCGGGTCGCTCGCGCATGGCGCGCCACGTTGGTCAGTGCCTCCTGCACCATGCGGTACAGGTGCAACTTGGCCTCCATCGACAGCGGTGGCAGCACACCCTGCAACTGCAGTTCGCACTCGATCCCCTGGGTGCTCTGCCACTGCTCGGCAAGCTGGCCGATGGCATCGGCCAGTTCGAGGTGATCGAGCATCACCGGGTAGAGGTCGCGCACCAGGGTACGGAAACCGTTCTGCAGATCCAGGCTGTGCTGTTCGAGATGGGCCGCGGTTTCACGCACGGCATCCGGCTGCTCCGCCTGGACCCGCAACAGGCAGGCCCGGGCGCGGATGCCTGCCAGGTACTGTCCCAGGTCGTCATGCAGGGCCTGCGCCAGACGGGTGCGCTCGCGTTCCTGCAGCGCGAGCAGCGCCTGTGTCAGCCGGTCGTTATCCGCTCGCGTGTCTTCCAGCGCGGCAGCCATGTGATTGAAGCGCTCGGCGAGTTCGCGCGCCTCGGCGAAGCGATGGGGCGGCAGCCGGGTATCGAGCCGCCCGTCGGCGATACGCACCAATGCGCCGAACAGCTCTGCCAACACGCGCATGCCGGGGCGCACCGCCCAACGGATCGCCAACAGGCAAAGCAGCAGGGCCACACCGAAAAGAGCCAGCAGCTGCAACAGCGAATCCCTGACTTCCTCGACCTCGTCGCTCGGATCGACACTGATCTGCAGGCGCTCTCCCCCGGGAAGCTGCAGCTCACTGGGAGCGGCCAGCTCTGCCGGATACAGCCACGTGCCGAGCCAGTCGGTGAGCAGCGTATCGCCGCCGTCGGTCGCTGGCTGCCCGGGCGACAGCCAGCGCACCCGCACATGCCGCAGGCTATCGGTAAGTTCGGGGCGCAAGGTGGCGGGATCGCGCTCGGCCATCTCGCCGAGGTAGGCAACCACGGCCGCTGCGGCATCCAGTTCGCGCTGCACGTCGTGGCTCGCCTGGCGCAGCAGCACAGCCAGGCAGACCATCGCCACGAGGGCGAAGAACAGTGCCACCAGCAGGTTCAGTCGCCAGAGCGCGGACATATCGGCTACCTCCGGAATTCAGCCACCTTCGCGTGTCGCCTCACTTGACCACGAAGCGGCCTTCCATGCCCTTGCCCTCGAGCCCCTTGCAGTAGAACGGGTAGCTGCCCGGCTTGACCGGCAGGAAGAAAATCTCGGCCTCGCCGGCATCCTCGAACTCCAGCTCGACCAGGGTGATGGCCTTGATCTCCACACCGCCGGCCTCGACCTTGCGCAAGAAGATCGACTTGGCGAACTCCGGAGCCTGGAACGCGCATTCCTTCTGGCCATCGGAGCTGACCTTGAGCTGGTAAGCGACACCGGTCTCCAGCTGGTATTCCTTCTGCGAGACGGCGTAGTCGCTTTCCTCTGAACCGAAACGCAGGTCCGGCAGAGCCTGGGTGCGGCGCGTGAGATCGCCGGCGGCGTGGCTGCAATCGAAGCCGATCAGGCTGCCGATGAACAGAACGTTGAGCAGCAGAGCTTTGTAGGTGGGCATGGCACTGGCCTCTTTATTGTTGTCGGTGCCCATCCTAAGGCGCCGCGCTCGCCACCACCTCCTACCTTGGTAGCGCCTCGCGGCCAGCAGAGGTCGCCACGTCGAGCCCGGCCAGCATTGGAATCTGGGCCGGCCGGCCACTCGATTCAGCGCAAAGGCAGCACAGGTCTCGCGGGCCGGAAGACCGCCGCATGCCCCGCCACAGCCATACCGCTACCAAAGTATCGGTACCAAGGTACGGATCAACTTCCCTGAGGTCCGGCCGCAATATCTCGATATCAATGATGCCAATTGGACATCACGCATTTCGCGCAACCGCCGAGACGCGATCACGCGCTCGAGGGCTCGCCGCAGCTGTCTTCTCATGCGTTATCAGGAGTCGTACCGTGATGCCTCTCAAATCCATCCAGCAGCGAATAGCGGTTATCGGCGGCTTATGCCTGCTGATATCCGCGGGAATCTTGATCGGCTACAGCGTTTATCTGCCAGTTCCACCCAGCATCTGGTGTCGACCCGTGTCAGCCAGCAGGCACAGGAAGACGCGTTGCAGAACCTGCAACACCTCGCCGGCCAATACGCCGAAGAGATCCGCACCGAGTTCACCGAGGCGCTGGAAACGGCGGGCAGCATGGCAACCACCTTCGCGGTCGCCAAGTCGAAGGAGAACGGCGGATTGCAGGTCGGCCGCGACGAGGTCAACGCGGTCTTGCTGAACGTGCTGAAGAGTCAGCCGGACTTGGACGCGATCGACGGCTAGGACTACCTCTTCACCGACGGGCAGAACGGCAACAACGCAAGGACGCTTCACGCCTTACTGGACGCGAAGCGCAGACGGCAAGATCGCCGTCCAGCCATTGGTGGAGTACGACACCCAGGACAAGCACCCCAACGGCGTGCTCAAAGGCGGCTGGTACATCGGCCCGCGGGAAACCCTCAAGGAGAGCGTGCTCGGCCCTCTGCCATATGTCGTACAGGGCAGGCAGGTCTGGTTGGCGACGCTCTCGGTACCAATCATCGCGGATGGCCGCTTCCTCGGTGTGGCCGGTACCGACTATGACCTCGACTTCGTCCAGCGTATTAGCCAGGAAGTTTCCGCAAAGCTGTTCGAGGGCCAGGGTGAAGTGGCGATCGTCAGCGATCAGGGCTTGATCGTGGCGGAGAGCCGGTATCCCAACCTGATCGGCCAGCATTTCCAGCAGGTACAGCCGGACGCGTGGCGGCCCGCTCTGGATTCGATCCAGAAAGGCGAACGGCTTGCGCGGCTGGATGACAACGGAATGATGATCGTCCTGGCGCCGATTCACCTGGGCCGCACCGGCAAACCCTGGTCGATGATGCTCAAGATCGACAAGCAGATCGTCCTGGCCAAGGCGACCGAACAAGGCCGAGATGGATGCGCAGAGCCAACGAAGCATGCTGCAGCAGGTCGGCGCCGGGGTCGTCATATCGCTGCTCGCAGTGATTGCGCTATGGCTCTCGGCAAGCGCGATTGCCCTGCCCATCCGCAGAGCTGCACAACTGGCTGGTGCGATCCAGAAAGGCGACTTCTCGCAGCGCCTGGGACATCGCTCCGCTGATGAAGTAGGCCAGCTCTCGGCCAGCCTCGATCGCATGGCAGACAGTCTGCAGGAGCAGGTGCATGTCGCCGAGCGCATCTCTCAGGGCGACCTGGCGGTGGAGGTCCGTCTGGCATCCGAACGCGACCAGCTGGGCCTTGCCCTTCGACGAATGGTGGACAACCTGAACGAGCTGGTCTCCCAGGTGCAGCTCAGTTCCGGGCTCATCAACGACAAGGCCGGCCAGGTCACCCGTCTGAGCCACGAGCTATCCACCGGCGCGACCGAGTCGGCCTCGGCCGTCACCGAAATCAGCCCCACCATCAACCAAATGGCGGTACAGATCCGTCAGACCTCCGAGTACGCGATCGAAGCCAACAGTCTTTCGCGCAAGTCCGAACATTCGGCACGAGGCGGCAACGAGCTGATGGCGACGTTGAAGGCCGCCATGCAGGAGATCAATCAGTCCGGCCTGGATATCACCAACATCATCAGAGCGATCGAGGAGATCGCGACACAGACCAACCTGCTTGCCCTGAACGCGGCCATCGAGGCGGCTCGCGCCGGCGAGCATGGTCGCGGATTCGCCGTGGTCGCGGACGAGGTGCGACAGCTCGCGGCACGCAGTGCCGAGGCCGCGCAACGCTCGACCCGCCTGATTCAGGAATCCAACGCGCGGACGGTCAAGGGTATGGAGTTGACCGACGACACCGCGCAAGCGCTAGAGGCCATCGTTCGGGGGGCAGCGCAGGTATCGCAACTCGTGGAAGAGATTGCGCAGGCTTCCAGCCAGCAGGCGTCCGGCATCGAATAGGTCAGCCAGGCCATCGGCCAGATTGATGAAGTGGTGCACCACAACAGTTCGAACTCGGATCAATCGACCCAGGCGGCTCAGGAACTGACGCAGCAGGCGCGGCAGATGATCGAGCAGGTCGGACGCTTCAAGGTCCGCTCGGTATGCTAGTCGATCAAGGAGAGGCGGCGCCCTTGCGCCGCTTCTCTACTACCTTGGTACCGCCCCGCCGGTACTTTCTGCATATTCCCCCGCTCCGCCATGGTTCCTATGCTGCCTGCAACGTCACAGGAGCTGCCCATGCGCCACGTATTACGACGAGCCGGTTTGCTGGCCGCCCTCGCCTGCTGTGCGCCCTTCGCTCTGGCGGCTGCCGGGGCCGAGCTTGAGGTGCGTATCGGCTATCTCGGCTACCGCCCCGATCCCGGTCCGCTGCTCTCCAACGTGATCCCCGAACCGGAGGACGCCGGCCTGCGTGGGGCCGAACTCGCCATCACCGACAGCAACAGCACCGGGCGCTTCCTCAAGCACAGCTACGTGCTGGACGCCGTGACCAGCGAAACCTCCGACGACCTGCTGCAGCAGGCAGCCCGGCAGCATGGCGACGGGCTGCGCCTGTTCGTGGTCAACGCGCCGGCCGCAACGCTGCGCCAGCTCGCCGAAGCGATGCCGGACAGCCTGCTGATCAACGCCGGTAGCGCGGACGATGCGCTGCGCAGCCAGAACTGTCAGGTCAACGTGCTGCATACGCTGCCCAGCCGAAACATGCTCGCCGACGCCCTTGGCCAGTTTCTCGCCGCGCGGCGCTGGAACCGCTGGATGCTGATCGTCGGCCCTACCGAAGACGACCAGGCCTACGCCGAGGCGCTGAGGCGCGCGGCCAAGCGTTTCGGCCACCGCATCCTGGTGGAAAAGCCCTGGAGCTTCGACAACGACCAGCGCCGCAGCGCCCAGGCGGAGATGCCGCTGTTCACCCAGGCCGCCGAGTATGACGTGGTGCTGGTGGCCGACGAGCGCGGCGACTTCGGCGAGTACGTGCCCTACCAGACCTGGTTGCCGCGCCCGGTTGCCGGCACTCAGGGCCTGACCGCAACCGGCTGGCACAAGACCGTCGAGACCTACGGCGCCGCGCAGCTGCAGAAGCGTTTCGAGGCTCATGCCAACCGCTGGATGAACGATCGCGACTTCGCCGCCTGGATGGGTGTGCGCAGCCTCGCCGCGGCCGTCACACGCCTGCGCAGCACCGACGCCGCGGCGATCCGCCAGCTGTCGCTCAGTGGCGAACTACCGCTCGACGGCTTCAAGGGCCGCAAGCTGAGCTATCGCGCCTGGGACGGCCAGCTGCGCCAGCCGATCCCGCTGGTGCACCCACGCGCACTGGTTTCCAACTCGCCGCAGGACGGCTTTCTGCATCCCACCAGCGAGCTGGACACCCTGGGCCTCGATGCACCGGAAAGCCGTTGCCGCTTGAGCGAGGTCCGCCCATGAGACACCGGCTGATCGCCCTGCTCACCCTGACCACTCTGCCCGTGCACGCCGACGAGATGGGCTACGAGGCCTATATCGACAGCCCCAAGCGGATCAAATGCCTGTACGGCTACGTCACCGCCAAGACCGGCAACTTCGACGCCGCCCGGCAGATCTTCGAGGACTGCGTGGCGCGCTGGAACGATGTCTATTCACTGATCTCGCTGGCGCAGATGTACGAAAGCGGCAATGGCGTCGACACGGATCTGCGGAAATCCGCCGCCCTGCTCAGGCAGGGCGCCGAGCAGCCCGATGGCGCGAGCTACGTCAGCCTGGCGCGCTATCACTGGGGCGTGGCCCTGGCCGAAGGCCGCGGCGTCGAAACCGATCCCGATGCCGCACGCGCCTGGCTGGAACGTGCCGCGGCCGGTGGTCAGCAGGAAGCCGCCGAGTACCTCATGCGGCTGGATGCCACCCGCACAACAGAATAACGACAAGAGAGCCCAAACATGCCCAGAACTGCCCTTGCATCTGCGATCACTCTGGCCCTGGTCTTCGCCAGCGGCTCCGCGGCCGCGGCTACCGCCTATGTCTCCAACGAGAAGGACGACAGCATCAGCGTCATCGATCTCGACACGATGGAGACCGTCGAGACGCTGCAGGTCGGAATGCGCCCACGCGGCCTCACCCTCTCCCATGACAACAAGCTGCTCTACATCTGTGCCAGCGATTCGGACACCGTGCAGGTGATGGATCTGGCCACCCGCCAGATCATCAAGCAGCTGCCGTCCGGCGCGGACCCCGAGCAGTTCGCCCTGCACCCCAACAACAAGTGGCTGTACATCTCCAACGAGGACGATGCGCTGGTCACCGTGGTCGATGTCGACAAGGAAGAGGTGCTCGCGCAGATCGATGTCGGCGTCGAGCCGGAGGGCATGGCGGTCAGCCCGGACGGCAAATGGGCAGTCAACACCAGCGAAACCACCAACATGCTGCACTGGATCGACACCAGTACCAACCAGCTGGTGGACAACACCCTGGTCGACCAGCGCCCTCGCCACGTGGAATTCACCAAGGACAGCAAGCTGCTCTGGGCCTCGGCCGAGATCGGCGGAACGGTCAGCGTGGTGGACGTGGACAAGCGCGAAATCCTCAAGACCCTGACCTTCAAGATCAAGGGCGTGCACCCGGACAAGGTTCAACCGGTGGGTATCAAGCTCACTTCCGACGGCAAATACGCCTTCATCGCACTGGGCCCGGCCAACCACATCGCGGTGGTCGATGCGAAGACCTACGAGGTGCTGGACTATCTGCTGGTCGGTCAACGCGTCTGGCATATGGCGTTCAACCCCGACGAGAGCCTGCTGTTGACCACCAACGGCGTCAGCGGTGACGTCTCGGTGATCGATGTGGCCAAGCTGAAGGTCACCAAGTCGATCAAGGTCGGTCGCTACCCCTGGGGTGTGGTGGTCACGCCATGAGCGCACTGGAGGTCAGCGACGTGGCCTTCGCCTATGGCGCGCGACGTGCGCTGGACGGTGTCAGTTTCGCCGCCGCCAAAGGGAGATTCACCGCACTGCTGGGGCCGAACGGCGCGGGCAAGTCGACATTGATCGCCCTGCTCACGCGCCTGTACGACCTGCAACGGGGGCAGATCCGCATCGCCGGCTTCGGCCTGCGCGAGGCCCCGCGCCAGGCGCTCGCCCGCCTCGGCGTGGTGTTCCAGCAGAGCACGCTGGACCTGGACCTGACCGTCGAGCAGAACCTGCGCTACCACGCCGCCCTGCACGGCATGCCGCGGGCCTTGACGAACGAACGCATCGAACTCGAGCTGCAGCGCCAACAGCTCGGCGAACGGCGCCGCAGCAAGGTGCGTGAACTCAACGGCGGTCACCGCCGACGCGTCGAGATCGCCCGCGCGTTGCTGCATCGCCCAGAGTTGCTGTTGCTCGACGAGGCCAGTGCAGGCCTCGACCCTGCCAGCCGCCAGGCACTCAACCAGCATGTGCGAGCGCTATGCCGTGACGAGGGCATGAGCGTGCTCTGGACCACTCACCTGCTCGATGAGGTCCAGGCCGATGACGATCTGCTGGTGCTCAATCGCGGCCGTCTGGTCGCTCAGGGCTGCGTGGCGAGCCTGGCCCTCGATGGCGAGGATCTGGCAGCGAGCTTTGCACGGCTGACCGGGAGCGACGCGCAAGGCGCAGGGCTCGATGGAGCAGCACATCGGTCCGCAGCCATGCCGCCGACAACAACCGAGCCCGCTGGCGAAAGCACGGGGCTCGCCTCTGGAGCGAAACACTCATGACGGCCTATTGGGAATGCCTGCGCGGCATCGTCCTACGCGAGTGGCTGCGTTTCGTCCAGCAGCGCTCGCGCTTCCTCAGCGCGCTGGTGCGCCCGCTACTCTGGCTGGTGGTGTTCGCCGCCGGCTTCCGCGCGGCACTGGGCATCGCCATCATCGAACCGTACGACACCTACATCACCTACGAGACCTACATCGTGCCGGGGCTGGCCTGCATGATCCTGCTGTTCAACGGCATGCAGGGCTCGCTGTCGATGGTCTACGACCGCGAGATGGGCAGCATGCGTGTCTTGCTGACGAGCCCGCTACCGCGCAGCTTCCTGCTCACCAGCAAACTGCTGGCCACGGCGCTGATCTCACTGATGCAGGTCTATGCCTTCCTCGCCATTGCCTGGTTCTACGGCGTGCAACCGCCGCCGCTGGGCCTGCTGGTCACCCTGCCCGCCCTGCTGCTGGTGGCGCTGATGCTGAGTGCCCTGGGGTTGCTGCTGTCAAACGGCATCCGCCAGCTGGAGAACTTCGCCGGGGTCATGAATTTCGTGATCTTCCCCATGTTCTTCCTATCCTCGGCGCTGTATCCGCTGTGGAAGATGCGCGAAGCCAGCGAATGGCTGTACTGGATCTGCGCCATCAACCCGTTCACCCATGCCGTGGAACTGGTGCGCAACGCCCTGTACCTGCGCCTGGCGCCTACTGCGTTGCTGGTGTGCCTCGGGCTGACCGTCATCTTCAGCCTGCTCGCAGTGCTCAGCTTCAACCCGCAGCACGCCGCGTTGCGCCGGTCGGCATGAGACGACTACTACTTTGGTACCGGTTCTCCCCTCCATCGTAGGATTTCAAAGACGTGGCCATTGTTCTGTAATCGACCCACCCAAACCCTAAGGAATACGGACTATGTTCAGGTCGCTGCTGCCCTTGCTGATCGCCGCGCTGCCTGGTTTCGGCATGTCCGTGACTGCCGTGGCCGAAGAGCAGCTCGCCCTGTTCTCCGCCGAGGGTTACCGCCAGACGCAATACCGCAGCCCGACGCCGGCAACCGCCGAGGGCGCGCAGACACTGGATACCGCGGCACTCCAGACATTGCTGGCAAAGGAGCCTGACGTGGTGCTGGTGGACGTCTATCGCAGCCAGTGGCTGGCTGGTCGCTTCGTCGACAGCGAGCCCCATGCCAACCTGCCGGGCAGCATCTGGCTGGCCAACACCGGCGATGGAAATCTGCAGCCCGAATGGGCAAGCTACTTCAGTGACAACCTGAAACGACTCAGTCAGGGCGATACCGAGCGACCGCTGGTGTTCTACTGCCGCTCCGATTGCTGGCTGGGCTGGAACGCAACCAGGCGCGCCCATGCCTTGGGCTATAAACGCCTGTACTGGTATCGCGACGGGGTGGACGGCTGGGAGCAGGCGGGACTGCCGCTGCACCCGGCGACACCGGAGCCGCTGCCTGGCGACGACTGACCTGCCGCGCGCGAGCACGCCCCACCATAATCACAACAAAGAGGTGACCGGCCTTGTACAAGATCCTGATTGCGGACGACCACCCGCTGTTCCGTGAAGCCATCCATAACGTCATCCGCGACGGCTTTCCCGACAGCGAAATCCTCGAGACTGCCGATCTCGACAGCGCGCTTGCCTTGACGCTGGAGCACGATGATCTCGATCTGGTGCTGCTGGACCTGAACATGCCCGGCATGCACGGGCTGAACGGCCTGATCAACCTGCGCAACGAGGCGCCGACCATTCCGGTGGTGATCGTCTCGGCCGAGCAGGACAAGCAGATCGTGCTGCAGGCGATCACCTATGGCGCGGTCGGCTTCATCACCAAATCTTCGCCACGTGCACAGATGACCGAAGCCATCGAGCAGATCCTCAATGGCAATGTCTACCTGCCGTCGGACATCATTCGCAGCCAGAAGAGCCCGAGCCGCCACTCGCACCACAGCGAGCCCTCCATCCCGCCGGAGCTGCTGCAGGCGCTGACGCGCAAGCAATTGCTGGTACTCGAGCGCATGACCAAGGGCGAGTCGAACAAGCAGATTGCCTACAACCTGGACATCGCCGAGACCACGGTAAAGGCCCACGTATCGGCGATCCTGCGCAAGCTCAACGTGCACAACCGGGTCCAGGCGATCCTTTCCGCCGGCGACATCGACTTCACCGCCTATCTGCGCCGCTGAACACGGCGCAGGCAGCAGCCAGCCCTATCGACCCGCCGCCTGCGCCCCTTCGAACCAGGCGAGCTTCTCGCGCAGCTGCACCACTTCGCCGACGATCAGCAGCGTCGGTGCCTGCACGTCTTCCTGTGCGATGCGCTCGGCCAGTGTCCCCAGCGTAGCTGTGAAGACACGCTGGTTGCTGGTGGTGCCCTGCTGCACCAGCGCGGCGGGTGTTTCCGCCGACCGTCCATGAGCGATCAGCTGCTGGCAGATCACCGGCAGCCCCACCAGCCCCATGTAGAACACCAGCGTCTGCGCCGGCGCGGCCAGCTCGGACCAGGGCAGATCGCAGCTGCCATCCTTGAGATGCCCGGTGACGAAACGTACCGACTGGGCATGGTCACGATGGGTCAGCGGAATACCGGCATAGGCCGCGCAGCCACTGGCAGCGGTGATACCCGGCACTACCTGGAACGGCACGCCATGTGCGGCCAGCTCTTCGATTTCCTCGCCACCGCGGCCAAAGATGAACGGGTCGCCGCCCTTCAGCCTGAGCACGCGCTTGCCCTGCTTGGCCAGTGTCACCAGCTGCTGGTTGATCTGCTCCTGCGGCACGGCATGATCCGCACGCTGCTTGCCGACGTAGATGCGGTCGGCATCGCGCCGGCACAGGTCGATGATCGCCGGGGCAACCAGACGGTCGTAAAGCACCACATCGGCCTGCTGCATCAGCCGCAGGGCACGGAACGTCAACAGGTCCGGATCACCGGGGCCGGCACCGACCAGATAAACCTCGCCCAGCGCCTTAGTCGCCGCGCCGGCAAGCTTCTCGGCCAGCAGACGTTCGGCCTCGGCGGTCCGCCCGGCCAGCGCCTGCTCGGCGATAGGCCCCTGAAACACCTCTTCCCAGAACACCCGCCGTTGCTGCACGTTGGCGAACCTGGCCTTGACCTGGGCACGAAACTGTTTTGCCAGCCCGGCCAGCTGACCGTAGGCTGCCGGGATCCAGGTCTCGATGCGCGCACGGATCAGCCGCGCCAGCACCGGTGCGTCGCCACCACTGGAAACGGCGACCACCAGCGGCGAGCGATCGACGATGGCCGGGAAGATCACGCTGCACAGCTGCGGCGAGTCGACCACGTTCACCGGAACGCCAAGCGCATTGGCATGCTGCGACACCCTAGCGTTCAGCGGTTCGTCATCGGTCGCCGCGATGGCCAGCACACAACCCTGCAGATCCTTCCGGTCGTAACCGCGATCCAGGCATTCCCCAGCGCCCGCGTGCACCAGCTCGACCAACTGCGCCTCGATGCTCGGCGCCACCACCCGCAAGCGTGCCCCCGCGTCGCTCAGCAGTCGCGCCTTGCGCAGTGCGATCTCGCCGCCGCCGACGATCAGCACCGTGCGGCCCTTGAGGTTGTGGAACAGCGGGAGGTATTCCATGGGCGAATCCTGGGAGGTCGTTTGAGGTATGGGCATCACAGCCATTACGGCCGCGATGCCCCTTGTCGAAGATCAAGGATCCGGTCTGATGCCAGGACCGCGTTGACGCAGCGCGCCGAAGCCTCAGCCGATGACTTCGATGCCGCCCATGTACGGCTTCAGCACCTCGGGCACCAGAATGCGCCCGTCGGCCTGCTGGTAGTTCTCCAGCACGGCGACCAGCGTACGGCCGACGGCCAGGCCCGAGCCGTTGAGCGTATGGACCAGCTCCGGCTTTCCGGTTTCCGGATTGCGATAGCGCGCCTGCATGCGCCGCGCCTGGAAGTCACCGCAGTTGGAGCAGGAAGAAATCTCGCGGTACTTTTCCTGGCTCGGCACCCAGACCTCCAGGTCGTAGGTCTTGGTTGCGCCGAAGCCCATGTCACCGGTGCACAGTGACAACACACGGTAAGGCAGCTCCAGCAACTGCAGCACCTTCTCGGCGTTGCCGGTCAGCTCTTCCAGCGCCTCGAAAGACTTCGACGGCTCGACGATCTGCACCATCTCGACCTTGTCGAACTGGTGCTGACGGATCATGCCGCGGGTATCGCGCCCGGAGGCGCCGGCCTCGCTGCGGAAGCACGGCGTGTGGGCGACGAACTTCAGCGGCAGTTGCTTGGCATCGAGAATCTCGCCGGCCACGATGTTGGTCAGCGACACTTCTGCGGTCGGGATCAGGTAGAAGTCTGCCTCGCCTTCGCGGCTGATCTTGAACAGATCGTCCTCGAATTTCGGCAGCTGACCGGTGCCCTGCAGCGCAGGCGCCTGCACCAGGTAGGGGGTATAGGCCTCTTCGTAGCCATGCTCATGGGTGTGCAGATCGATCATGAACTGCGCCAGGGCGCGATGCAGGCGGGCGATCGGCCCACGCATCAGGGCGAAGCGGGCGCCGGACAGCTTGGCGGCGGTCTCGAAATCCAGCCAACCGTGCTGCTCGCCCAGGGCGACATGATCCTGCACCGGGAAGTCGAAGGCCTTCGGCGTGCCCCAGCGGCGAACCTCGACGTTCTCTTCCTCGTCCGCACCGACCGGCACGGACTCGTGCGGCAGGTTGGGAATGCTCAGCATCAGCTGGTCCAGCTCACTCTGGATGCGGTCCAGCTCCTGCTTGCCGGATTCGAGTTCGCTGCCCATGCGATCCACATCGGCGAGCAACGGGGCGATGTCCTCACCGCGCTGCTTGGCCTGGCCGATGGACTTGGAACGCGCATTGCGCTCGGCCTGGAGTTGTTCGGTGCGGGTCTGCACGGTCTTGCGCTGGGCCTCCAGCGCTTCGATGCGCGCCACGTCCAGCTGGTAGCCACGGGTGGCCAGGCGGGCCGCCACGTCCTGTAGCTGAGTGCGTACCAGTTTCGAATCAAGCATGGTGGGTCTCGTCTGTGAAAGCTTGGATGAAGGGCGAAGAGGGAGCGAAGTTTACTGTGAACGGCCGTCGGTTCATAACCTGGCGAGCGCCAGACCCGCCCAGGCCGCGAGCAGACCACCCAGCACGCTGCCGCCGACGTAGGCGAAGGCAGTCGCCAGCTGGCCGCTTTCCAGCAGGCGCAGTGCATCCAGCGAAAAACTGGAGAACGTCGTGAGTGCGCCAAGAAAGCCGATGATCAGTGCACCACGCAGCTCCGGCGAGATATCCGGCCGGGCGAGAAAGGTGGCGTAGAGATAGCCGATCAGCAGGCAGCCCAGCAGGTTCACCGCCACGGTAGCCAGATAGAAATGCCGCGGCCATTGGGCGCTGACCCAGGTCGCGAGCGCAAAGCGCAGGAGGGTTCCGATCACGCCGCCGCAGGCGACGGCGAAAGCCATGCGGATCATTCCTTTCTCCGTTGGATGGGGCTTTCGCGATCGAGTCGGGCGAGGTGCTCCAGCTTGTCGCGGATCTTGCTTTCCAGGCCGCGAGGCACAGGGTGGTAGTAGCGACGCGGCTCCATGGCCTCGGGAAAGTAATCCTCACCGGCGGCATAGGCGTCCGGCTCGTCATGGGCATAGCGGTACTCGTTGCCGTAGCCCAGCTCCTTCATCAGCCTGGTCGGCGCATTGCGCAGATGCAGCGGCACTTCCTGCGAGCCGTTTTCCGCCGCGTCGCGCATGGCCGCCTTGAACGCGGTATAGACGGCGTTGCTCTTCGGCGCGCAAGCGAGATAGACGATTGCCTGCGCCACGGCCAGCTCCCCTTCCGGGCTGCCCAGGCGCTCCTGCACGTCCCAGGCGTTCAGGCACAGCGGCAGCGCGCGGGGGTCGGCATTGCCGACTTCTTCGCTGGCCATGCGCGCCACTCGGCGGGCGATGTACAGCGGGTCGCAGCCGCCATCGAGCATGCGCGCAAACCAGTACAGCGCAGCATCCGGATTCGAGCCGCGCACCGATTTGTGCAGCGCCGATATCTGGTCGTAGAAGGCCTCGCCACCCTTGTCGAAACGACGGCGACTGTCGCCCAGCAGATCCTGCAGCAGGTCGGTGCTGATGACGCCACCCTGCTCGGCCAGGTCGGAGGCGTTCTCCAGAAGATTCAGCAGCCGCCGCCCATCGCCATCCGCCGCCGCCAGCAGCATCTTGAAGCTCTCTTCCGGCAGCGTGAGATGGAGCTCGCCAAGGCCCTTGGGCTCGGTCAGCGCGCGCGTCACCAGCTTGCGCAAGGCCGCTTCGTCCAGGCTTTTCAGCACATATACGCGGGCCCGCGAGAGCAAGGCGTTGTTGAGTTCGAAAGAGGGGTTTTCGGTGGTGGCGCCGATAAAAATCAGCGTGCCGTCTTCCACATAGGGCAGGAAGGCATCCTGCTGGGACTTGTTGAAGCGGTGCACTTCGTCGACGAACAGGATGGTCCGCCGGCCGTACTGCACCGCCTGCTGCTTGGCGATCTCCACCGCCTGGCGAATCTCCTTGACCCCGGCGAGCACGGCGGAAACCGTCTCGAAATGGGCATCGGAAACCTTGGCCAAGAGCCGCGCCAGGGTCGTCTTGCCTACACCGGGTGGGCCCCAGAACACCATGGAATGCAGCGCGCCCTGCTCCAGCGCCTCGCGCAACGGCTTGCCGCGGGCAAGCAGATGTTCCTGCCCGACGTATTCGTCGAGGCTGGCTGCGCGCAAACGCGCGGCAAGTGGCTGGGCGACGGGTTCGCGGCTGAACAGGTCCATTGCCGGCAGGATTACCTCGATTGCAGCGGCCCGCCAGGCGGGCCCGCCGTGAAAAACGGATGCCGAACGCCGATCACTCGGCGATGACGTCGGCCCCTTCGGGAATCTCGAAGGTGAACAGGTCGGCCTTGAGCGGCTGATTCATCTTCACCCCCATGAAGAGGATATTGGTGCGCTGACCGACACTGTCGATCAGCTGCATGTCATTGATCACGCCACCGCGGAAGGACAGCCGCAGGTTGTCGAACAGGGTGTCCTTTGCCTTGGGCTTGAGGGTGAAGTCCACCACGTCCCCCGCCTCCTTGTGCGAGACCTCGAAGTTCTCGCTGATGGTGGAGACGTCGCCGGACAGCAGCAAAGCCGGTGTGTGTGTCAGGCGCTGGTCGAGCTCCTGGATGGTGACCTGCTCGAGATCCGGGTCATACAGCCACACCTTCTTGCCGTTGGACACCAACAGCTGCTCCATCGGCGCATCGGTGTGCCAGCGGAATTGGCCGGGACGCTTGAGCGCCAGCTCTCCGGAGGTCTCCTGCAGCTGGGTGCCACTGCCATCGAGCGAGAGCTGCGAGAAGCGGCCAGTCAGGGTTTCGGCCTGGTTGAGCAGGCCGGTCAGGCGTTTGGTAGAAGCCGCTTGGTCGGCGTGGGCCGGTGCCAGAGCGACCATCAGGACAGATGCACACAGCAAACGGATCAATTGCATGTAGCCCTCGAAGCGATTCAATCGCGCATGGGTGGCGGCGCGATGACCTCGCGCGAGCCGTTGGTATTCATGGATGTCACCACGCCGGCCATTTCCATGGCCTCGATCATGCGTGCGGCGCGGTTGTAGCCGATCTTCAGCTTGCGCTGCACAGCGGAGATCGACGCGCGGCGGCTTTCGGTGACAAAGCGGACGGCCTCGTCGTACAGCGGGTCTTCCTCGCTGCCCTCGCCTCCACCTTCGCCACTACCGCCCTCGAAGCCGCTACCAGCCTCTTCCACGCCGGCCAGGATGTCCTCGATGTAGTCGGGCGCTCCGCGGGCCTTCCAGGCTTCGACCACACGATGCACCTCGTCATCGGAGACGAACGCACCATGCACGCGGATCGGCAGGCCGGTGCCCGGCGGCAGGTAGAGCATGTCACCGTGACCGAGCAGCTGCTCGGCGCCGCCCTGGTCGAGGATGGTGCGCGAGTCGATCTTGCTCGACACCTGGAAGGCCATGCGCGTCGGGATGTTGGCCTTGATCAGACCGGTGATCACGTCCACCGACGGACGCTGGGTGGCGAGGATCAGATGAATCCCCGCGGCCCGCGCTTTCTGCGCAATGCGGGCGATCAGCTCTTCGACCTTCTTGCCGACGATCATCATCATGTCGGCGAACTCGTCGACCACCACCACGATGGTCGGCAGGCTCTTCAGATAAGGCGGCTCGTCATCCATCGACTCGCGCTTGTACAGCGGGTCGTGCAGCGGCGTTCCGGCCTCTTCCGCTTCCTTGATCTTGCGATTGAAACCCGCCAGGTTGCGCACGCCCATGGCCGCCATCAGCTTGTAGCGACGCTCCATCTCGGCCACGCTCCAGCGCAGCGCGTTGGCAGCCTCCTTCATGTCGGTGACCACCGGGCAGAGCAGGTGCGGAATGCCCTCGTAGATCGACAGCTCGAGCATCTTCGGGTCGATCATGATCAGCCGCGCCTCTTCCGGCGTCGACTTGAACAGAATCGACAGGATCATCGCATTGACCCCCACCGACTTACCGGAACCGGTGGTACCGGCCACCAGCAGGTGCGGCATCTTCGCCAGGTCGGCGATGACCGGTTTGCCGCCGATATCGTGACCGAGCGCCAGGGTGACCGGCGACTTGGCTTCGTCATAAGGCGCTGACGACAGCACCTCGGAGAAACGGACGATCTGCCGATCCTCGTTGGGAATCTCGATGCCCACGGTGGTCTTGCCGGGAATGACCTCGACCACGCGCACGCTGACCATGGCCATCGAACGCGCCAGGTCCTTGGCCAGATTGGAGATGCGGCTGACCTTGACGCCGGCCGCAGGCTGGATCTCGAAACGGGTAATCACCGGGCCTGGGTGAACCGACTCGACCACCACCTCGACGCCGAACTCCTTGAGCTTGATCTCCAGCAGCCGCGACATGGCCTCGAGAGACTCCGGCGAATACTGCTTCTGCTGCTTCTCGGCTACATCGAGGATGGAAATCGGCGGCAGAGTACCTTCGACCGCGGTGTCGACGAACAGCGGCGCCTGCTTCTCCTTGAGTACGCGCTTGCTCGGCTCGGCCGGTTTGGGCGGTGCGGGCGGTGTGATCACCGGGGCCGGGCGCTTCTCCAGCTCGCTCATGTGCTTGGCCAGTGCCTCGTCGCGCTCGATGATGCGCTCCTTGACCTTCGCCTGCTCGCGCCGGTCGCGCACCATCGGCGCGGCCACCTCGCTCACCACGTCGTCCGCCTCGCGCAGCTGTGCGACCAGCTGCTTGCGTTCGGCGCGGGCACTCCACCAGCGGCTGAAGAAGCTCTGGATCAGCTCCAGCAGGTCGAGCGTGATCTTGCCGGTGATGTCCATCACCTTGAACCAGGAAAGGTCGGTAAAGACCGTCAGCCCGAACAGGAAGAACGCCAGCAAGGCGAGCGTGCTGCCCTGCACGTTGAGCGTCTGCACCGCCAACTGGCCAAGGCTTTCGCCCAGCGCACCGCCTGAGGATGCCGGCAAGGCTTCGCCGCCCTGAAAATGGATATAAGCGAGCGCCGAACCGGACAGCACGAGAAACACCAAGCCGATCAGCCGCCAGGAAAACAGCCAGCCATTCCATACCCAGGGCTGGTGACGGGTGCGGAACACCTGCCAGGTCTTGACGCCCAGCAGCAGCGGGAAAAGGTATGCGAAGTAGCCCAGCGCCATGAACAGCACGTCGGCGAACCAGGCGCCCGCGCGCCCCGCGGCGTTGCGCACCTGATCGACGTTGCTCGTGTGGGTCCACCCCGGATCGCCCGGATCGTAGGACAGCAGTGCCATCCACAGGTAGACGCAGAGCGCACCGAGCGCTATCAACGCGCCTTCCTTGAGGCGATAGTGCAATTGTTGTCGCCAGACAGTTGCCGGCGCGGTAGATGAGGAATTCTTCAAAACGCTTTCTTTCCTGCGCCTGCGGCGCGATGAACCGTAGTCAGCCAGAACCCCGGCATTGTACGGGTTTGTCGATTCGATGGCATGCGGGTTCCGCGGCGGCTTGGGCTTTTGCCGATGCTTCGGTGTAGCATAAACGCCCGATTTCCCGGCGCGGCTCGACTGGAGCACGCTTCTCTATTTGCAACAAAGGCTTATGAGGGCTTTTTATGAGTGAAGTCAAGCATTCGCGTCTGATCATCCTCGGCTCGGGCCCGGCCGGTTATACCGCTGCGGTATACGCTGCCCGCGCCAACCTGAAGCCACTGATGATCACCGGCATCCAGCCCGGCGGCCAGCTGACCACCACCACCGAGGTCGACAACTGGCCTGGCGACGTCGAAGGCCTGACCGGCCCGGATCTGATGGTGCGCATGCAGAAACACGCCGAGCGCTTCGACACCGAGATCGTCTTCGATCACATCCATACCGCCGAGTTGCAGCAGCGCCCGTTCACCTTGCGCGGTGACAGCGGCGTCTATACCTGCGATGCGCTGATCATCGCAACAGGCGCTTCGGCGCAGTATCTCGGCCTGCCTTCCGAAGAAGCGTTCGCCGGTCGCGGCGTATCCGCCTGCGCCACCTGTGACGGCTTCTTCTACCGCAACCAGGTGGTCGCGGTGATCGGTGGCGGCAATACCGCGGTCGAGGAGGCGCTGTACCTGTCCAACATCGCCAAGGAAGTCCACCTGATCCACCGCCGCGACAAGCTCCGCTCGGAGAAAATCCTGCAGGACAAGATCATGGACAAGGCGACCAACGGCAACATTCGCCTGCACTGGAACCACACCCTCGAGGAAGTGCTCGGCGACGCCAGCGGCGTGACCGGCGTTCGCCTCAAGAGCACCCTCACTGGTGAAGAGAACACGCTGGACCTCGCGGGCGTATTCATCGCCATCGGCCACAAGCCGAACACCGACCTGTTCCAGGGCCAGCTGGAGATGAAGGATGGCTACCTGAAGATCCGCGGCGGCGGTGAAGGCGATGCCACCTGCACCAGCATTCCCGGAGTGTTCGCCGCAGGCGATGTGGCCGACCACGTCTATCGCCAGGCCATCACCTCGGCAGGCGCCGGCTGCATGGCGGCACTGGATGCCGAGAAGTACCTGGACAATTGATCCCAGGCGGGCTTCGGCCCGCCCTCCCCTACCCTGCGTGCCGACATGCTGACCTGGCTAAAGCGCGACGACCTCAGCTTTCCTCCCCTCGAAACGGCTCTGCGCGAACCCAACGGCCTGCTTGCCGCTGGCGGCGACTTGCGGCCCGAGCGACTCCTGGCTGCCTACCGCCACGGCTGTTTCCCCTGGTACCAGGAAGGCCAACCCCTGTTGTGGTGGTCGCCCGATCCGCGCACGGTGCTCTTTCCTGACGAGCTGCATGTATCGCGCAGTCTGCGCAAGCGCATGCGCAACGGCGACTACCGGGTGACCTTCGACAAGGCCTTTGCCGAGGTCATCCAGGGATGCGCCGGTCCGCGGAGCTACGCCGACGGCACCTGGATCACGACACCGATGCAAGACGCTTATGTCAGGCTGCACGAGATGGGCGTGGCTCACTCAGTGGAAGTCTGGCAGCAAGGGCAACTCGTCGGCGGACTCTACGGCATCGCGATGGGTGAGCTATTTTTCGGCGAGTCGATGTTCAGCCGCGCCACCGATGCGTCCAAGGTCGGCTTCGTCACGCTGGTGGAACGGCTGCGCGAATGGGGCTTCGCATTGATCGACTGCCAGATGCCGACCCGCCACCTGGAGAGCTTCGGCGCTCGCAGCATCCCGCGCGCGGCGTTCGCCGAGGCACTCGCAATGCATCTGGATCGCCCCAGCGCAGCCGACTGGCGCGCCTAGTCGACCGCGGTAAGCTGGCCTACACTGGGTTCATGATTTCTGAGAGTTGACCATGACTTCACTGGCTCGCCTCAAGTTCTACGCCACCCAGCCCCACGCTTGCAGCTACCTGCCCGACGAACAGGCCACCACCTTGTTCCTCGATCCAAGCCAACCAATGGACGTGCAGGTGTATGCGGAGCTTTCGGAGATGGGCTTTCGTCGCAGCGGGGACCATCTGTATCGCCCCCACTGCCAGCGCTGCTCGGCCTGCATTCCGGCCCGCATCCCGGTGAATGCACCGGAACTCAGCCGCCAACAGAAGCGTATCCTCAAGCGCAACGCCGACCTGCAAGTCCGCGGCGTCCGCCCGGCGTTCAGCGAAGAGCTGTATGCGCTCTATGCCAACTACATCGAGAAACGCCACGCCGATGGCGACATGTATCCACCCAGCCGCGAGCAGTTCAACACCTTCCTGGTACGCGACCTACCTTTCTCCCGCTTCTACGAGTTCCGCCTGGATGGCAGGCTGCTGGCTGTCGCCGTCACGGACGTGCTACCCAACGGACTGTCCGCCGTGTACACCTTCTATGATCCGGACGAGGAACGGCGCAGCCTGGGGCGCTATGCGATTCTCTGGCAGATGGGCGAAGCCGCACGCCTTGGCCTGAAGGCCGTCTATCTCGGCTATTGGATCAAGAACTGCCGAAAGATGAACTACAAGACCGAATATCGGCCCATCGAACTTCTGGTCAACCAACGCTGGGTGACGCTCAGCTGAAGTCCTTGGCTCATCGACCCATTTCGGGCACAATGCTTGCCGCTTTTGCCCGTGCATCTACGCGGGCCAATTATCTGGATACCGAGGACTTTACTGAATGTCGAAAGAAGACAGCTTCGAAATGGAAGGTACTGTCGTCGACACCCTGCCCAACACCATGTTTCGTGTGGAGTTGGAAAACGGGCACGTCGTTACTGCGCACATCTCCGGAAAGATGCGCAAGAACTACATCCGGATTCTTACCGGTGACAAGGTTCGCGTGGAGCTGACCCCCTACGATCTGAGCAAGGGCCGCATCACCTACCGCGCCCGCTAAGCGAGCCGCGAGAAAAAACGCCCGGTCTTACCGGGCTTTTTTGTTTGCGCCTATCATCGCGTACCGTCAGCACACCGCACAAACGAAAACGCCCGGCAAAAGCCGGGCGCTCGTTGAACGGCCGTCAGGCCAGTTCGGCAGCGGTTTCGAATTCGAAGAACGGCTCGCCGTCACGAATATCGATATGCACCACACCGCCGTGCTCGGCCAGCTCTCCGAACAGGATCTCCTCAGCCAGAGGCCGCTTGATCTTGTCCTGAATCAGCCTGGCCATCGGCCGTGCCCCCATCTGGGCGTCATAGCCGTGCTCTGCCAGCCAACCACGGGCGGCATCCGACACCTCCAGCGTCACGTGCTTGTCCTCCAGCTGCGCCTGCAGCTCGATCAGGAACTTGTCGACGATGCTCTTGATGACGTCATGGCTCAGGCGACCGAACTGGATGATGGTATCGAGGCGGTTGCGGAACTCCGGCGTGAAGCTCTTCTTGATGACTTCCATGGCATCGGACGCGTGATCCTGCAGGGTGAAGCCGATGGAAGCCCGCGCTGCGGTTTCCGCCCCCGCATTGGTGGTCATGATGATGATCACATTGCGGAAGTCGGCCTTGCGTCCGTTGTTGTCGGTGAGCGTGCCGTGATCCATCACCTGCAACAGGAGGTTGAAGACCTCAGGGTGAGCCTTCTCGATCTCATCCAGCAGCAGCACGCAATGCGGCTGCTTGGTGATGGCCTCGGTCAACAGACCGCCCTGGTCGAATCCGACATATCCGGGAGGTGCACCGATCAGACGCGACACCGTGTGCCGCTCCATGTACTCGGACATGTCGAAGCGGATCAGCTCGACCCCCAGCGCCCGGGCCAACTGGCGTGCGGCTTCGGTCTTGCCCACCCCTGTCGGGCCGGCGAAGAGGAAGGAGCCCACCGGCTTGTCCGGTGCCTTTAGCCCTGCACGGGACAGCTTGATGGCGGTGGCCAGCGAATCGATCGCATCGTCTTGGCCGAACACCGTGAGCTTCAGATCCCGCTCGAGGTTACGCAGCAATTCCTTGTCGGAGCTGCTGACGTGCTTCGGGGGAATCCGCGCAATCTTCGCCACGATGTCCTCGACCTGCTCGACATCGATGCACTTGACCCGCTGCCCTTCGGGCTGCAGACGCTGATAGGCACCGGCCTCGTCGATCACGTCGATGGCCTTGTCCGGCATATGCCGATCATTGATGTAGCGCGAGGCCAACTCCGCCGCGGCGCGCAATGCCTCGTCGCTGTACTCAATGTTGTGATGCTGCTCGAAACGCCCCTTGAGCCCGCGCAGGATGCCGATGGTGTCCTCTACTGAAGGCTCGGTGACGTCGACCTTCTGGAAACGCCGCGCCAATGCGCGGTCTTTCTCGAAGATGCCGCGGAACTCCTGAAACGTGGTGGAGCCGATGCAGCGGATCTCGCCGGACGACAGCAGCGGCTTCAGCAGGTTGGACGCGTCCATGACGCCGCCGGATGCCGCGCCAGCCCCGATGATGGTATGAATCTCGTCGATGAACAGGATGGCGTGGGGCCGCTTGCGCAGCTCGCCGAGCAGCGCCTTGAAACGTTTCTCGAAGTCACCGCGGTACTTGGTACCGGCCAGCAGCGCACCAAGATCCAGCGAATACACGACGCTATCGCTCAGCAGATCGGGCACCTGATTATCGACGATCCGCTTCGCCAGCCCTTCGGCGATAGCCGTCTTGCCGACGCCTGCCTCACCGACCAGCAGAGGGTTGTTCTTGCGACGCCGCGCCAGGATCTGTGCGACCCGCTCGACCTCGTGCTCGCGGCCGACCAGCGGATCGATCCGCCCCTGCCGGGCCAGCTCGTTTAGGTTGCTGGCATAGGCGTCCAGAGGATTGCTGGAAGCACCCGCCTCGCTGCCGTCCTCGTCCTGCATGTCGGCATCGTTCTCGGGACTGCCGGAATTTCCGGGAACCTTGGAAATGCCATGAGCGATGTAATTGACGACATCGATACGCGCAACGTTCTGTTGCTTGAGCAGGAAAACCGCCTGGCTTTCCTGCTCGCTGAAGATGGCGACCAAGACATTGGCGCCGGTGACTTCACGCTTGCCAGAGCTCTGCACATGGAATACGGCACGCTGCAGAACTCGCTGGAAGCCCAGGGTTGGCTGGGTTTCACGCTCTTCATCGTGCTGTGGGATAAGTGGTGTGGTGGAATCAATGAATTCCTGCAGGTCGTGCCGGAGCTTGTCCAGGCTCGCCCCGCAGGCCCGCAGTACGGTAGCAGCCGCTTCATTGTCCAGTAGGGCCAACAGGAGGTGTTCAACCGTCATGAACTCATGACGTTTGGTACGTGCCTCTTTGAAAGCCAGATTCAGAGTGACTTCGAGCTCACGGTTCAACATAGCTTTCACCTCTTCCCCAGCAGTCGGAGTTAACCGTCCTTCTCGATCTCACAAAGCAGCGGGTGCTGGCATTCCCTTGCATATTGATTCACTTGCATTGCTTTGGTTTCGGCGACGTCGCGGGTATACACACCACAGACGGCCTGCCCCTCCGTATGGACGGCCAGCATGATCTTGGTGGCCTGCTCCCTGCTGTGATTGAAAATGCCTTCCAGTACCTCGACGACGAAATCCATCGGCGTGTAGTCGTCATTGAACATGACAACTTTATACATCGGTGGTGCCTTCAGCTGCGGCTTGGCCTCTTCAACAGCCAGGCCAGACGCATCGTCTGCGTCCTCCAGAGGCCGATCCTGATTGAATGTTAGTCGAATCTGAGCAAATGCATGCATGCGCATAACGGTTCTAGGTCGTGGCGCGGGGGCCAGATAAATATGGACAGCTTCGCAGCCAGCTGACGAGTCGCCTTGACTATCGGCAAAACGGTGATACAAACAGTAAGTGCCTACAAGGGCAAACGGGTTGCGCAACATGAGGCCTCGGGCTGCATAAGCGCGGAATGAAATGGATGTTACTCCAGTAATGGACTCCTTTGCAGAGGGATAACAGCATGCTAAGCGGTAAGGTCAAGTGGTTCAACAACGCCAAAGGCTACGGCTTCATCGTAGCAGACGGCGGCGATGAGGACCTGTTCGCCCACTACTCGGCCATCCAGATGGAAGGCTACAGAACTCTGAAAGCTGGGCAAGCGGTCATGTTCAATATCCTGCAGGGTCCGAAAGGCCTCCACGCAACCGACATCCGGCCTCAGCAAGCCGTGTCCGAAGCTACGACTCCTGCCGCTGCCCAGGGTGCTTCCACGGTCGACGCCTGACGTCCTGCGGGAGCAAACAAAGAAGGCCGATCCATCGATCGGCCTTTTTACCCACTTGCTTACATGTGGCTGATCATGGCGTCGCCGAACTGCGAGCATGACATCAGCTGCGCGCCTTCCATCAGTCGCTCGAAGTCGTAGGTGACCGTCTTGGCAGCAATGGCGCCTTCGGTACCCTTGATGATCAGATCGGCCGCTTCGACCCATCCCATGTGGCGCAGCATCATTTCGGCCGAAAGGATCAGCGAACCCGGGTTGACCTTGTCCTGACCGGCATACTTGGGCGCCGTGCCATGGGTCGCTTCGAACATCGCCACCGTGTCGGACAGGTTGGCACCCGGAGCGATACCGATACCTCCCACCTCAGCCGCCAAGGCGTCGGACAGGTAGTCGCCATTCAGGTTGAGCGTGGCGATGACATCGTATTCGGCCGGACGCAGCAGAATCTGCTGCAGCATGGCGTCGGCGATGGCGTCCTTGACCACGATGTTCTTGCCGGTATTGGGGTTCTTGAACTGCATCCAGGGCCCACCATCGAGCAACTCAGCGCCGAACTCGTCGCGAGCGACTTCGTAGCCCCACTCCTTGAAAGCACCCTCGGTGAATTTCATGATGTTGCCTTTGTGGACGAAGGTGACTGAGTCACGATCATTGTCCACTGCATACTGCAGCGCCTTGCGAACCAGACGCTTGGTACCTTCCAGCGAGACGGGCTTGATGCCGATGCCACAGTTCTCGGTGAAGCGGATCTTCTTGACGCCCATTTCCTCGGTGAGGAACTTGATGACCTTCTCCGCCTCAGGGGAGCCGGCTTTCCACTCGACACCGGCGTAAATATCTTCGGAGTTCTCGCGGAAGATCACCATGTCCACATCGCCTGGGTTCTTCACGGGACTCGGAACGCCAGTGAACCAGCGAACCGGGCGCTGGCAGACATAGAGGTCCAGTTCCTGACGCAGCGCAACGTTCAGCGAACGGATACCGCCTCCAACTGGCGTGGTCAGCGGTCCTTTGATGGACACCACATAATCACGCACCGCTTCCAGTGTTTCCTTCGGCAGCCAGGTGTCCTGGTCATAGACCTGAGTGGCTTTCTCGCCAGCATAGATTTCCATCCAGGCGATCTTGCGCTTGCCGCCGTAGGCCTTCTGCACGGCTGCGTCCACGACCTTGATCATCACCGGACTGATGTCGACGCCGATGCCGTCCCCCTCTATATAAGGAATGATCGGATTGTCGGGAACGTTCAGGGTGTTATCGGCATTGACGGTGATTTTGTCACCGCTGGCTGGCACCTGGATCTTTTGGTATCCCATGCTGGACTCCGTCTTCGTGGTTAGACATCGATCGTCGTTTGAGGGTAACCCACTCGAATCGCCTGAAACTACATGTTCGTTCGTCGTATGCGCAATGCCGTTCTGCCAGAGGGGGGCTCGATGGTATACTGCCGCGATGACTCACAAGTCATAAGGGACGAGCCTGTACCAGACCCGCCTCTTGAACCCTGACGCTGTCACCGCGGCTCGGCGGTTCAAACGCTCGACACTCTATTGGTGCATCCATCATCACCGCGGCGAATCCCTTTCTGGCTCGACTAGATGGAGAGTCAGGGCGCCTACCCGGCGCATTCGGGATTCTGTGCACGCCCAGCAAGAAGAGAGTTAACGCTAAATGTCCACCCCTTCGAAGATCATCTATACCTTCACCGACGAAGCTCCAGCCCTGGCAACCTATTCGCTTCTTCCCATTGTAGAAGCCTTCGCAGCCTCCGCTGACATCTCCGTCGAAACACGCGACATCTCTCTTGCAGGGCGCATCCTTGCGAGCTTCGCCGATCAGCTGGATGCCGACAAGAAAGTCGAAGATGATCTGGCCAAGCTTGCCGAGCTGACCAACCAGCCCGACGCCAACATCATCAAGCTCCCCAACATCAGCGCCTCCGTTCCACAGCTCAAGGCAGCGATCGCCGAGCTGCAGGCCATGGGCTACAACATCCCCAACTACCCCGAAGACCCGCAGACCGATGCCGAGAAAGACGCGCGCGCGCGTTACAGCAAGGTGCTCGGTAGCGCCGTGAACCCGGTCCTGCGCGAAGGCAACTCCGACCGCCGCGCGCCGGCCGCCGTGAAAGCCTATGCCCGCAAGCATCCGCACTCCATGGGTAAGTGGAGCAAGGCATCCCAGTCCCACGCCGATTACATGCGCGGCGGCGACTTCTTCTCCAGCGAACAGTCGATCACCATGGAAAAAGCCGGTGACGTGCGTATCGAGTTCGTTGGCAAGGATGGCAAGGTCGAGGTCAAGAAGCAGCTCGCCCTGCAGGAAGGCGAAGTGCTCGATGGCATGTTCATGAGCTGCAAGAAGCTGCGCGCGTTCTTCGAAGACACGCTGCAGGACTGCAAGGAAACCGGCGTCATGTGGTCCCTGCACGTCAAGGCGACCATGATGAAGATCTCCCACCCGATCGTCTTCGGCCATGCCGTGAGCGTTTACTACAAGGACGTCTTCGACAAGTACGGCGATCTGTTCAAGGAGCTGGGCGTCAACCCGAACAACGGCATCAGCAGCGTCTACGACAAGATCAAGTCCCTGCCCGCCTCGCAGCAGGAAGAAATCCTGCATGACATCCACGAGGTCTATAGCCACCGCCCGGAAATGGCGATGGTCGACTCGGTCAAGGGCATCACCAACCTGCACATCCCGAGCGACGTGATCGTCGACGCCTCGATGCCGGCGATGATTCGCAACTCCGGCCAGATGTGGGGCAAGGATGGCAAGCAGAAGGACACCAAGGCGGTGATGCCGGAGAGCACTTACGCCCGCATCTACCAGGAAATGATCAACTTCTGCAAAACCAACGGCGCCTTCGACCCGGTCACCATGGGCAGCGTGCCGAACGTCGGTCTGATGGCGCAGAAGGCTGAGGAATACGGCTCACACGACAAGACCTTCGAAATGCACGCCGACGGCACCATGCGCGTCGTACTGGCCGATGGCACCGTACTGATGCAGCACGAAGTCGAGAAAGGCGATATCTGGCGTGCCTGCCAGACCAAGGACGCGCCGATCCGTGACTGGGTCAAGCTGGCCGTTACCCGCGCCCGCCAGTCCAACACCCCAGCCGTGTTCTGGCTGGACCCGGAGCGTGCCCACGACATGCAGCTGCAGAAGAAGGTCGAAACCTATCTGCAGGAGCACGACCTGAGCGGCCTGGACATTCGCATCATGGGCTACAACGAAGCCATTCGCCTGAGCATGGAGCGCATGATCCGCGGCAAGGACACCATTTCTGTCACCGGCAACGTGCTGCGCGATTACCTGACAGACCTGTTCCCGATCATGGAGCTGGGCACCTCGGCCAAGATGCTGTCCATCGTTCCGCTGATGGCCGGCGGCGGCATGTACGAGACTGGCGCCGGTGGTTCCGCGCCGAAGCACGTGCAGCAGCTGGTCGAAGAAAACTATCTGCGCTGGGATTCACTGGGTGAGTTCCTCGCCCTGGCGGTTTCGCTGGAGGAGACTGGCATCAAGACTGGCAACAGCAAGGCGAAGATCCTCGGCAAGACCCTGGACCAGGCCACTGGCAAGTTGCTGGACAACAACAAGTCCCCGGCGCGCAAGGTTGGCCAGATCGACAACCGCGGCAGCCACTTCTACCTGGCACTGTACTGGGCGCAGGCTCTGGCCGCGCAGGACGAAGATGCCGAGCTGAAGGCTCACTTCACTCCGCTGGCCAAGACCCTGACCGAGCAGGAAGCGGCCATCGTCGCTGAACTGGCAGCCGTGCAGGGCAAGCCGGTCGACATCGGCGGCTACTACCGCTCCAACCCGGAGCTGACCAGCAAGGTGATGCGCCCCAGCGCCACCTTCAACGCTGCCCTGGCCGCGCTGAACGCCTGAGTCTGCACCTGAGCGTCAATACGAACCCCGGCCTTGCGCCGGGGTTCGTGCTTTCAGCAGCCCAGCTGCTGTTATGATCGCCTCATTTGCGCAAGGCAGCCCCTATGGATTGGCACCCCCACATCACCGTCGCTACCGTAATCGAAGACCAAGGCCGCTTCCTCCTGGTGGAGGAACTCAAGGCAGGCCGACTGGTGCTCAATCAACCCGCCGGCCACCTGGAGGCCAACGAGAACCTGCGCGAGGCCGCCATCCGGGAGACGCTGGAAGAAACGGGCTGGGAGGTCGAGCTCACCGGCCTGGTCGGCATCTACCTGTATACCGCCCCGAGCAACGGCATCACCTATCAGCGCGTGTGCTTTGCCGCCAAGGCCGTGCGTCACGATGCGCAGCGCCCACTCGACGATGGCATCGTTGCGGCTCGCTGGTTGAGCCGCGAAGAGCTGGCCCAGCAGCCCGAACGCTGGCGCAGCGAGCTGGTTCCGCGCTGCATCGACGACTACCTGGCCGGGCCACTGCATCCGCTTGACGTGATTCGCAACTGATCACAACTTCGTCACGCCGGCGCCAGCTGATAGAATTCGCCCCTTTGCAAAGCCCTGGCGTACTTCTATGTCTGTTGCGACCCTCTCCGCTCCGGAAAAAACACGCGTGATCGTCGGCATGTCCGGCGGCGTGGACTCGTCTGTTTCCGCCCTCCTGCTGCTCGAACAGGGCTATCAGGTCGAAGGCCTGTTCATGAAGAACTGGGAAGAGGACGACGGCACGGAGTACTGCACCGCCAAGGAAGACCTGGCCGACGCCCAAGCCGTGTGCGACCGCATCGGCATCAAGCTGCACACCGCCAATTTTGCCGCCGAGTACTGGGACAACGTGTTCGAGCACTTCCTCGCCGAATACAAGGCGGGCCGCACGCCCAATCCGGACATCCTCTGCAACCGGGAAATCAAGTTCAAGGCGTTCCTCGATTATGCCCTGATGCTCGGCGCCGACCTCATCGCCACCGGCCATTACGTGCGGCGTCGTGACCGCGATGGCCGCAGCGAGCTGCTCAAGGGCCTGGACCCTAACAAGGACCAAAGCTACTTCCTGCATGCCGTCGGTGGCGAGCAGCTGGCCAAGACACTGTTTCCCGTCGGTGAGCTGGAGAAGCCCGAGGTCCGCGCGATTGCGGAGAAGCATGGCCTGGCAACGGCGAAGAAGAAGGATTCCACCGGCATCTGTTTCATTGGCGAACGGCGCTTCAGTGATTTCCTCAAGCAGTACCTACCCGCCCAACCGGGAAACATCGAAACGGTCGACGGCGAGGTAATTGGCCGTCACCACGGCCTGATGTATCACACCATCGGCCAACGCCAGGGGCTGGGTATCGGCGGTCTCAAGGATGCCTCCGACGAGCCCTGGTATGTGCTGAGCAAGGACCTGCAGCGCAACGTGCTGATCGTCGGCCAGGGCAATGACCACCCGTGGCTTTTCTCCCGCGCTCTACTGGCTTCCGAAATCTATTGGGTGAACCCCGTGGACCTCAGCGCCCCGCTCAAGCTGACCGCCAAGGTTCGTTATCGCCAGAGCGACCAGGCTTGCACACTGGAGCAGACCTCCGACGGCTATCGCGCCGTGTTCGAAGTGCCGCAGCGGGCCGTCACGCCTGGCCAATCGGTGGTGTTCTACGATGGCGAGGTCTGCCTCGGCGGCGGCGTCATCGAACAGGCCGAACCCTGGTTCGAGGGCCGAGCATGAGCAAGCTGGATGAACAACTGATAGCCCTCGGCGCGGTGTTCGAAGCCGCCACGCTGGTCGACCGCATCGCCCGAACCGGCCAGGTGCCGAACGCCGCGCTCGGCTGCATGCTCGGTAGTCTATTGGCGCGCAACCCGCAGACCACACTGGAAATCTACGGCGGCGACGACCTCAATCTGCGAGACGGCTACCGTGCCTTGGTCGGCGCGCTGGAGCGCGACAGCAGCAGCCTGCAGCGCGAACCGTTGCGCTATGCGCTGGCGATGATCGGCCTGGAGCGACAGCTGGACAAACGTGGCGACATGCTGCAAGTCATCGGCAGCCGACTGGACCAGATCCAGCAGCAGGTCGAGCACTTCGGCCTCACCCATGAAAACGTGGTCGCCTCGTTCGGCGGGCTCTATCAGGACACCCTAAGCACCTTCCGCCAGCGCATCCAGGTTCAGGGCGACATGCGCCACCTGCAGCAGAGCGACAACGCCGCCAAGATTCGCGCCCTGCTGCTCTCCGGCATTCGCTCCGCCCGCCTCTGGCGTCAGCTTGGCGGGCACCGCTGGCAGCTGATCTTCAGCCGGCGCAAGCTGCTCGATGCACTCTATCCTCGACTGCGCTCGACACAGAGCGAAGACCGATAACCGGGTAGAATGGACCGGGATGTGCCGGTACATTCGTGTATAATCTGCGCCCTTTTCGTTGCCCGACTGTCCGAGAATGCCCTCTATGCAGCTTTCCTCGCTCACGGCGGTTTCCCCCGTCGATGGCCGCTACGCCGGCAAAACCAGCTCCCTGCGCCCGATCTTCAGCGAATTCGGCCTGATTCGTTGCCGTGTTCAGGTCGAGGTCCGCTGGCTACAGCGCCTGGCAGCCCACCCGGGCATTCCGGAAGTCGCGCCCTTCTCCGCCGAAGCCAATGCGCTGTTGAATCAGCTGGCGGAGAACTTCCAGCTGGAGCACGCCGAGCGTGTCAAGGAATTCGAGCGCACCACCAACCACGACGTCAAAGCCGTGGAGTACCTGCTCAAGGAGCAGGCCAAGCAGCTGCCTGAATTGGCCAAGGTCAACGAATTCATCCACTTCGCCTGCACCAGTGAAGACATCAACAACCTGTCCCACGCGCTGATGTTGCGCGAAGGCCGCGACACCGTTCTGCTGCCGCTGATGCGCCAGCTCGCCGACGCCATCCGTGGCCTGGCCGTCCAGTTCGCCGACGTGCCGATGCTGTCGCGCACCCACGGTCAGCCGGCCTCCCCGACTACGCTTGGCAAGGAACTGGCCAACGTGGTCTATCGCCTGGAGCGCCAGATCGCTCAGGTAGCTGCCGTGCCGCTGCTGGGCAAGATCAACGGGGCCGTGGGCAACTACAACGCCCATCTGTCCGCCTACCCAGACGTCGACTGGGAAGCCAATGCCCGCGAATTCATCGAGGGTGATCTGGGCCTGTCGTGGAACCCCTACACCACGCAGATCGAGCCGCACGACTACATCGCCGAGCTGTTCGACGCCATCGCACGCTTCAACACCATCCTCATCGACTTCGATCGCGACGTCTGGGGCTACATCTCCCTCGGTTACTTCAAGCAGAAAACCGTCGCAGGCGAAATCGGCTCCTCGACCATGCCGCACAAGGTCAACCCGATCGACTTCGAGAACTCCGAAGGAAACCTCGGCATTGCCAACGCGCTGTTCCAGCACCTGGCCAGCAAGCTGCCGATTTCCCGCTGGCAGCGCGATCTGACCGACTCCACCGTCCTGCGCAACCTGGGCGTTGGCTTCGCCCACAGCGTCATCGCCTACGAGGCGAGCCTCAAAGGTATCGGCAAACTGGAGCTCAACGCTGCCCGCATCGCCGAAGACCTCGATGCCTGCTGGGAAGTGCTTGCCGAGCCGGTACAGACCGTCATGCGGCGTTATGCCGTGGAGAATGCCTACGAGAAGCTGAAGGATCTGACCCGCGGCAAAGGCATTACGCCTGACGCACTGCAGGCCTTCATCGACGGCCTCGACATCCCGGCCGACGCCAAGGCGGAGCTGCGCAAGCTTACGCCGGCAAGCTACATCGGCAACGCCGCTGCCCAGGCCAAGCGCATCTGATCGATCCCATGCCTGCACGCCCGGCTGTGCCGGGCGTTTTTATTTTCAGCTCTGCCATATAGAGCAAGGTGTTACGCATGACTTCTGATATTCCACTTCAAATTCTGGGCGGCATCAGTGCTCGGGAATTCCTGCGCGATTACTGGCAGAAGAAGCCGCTGCTGATCCGCCAGGCCATCCCGGATTTCCAGAGCCCGATCTCGCCGGACGAACTGGCCGGCCTCTCCCTCGAAGAGGACGTCGAGTCCCGTCTGGTCATCGAACACGGCGAAAGCCCCTGGGAGCTGCGCCGAGGCCCATTCACCGAGGACACCTATCAGCAGCTGCCGGAGCGTGACTGGACCTTGTTGGTGCAGGCGGTCGACCAGCTCGTGCCGGACGTCGCCGAGCTGATCGAGCATTTCCGCTTTCTGCCCAACTGGCGCATCGACGATGTGATGATCAGCTATGCCGCTCCGGGTGGCGGCGTCGGACCGCACTTCGACAACTACGATGTGTTCCTGCTGCAGGCCCATGGACAGCGCCGCTGGCGCATCGGGCAGATGTGCGACAGCGAAAGCCCGATGCTGGCCCACGGCGACCTGCGCATTCTCGCCGACTTCCAGGGCACCGAAGAATGGGTGCTGGAGCCGGGCGACATGCTCTACCTGCCGCCTCGCCTCGCTCACTTTGGCACCGCCGAGGATGCCTGCATGACGTACTCGGTCGGTTTTCGCGCACCCAGCGCCGCGGAAGTCCTGACCCATTTCACCGACTTTCTCGCGCAATTCCTGCCAGACGAAGAACGCTACAGTGATGCCGATCTACAACCCAGCGATGACCCCTTCCAGATCCAGAGCGATGCACTGGACCGTTTGAAGGCATTGCTTGCCGAGCACATGAGCGACGAACGCCTCCTGCTTACCTGGTTCGGCCAATTCATGACCGAGCCGCGTTATCCGGAGCGTGTCGAGGGCCCGGAACTGAGCGAGGACGAATTGCTGTCGGCGCTGGAGGACGGCGCGATACTGGTTCGCAACCCCGCGGCCCGGCTGGCCTGGAGCGAGGTTGATATCGGCCTGCTACTGTTCGCCAGTGGCCAGAGCCGCCTGCTTCCCTCTAAGCTGAACGAACTGTTGAAACTGATCTGCTCGGCCGACGCGCTGCATGTCGAAAACGTCGGTCGATGGCTGAGCGACGAGGATGGCCGGGCGCTGCTGTGCGAACTGGTGAAACAAGGAAGTCTGGAGTTTGCTGATGAATAGCGTTCAGGTACGGATCGCCGACTGGCAGCAGGACAACGCCGAACTGCGGCGCATCCGCGAGGCCGTATTCATTGCCGAGCAGGCCGTACCGCCCGAGCAGGAGTGGGACGCCGATGATGCCGAAGCGGTGCACTTCCTTGCACTCGAGGGCGACTATCCGATCGGCACCGCTCGGCTCCTGGCCGACGGGCAGATTGGCCGCGTGGCGGTGTTGCGCGACTGGCGCGGCATGAACGTCGGCGATGCGCTGATGCGAGCGGTCATTGCCGAAGCCGAGCGCCGTGGCCTGACCGAACAGACTCTGACCGCTCAGGTCCATGCCACCGCGTTTTACGAGCGGCTTGGCTTCAAGGTTGTCAGCGACGAATTTCTTGAAGCCGGCATCCCTCATGTTGAGATGCTCCGCCGGAGCCAGTGAGACGAAATGAACGACGATGCCCCCAAGGAGCGAACCGAACAGGCCGAACTGCCGGCTATCGACTTTCACTCCCCGGGGCGCTTCGCCGTACACAATCCGCCTCCTGATCTTCCCGAGCCCGAAGCCTGGGTCGCGGCCCCCTTCCGCCTTGGACGGGATGTCGAACTGCAACGATTCGACAAGCCGACTGAAGTACGCCAGCACGCCTTGGCCATGCTGCAGCAGGCGACCCGTGCCCTGTGCATCTACAGCACTGACCTGGAGCCCTGGCTCTATCATCACAGCAGCATTCAGCAGGCCGGCACTCGCCTTCTGCTCGCACACCCTCGCAACCAGCTGCGTATCCTGGTCGCCGACCCAACTCGCGCCGTGAAGGAAGGGCATCGCCTTCTTCAACTCGCGCGCCGGTTGACCAGCAATGTCCATATTCGCAAGCTGCATCCGGACTACCCCGAGCCGAACGGCACCTACCTCCTCGCCGACGACTGCGGGCTGCTGGCGCGCCCCAAGGCCGACCAGTATGCTGGCTACGCCCTGTATCGTGATCCTGCTCGCGTGCGCAGACGCCAGGCAGAGTTCGACAAGGCATGGGATCATGGGCAATCGGACGCAAACTTGCGGAGCTTCCTGTTATGAGTCCTCGTATCACGCTGCTGGCCGTCGCGCTCAGCATCTGCCTGCCGCTGCAGGCGGCAACCGAAGTCATCCAGCTCAACAACCGCATGGGCGAGGAAGTGCTCCCGGTAGCCGAGTCGGTTCTGGGCGGCCAGGGCCGTGTCACGGCATATGGCAACCAGCTGATCGTCAACGCTCCGGACGCGCTGATCCGAGAGCTGCGCCAGGTGGTGGACCAACTGGATGTGGCCCCCAAGCGTCTGTTGATCAGCGTCGATACCCAGGATTCGGCTAACAGCACAGCGGGAGGGTATCGGGTAGACGGATCGGCACGCGCTGGCGACGTGGAGTTCGAAACGGGCCGCGGCGAGATCGGAGGCAGGGACCAGGTTCGCATCATTCGTCGCAGTACCAACAGCCGGGACGGTGGCATTCAGCAGATTCAGGCCAGCGAGGGCTATCCGGCACTGATTCAGGTTGGCCAGAGTGTTCCGCTGACGACTCAGGGCAGCGATGGCTATGGCCAGATCTATCAGCAAACCCAGTATCGTGATGTGCTGCGTGGCTTCTACGCCACCGCCACGGTGCATGGCGACCGCGTGCAGATCAGCATCAGCAGCAGCCGCGACCGACTCGCTCAGGGCCGCAGTGGCGTCGTCGAAGTGCAGAATGCCGATACCCGCGTCAGCGGGCGCGTCGGCGAATGGATCACCGTGGGCGGCATCGATGAAAGCGCAAGTTCTGACCAGCGCGGCACGCTGCGTCGCTATTCCACCCAGGGCAGCCAGAACCTTTCGATGCGCCTGAAAGTGGATGTTCTCGACTGAACCAGTGCTGACGCGCGGAAAAATGTAGTGACCTAAAAAAAACACTACAAAATCGTTGACGATGAAAAAACAGCGGCGCATTATTGGCCCGCTCCCGCTAACCAGGGGCCCTGGCAAGGGTCTCCGGGGCGTGCTCCAGCCAACCAGCCGAGCCGTTCCGTGACTGTACTGCCCACAAGGCGGACTGACGAGGTTGCGACTGGAACGAGTCGTCCCGAGGGACGGGGTAGCGATTGACGCATCAGCCAGTCTGACCAGCTTCTCGTTGTTGTAGCGCACACGGCAGCCACGCCGGCTGTGGGCGCAGCAACCGGAACCAGCCAGCCCGGCGGTCGTATCCCCCCCTTCTCCTTGGTTCAATCCTCGTCCTGGTCGATATTTCGACGCTCTGCCGCGTGTTGCCCGCACTGATCAGCGATAGCACGTAGGTTCGGTGGGAAAAAGTCGGTGCTCAACCACACTTATTTTTGAAGGATTGAACATGTCCGCATATCAAGACGACATCAAGGCAGTTGCCGCCCTGAAAGAGCAATACGGCAGCAGCTGGGCCGCCATCAACCCTGAGTCCGTCGCTCGCATGCGCGCCCAGAACCGCTTCAAGACCGGTCTGGAAATCGCTCAGTACACCGCCGACATCATGCGCAAGGACATGGCCGAGTACGACGCCGACTCGTCCGTCTACACGCAGTCCCTCGGCTGCTGGCACGGCTTCATTGGTCAGCAGAAGCTGATCTCCATCAAGAAGCACCTGAAGACCACCAACAAGCGCTACCTCTACCTGTCCGGCTGGATGGTTGCTGCTCTGCGTTCCGAGTTCGGCCCGCTGCCGGACCAGTCTATGCACGAGAAGACCGCCGTTTCCGACCTGATCGAGGAGCTGTACACCTTCCTGCGTCAGGCTGACAGCCGCGAACTGGACCTGCTGTTCACCGCCCTGGACGCTGCTCGTGAAGCTGGCGACAACGCCAAGGCTGCCGAGATCCAGAACCAGATCGACAACTACGAAACCCACATCGTACCGATCATCGCTGACATCGACGCTGGCTTCGGTAACCCGGAAGCCACCTACCTGCTGGCCAAGCGCATGATCGAAGCAGGCGCTTGCTGCATCCAGATCGAGAACCAGGTTTCCGACGAGAAGCAGTGCGGCCACCAGGACGGTAAAGTAACCGTTCCGCACGCCGACTTCCTCGCCAAGATCGCTGCCGTTCGTTACGCCTTCCTCGAGCTGGGCATCGACAACGGCGTGATCGTTGCTCGTACCGACTCCCTGGGTGCCGGCCTGACCAAGCAGATTGCCGTGACCAAAGAGCCGGGCGACCTGGGCGACCTGTACAACTCCTTCCTGGATTGCGAAGAAATCTCCGAAGCCGAGCTGGGCAATGGCGACGTCGTAATCAAGCGCGAAGGCAAGTTGCTGCGTCCGAAGCGTCTGCCGTCCAACCTGTTCCAGTTCCGCGCTGGCACCGGCGAAGACCGCTGCGTTCTGGACTGCATCACCTCGCTGCAGAACGGCGCGGACCTGCTGTGGATTGAAACCGAGAAGCCGCACGTTGGCCAGATCAAGGCCATGGTTGACCGCATCCGCGAAGTCATCCCGAACGCCAAGCTGGTCTACAACAACAGCCCGTCCTTCAACTGGACGCTGAACTTCCGTCAGCAGGTGTTCGACGCTTTCGTTGCCGAAGGCAAGGACGTGTCCGCCTACGACCGCGCCAAGCTGATGAGCGTCGAATACGACGAAACCGAGCTGGCCAAGGTTGCAGACGAGAAGATCCGTACCTTCCAGCGCGACGGTTCGGCTCACGCCGGCATCTTCCACCACCTGATCACCCTGCCGACCTACCACACTGCTGCTCTGTCGACCGACAACCTGGCCAAGGGCTACTTTGCCGACCAGGGCATGCTGGCCTACGTTAAGGGCGTTCAGCGCGAGGAACTGCGTCAGGGTATCGCCTGCGTCAAGCACCAGAACATGGCTGGCTCTGACATCGGCGACAACCACAAGGAGTACTTCGCTGGCGAAGCTGCTCTGAAGGCAAGCGGCAAAGACAACACCATGAACCAGTTCCACTAAGAACAGGTTCGCAGCCGCCCCGGCTGCGGTGTGAAAAAAGCCCTGGCGTGAGCCGGGGCTTTTTTTTGCGACGGATTGAGTGGTGCACGGTTACGCTTCGTCGGCCAGCGCTCCACTGTCATTCTCTTGTCGCATACGAACCTTAGCGTCATGGCTCCGACAACAATCGTTATGGAGCTGCGCCGTGATTACTGAGAACAACGACATTCTGTTCGGCAACGGGGACGAGTTGCCCAGTAACCATTCGACGAATCCGCATATCCAGGATGTGATTTCCCTTGGCCGACGTAAAGTGCTCGCGGGTGGCGCAGCCATGGGTGCTCTGGCCTTTCTTGGCGCATCCCTTCCCGGCCTCGCGCAAGCGGCGGAGCCAATGTCCCGCGGGATCAAGGATGTTCCGTTCAAACGTCGTACCCGCCTGCCGTTCGTGCCGGTGGCCGTTACCCGTGCCGACACCATAACCGTGCCGTCAGGCTATACCGCCACCACCTTCATCCCTTGGGGCACGCCGATTACCGGGCGCTATCCGGCCTGGCTGGAAGATGCCAGCAACACGGCTGAAGATCAGGCCCAACAGGTCGGCATGCACCACGACGGAATGCACTTCTTCCCCATGAACGCGAAGCTGGGCGGACGGCAGAGCGACCACGGCTTGCTGGTTCTCAATCACGAGTACATCGATGCCCCACTGCTCCACCGCAACGGTCCGACCGTAGTGGATGGCAAGCGCGTCAACGTCGACGAAGTCCGCAAGGAGATCAACGCACACGGTGTCTCGGTAGTTGAAATCCGCCGAGGTCCACGCGGCGAGTGGTCCGTGCTGCCGACGGCGCGAAACCGCCGCATCACCGGCGCGACACCGATGCGAATCGAGGGCCCGGCCCGCGGCCACGCGTTGATGCGTACCCGCTACAGCCCGAGCGGCACCTCGGCCCGCGGCACCCTCAACAACTGCGCCAACGGATTCACGCCGTGGGGAACCTACCTCACTTGCGAGGAAAACTGGGCCGGCTATTTCGCTACTGGCGACGCCGAGCTTCCGCGTGAGCTCAGCCGCTACGGCGTCCGGGGCACCGGCCGCTATGGATGGGAAACCGTGGCAGGCGATGAATTCGAGCGCTTCAATGCAACCCGCATCGCGGCTACTGCCCAAGGCGATTACCGCAACGAGCCAAACACCTTTGGCTGGGTGGTGGAAATCGATCCGTTCGATCCCCATTCGACTCCAATCAAGCACACAGCGCTCGGCCGTTTCGCCCATGAAGGCTTGGTGTTCGCGCCGGTCAAGCCAGGCCGCCCTGTCGTCTGCTATTCAGGCGACGACTCGCAGAACGAGTACATCTACAAGTACGTCAGCCGCGACAAATATCGGCCTCAGCGCAGCGACGGGCGCCTGCTGGACGATGGCGTCCTCTACGTGGCGCGTTTCAACCCGGATGGCAGTGGCGACTGGCTCGCGCTGGATCATGCCAACCCTGCGTTTCAGCGCGCCTGCAAGGCCGCTGGCGTTCGGTTCGCCGATCAGGGAGAGGTGCTGATCAATACCCGCCTGGCCGCCGATATCGTTGGTGCAACGAAAATGGATCGCCCGGAATGGGGTGCGGTACATCCCGACACGGGTGAAGTGTATTTCACGCTCACCAACAATAGCGGTCGCCAGCAGTCCGATGCGGCCAACCCGCGTTCACCGAATGCGTTCGGCCATATCATTCGCTGGCGCGAAGCGAGCCGGGATTTTGCCGGCACCCGATTCACCTGGAATATCTACCTGCTCGCCGGCCCCGAGGAAAACAGCCGGAGCCCGAAAGGCCGTGCGCTGGACGCCACGAATATCCTGGCCAGCCCTGATGGATTGTGGTTCGACGATGAAGGGCGCCTGTGGATCCAGACCGACATGAGCGGCAGTCAGTTGAGCTCCGGTCCGTTTGGCAACAACCAGATGCTGGTTTCCGACCCGAGAACAGGTGAAACCAAGCGTTTCCTGGTCGGCCCGCTGGGTGCCGAGGTGACAGGAATCACGTCAACGCCTGACTTCCGCACGCTCTTCGTGAACATCCAGCATCCGGGTGAGGGTTCGACCTCGACGAACTACACGAGCACCTGGCCAGACGGCGCCGGTCGGCGTCCCCGCTCGGCCACCGTCATCATCACTCGTGCAGATGGTAAGCGCCTGATGTAAAGGCCAAGGGGCCTGGCGAGCGCCAGGCCCTCTGCCGCGTCGGCAATCATTGGCCCGGTGGGGGCTCTTCAGGTGAAGTGAACAGCCCCCATGTGGATATGAACAAAGCCGCCACCAGCGGGCCGATCACGAACCCGTTCAAACCGAAAAGCGCCAGACCGCCCAGCGTCGAGATCAGCACGACGTAATCGGGCATCTTGGTGTCTTTGCCCACTAGGATGGGCCTGAGAATGTTGTCCACCAGGCCGATCACCAGCACGCCATAGAGTGTGAGAATCACTCCCTGCCAGATCGCCCCGGTCATCAGAAAGTAGATGGCGACGGGCGTCCAGATCAGTCCGGCCCCCACCGCGGGGAGCAACGACAGAAACGCCATCAACACACCCCAAAGCAGCGCGCCGGATATGCCGAGTACGGCGAAGATGATTCCGCCCAAAGCCCCCTGAGTGACGGCGACCACAATGTTGCCCTTCACCGTCGCACGCACGACACGGGTGAACTTGTTGAAAAGGCGCCGTTTCTGGGCATCGCTGAGCGGAATGGCCTTTCTGATCCGTGCCACCAGCTCTCGACCGTCCCGGATGAAAAAGAACAGCAGATACAACATCACGAAGAAGCTGATCAGGAACTGAAACGTCCCCTGACCGAAGCTGAACGCCTTGGTGGCGAGAAACTGACTGCCCTCGAGCGCACCCGATGCCAGCCGCTCCCGCATGGAGTCCAGATCGCCGAAGCCGAAGCGCTGAAGCTGCAGCTGGACCGATTGAGGTAACAGCTCCCGCAGACCCGATACGAGGCGACCAATGTCCAGCTCGCCGCTCTCTATCTGTTTGTAGAGGGTCGCGCCTTCCTGAACCAGCATGCCCGTAATCAGAATGACAGGTAGCACGGCAACCAGCAGGCAGACCAGCAAGGTAAACAACGCCGTCAGATTGCGGCGCTGACTGAACCGCCGGTAAAGGTAGCGCTGCAAGGGTGCAAAGATGATGGCGAGAATGACCGCCCAGAAAACTGCTCCGTAGAACGGCAACAGAATCCAGCCGAACGCCAGGGAAACCACTACCAGCAGCGCGAGGAAGACTTTCTGCTCGAGCGTCGAGTTGACCATTGTTGACCCTGTCGCTGCGTATCGTTCTGTTTAGTCAACGAGCGAGAGCGCGAGTGCGGGCCAGACGACAGATTCGCGACAGGGGCCGTTGTTGTCCGAACGGCCCTTCTCTTCGGTTCAGAGGGTCATCGCTGCCAGCCAGCCGAATGCGAGCAGCGGCAGGTTGTAGTGCAGGAAGGTCGGCACGACGGTATCCCAGATATGGTTATGCTGACCGTCGGCATTCAGACCAGCCGTTGGCCCAAGCGTGGAATCGGATGCTGGGGAACCACCATCGCCGAGCGCGCCGGCTGTGCCAACGAGACTCACGATCGCCAAGGGGCTGAAGCCCAGCTCGACGCCAAGCGGCACGAAAATGGCGGCGATGATTGGCACGGTCGAGAAAGAAGAGCCGATGCCAATCGTGACGAGCAAACCGACCAGAAGCATCAACAGGGCGCCAATGGCCTTGCTGTTGCCGATCCACGCGGTGGATGCGTCTACCAGCAGTTTCACCTCACCGGTTTCACGCATCACTTCAGCGAAACCAGCGGCAGCAATCATGATGAAGCCGATCATGGCCATCATCTTCATGCCGTCGGTAAACAGGTCATCCGCTTCCCGCCAGCGCACCACACCGGAGACCGAGAAGATCACGAACCCTGCAAGTGCGCCGAGAATCATCGAGTCCAGCCACAGCTGAATAACGAACGCCGCAGCAACGGCAATGCCTGCCACCACCAAGGTCAGTGGGCTGTAACGTACCGAACTGGGCTCCACCTGCTCGATGCGAGCAAGGTCATATTCACGCGGCTTGCGGTAGCTATAGAAGGCGATCGCCAGCCCCGACAACATGCCCAGAGCTGGGATCAGCATCGCCTGGGTGACCTTGATGCCGGTTACATCCACACCGCTTTTGGCAACGTTGGCCAGCAGAATCTCATTGAGGAAGATGTTGCCGAACCCAACCGGAAGAAACATGTAAGGAGTGATCAGCCCGAACGCGAGCACACAGGCAATCAGGCGCCGGTCGATCTTCATCTTCGACAGTACGTAAAGTAACGGCGGAACCAGCAAAGGAATAAACGCAATATGAATCGGCAGGATGTTCTGGGATGAGATAGCTACCGCCAGCAGAAGTGCGACCATCATCCACTTCACCGCACCGGTGCCCTGGCCGCCTTGCTTTCCGACCAAAGCCAGAGCCTTGTCGGCAAGCGCGTGGGCCAGACCGCTCTTGCCGATGGCTACGGCGAACGCACCAAGCAGGGCATATGACAACGCCACTGTCGCTCCACCACCCAGGCCCTTGTTGAAAGCGGCGAGGCTGCCTTCGATACCCAACCCGCCAATCAACCCACCGGCCATGGCCCCGGCAATAAGTGCAACGACCACGTGCACGCGGCAAAGGCTCAAGACCAGCATGATGCCGACCGCCGCAACAACTGCGTTCATTTCAAATCTCCGTATAAACGACCAAGTCGCGTAGAAAAGCGCCGCACTCTGCAGCAACTGCGCAGAACTGTCAAAATCGGAACGGCACATTCAGGACGAATGAGCGCATTCTGAGTTGTCAGTAGCCGTTCCCTATGACTAGCTCGGCGTTAGCGGTACCAGCTTTTACTGAGCAGATAAAACCCAACGCGATGATCACTCACCACGGTATTCACAACCGCTTGTGCAGGTCTCGTGAATGCGGACGCGGGAAAGCTCTGGAAGCAGCGGCTTCAGCTCGTTCCAGATCCATTTCGCCAGGTTCTCGCTGGTGGGGTTTTCCAGACCGGGAATGTCGTTCAGATAGTTGTGGTCCAAACGCTCGTAGAGCGGTTTGAAGATGGATTTCAGCTCACCGAAATCCCGAATCCAACCAGTATGTGGATCCACTGGCCCACTTATATACAAGGCAACACGGAAGGAGTGGCCATGCAGCCGCCCGCATTTGTGTCCTTGCGGTACGTGCGGCAAACGGTGCGCCGACTCGAATGTGAATTCTTTGAATATTTCCACTGTATGCACTCGTGATCTGATCGCGACGAAGCGCGCAATTTTACGCGTTTTGCCCGCGTGATTCATGCACAGAGGCTGCTACGCAGGGCAATCACCGCCAAAGGGAGCAGCTGCGGTAATTTGTCGGCACCAAAAAATCGGTGATCCTGCAGCCTTTCCGCGCTCCAAAAGCAAACCCCCGACCCGCTTACGCGGATCGGGGGTTTGGTGTAGGAGCTTGACGATGACCTACTCTCACATGGGGAAACCCCACACTACCATCGGCGATGCATCGTTTCACTT
>Ga0172372_10000172_pt1 | contig 99524 bp, 115 predicted proteins | sample LakKiv5m_2_FD_114544 | JGI IMG/M metagenome (GOLD analysis project Ga0172372, IMG submission 114544) | Freshwater microbial communities from Kabuno Bay, South-Kivu, Congo - kab_092012_9.5m | ecosystem: Environmental > Aquatic > Freshwater > Lake | place: Democratic Republic of the Congo... | reverse complement strand
CTTTCCATCTGCAAATCCTATGGTGGCATAGGTTGCGCTATTGGTGCTGAATTGTGTATATGTATTGTTCCAATCGGCGCTGTTCTGTGAAACTGCGGTGTATGTATTGTTCCAATTCGCGCTTGCACTTTGTAATGGTGCAACGAGAGCATTCTCTTCATCCCAGTAAGCACTGTTATCTCTAACTGTTGTATAAACGCTGTTTACATTGATGTTATTGGAAGAAAGCAGATTGCTGTATGTGATTTTGTATGTGGAAAGAGAAGAATTTTGTACAAATACAAAAACGTCATTTGCAGCCGGATTTCCTGTGAATTCGTTTAGTTGAGTGATGCGTTTGTTGGCCATAGTATTATTTAGTTATTTAGTAAAGAATTAATGAATCGTCCTCCTGCAAAAGATATGCATCCTCATCTGTCAGCAACGCATCTGGATATGCCGGTCCAATTGCACTCTCCAAATCTCCATAGCCATAAGCAAAACTGCCGTCCCATTCCAGATTCACCAATCCATATTGATCATTCAAATACTGACCTTTTCCATTATAATTAAATGGAGAATAAGCACTTAAAATAACATAATGAGTTGAATTGTTAAAGATTTTACAACTAAATCCAACGCTAACATCATTTTCAACCTTTGCGGTGATTGTATCATCATGAAAAATGTTTATCAATTTTTTATTATATAAGTTCTGATTGCCAAAATTTATTACAAAATAATTGCTGTTTACATTTAAAAAGTTTCCAGTTAGTGTTTGAACTGTGTTATATGCCGTTGTCCAGTAAGCTGAATTGCTGTTTACTGTTGCATAGTTTCCTTCCCAATTTCCGCTATTATTGAAAACAAGAGATAAACCGCTGCTTAAACCATTAATGCTGGAATAAGCACTGTCCCATTTGGCACTATTTGTTGATAAAATAGTATAAAGGTCGTTGGCACTATTGCTTTCAACAAAAGTTATAAGATCTGCAACGGTTAGCTTTATTTCTTGCCGAGAACCGTCCAGATTGGTTGTGAAGCCAACAAGATAATCAGAAGCAGAAAGACTGGTTCCCGTTTTATTTACAAAATCACTAAAATTTACAATAAGTCCCATTACTTATATTTACAAAAACGGGACAGCTTATTAAAGACCAAATTTTCGGTACAGATCCTTTTCTTTGTTTTCCACCTGAAGCGTTTCTTTTTGTTGCTTGAGAAGTTCCTCCATCTGCAAAAGTTCCTGCGGATTGAATATTGCTTGATCCTCGCCAAAAGTTCCACCATCCGGAGTGACATAAAGTTTGGCCATGGCAATACGTTCCTCCGGGTTGCCGTGAATATCTATGATTGCCGGAGAATCATCCTTGGGAAAGAAAGCGTAACAACCATCTTTGCGATACCGACCATATATTTCCTTGAAAAGATTGTCAATTTCCTCCAGATATTTCAGATCTTTGTTGGTATCGCCTTCCCGCAGCACAATCTTGTTTGCCGGACTTGTGGTGATAAGAAATATAATATCCAGATTGCGCATGCTTTCTTTCACAAGTGCAACTGTTTTTTCCATGAAAATGGCGTCGCATCCCTTCAATTCTTTTTCATAACCCCACATGCTGTAAACCAGATTGTCCAGGGGACAACGATCATGAATCACGTTGTCGGAACGGGTATATCCATTTGTTTGTTCTATCAATTCATTCAACACCTTCAGTTGTATTTTGCCGTTTGTTTTCTGGCTATGCTTGTCCTCTTCAATTACCTTGCGATATGTTTTTTCCGGTGTTTTGTAACTGGGCCAATTATTTAAAAAATCCCGTACAAAGGTGGTTTTACCCATTCGTCCGGCTCCGCTAACAGCTATGCGCATATAGGTATTTTATCAAATACCCGGGGTAATCAATTATTTTTTATTTTTATTTTGAGGCGGTTCGCTTGGCACAGTCTGCAATACTTTGACAATATATTTGAGCATTTTGCTGCGGGTAATCTCATTTTCTCCAAAATGAAAACAATGAATGCCGTGTTGTTTGCTTTCATCCGTGTCAAAAGCCTGTAATATTTTCTTGAATCCACTTTTATCTGCAATATCGCTTTGCATGCTGTCGCCCACCACAAACATTTTACAATTTTTACCAAAACGGCTCAGAACAGTTACTGCTTCCTCTTTCACAAGATTTTGAAACTCGTCCACAATCACGGCTGCATCATTAAATGTCACACCCCGAAGATAATTGATGGGAGTGCTTTTGATCACATGCTGTTGCAAAAGGGCGTTGGTCACGCTGATGTTAATAAGCTCATCACACTTTTCAAGGAGGGGAATGCTCCAGGGTTTGAATTTATCATCCACTTCACCGGGCAGACTGCCCAAAAGACGCTTACCAGACTCGGTAAGAGAACGAATGTATACGATTTTTTCAACCTCCCGGCGTTTCAAAAGTTCCAATGCACAATAAACACTGAGGTAACTTTTTGAAGTACCGGCCAGACCATCACAAAAAAGTATTTTGCTTTCTGGATTAAGCCCACACTCTACAAAACTCTTGTGCGCCTCACTTAAATTGAAACGTTGATTAATTTCAAAATTTAAAAACAGGTTTTGCTCAACGAGTTTCTTAGAGGAATCCTTTCCTCTATTCTTTTTTCCCATTAACAATATTTACTGTTTTTTCCTGCTTAATTCCAATAATTCGCGCACTGCATCCTCAAAACCAACTTGCTTCAAATGTGTTTTAGGGGTCAGTTCTTTTTTCTCTGGTTCAAATGAATGCACTATCTTTGCAAATTGATCCAACACCTGATTCTCAAAACTTTTTCTGCCAGGATCGCTCAGTCTCTCCACTGAATCAATTGAACGCAATTCAGGACCCCCAACTTGTTCCACCAAACGGATTGCTCCAACCTGTTGTTACCTTGTTTCCAACCGGAGCAGGTTTAACACCTGTATTCTCTTGTTCAACAGGTTTGGGTTGATCTTTTTCCACTTCATTCAAAAGAACAGTATCGGTCTTTTTGTTTTCCAATGTTACATTTTCATAAATGATGTCACTGCCCTCATTACCAGATACCTTAAACACACCCAGTTCCAAACCCGTTTTGAAAAACTGTTCCACCTTTTCTTTGTCGAAGGTCTTATTATTATCTATAATATCTTTTATTTTATAAGTCATATATTATCTTATAAAAATTAATATAATATCTATATTATTTTATAATAGTATTATATGTTATATATAATATTCTATATTAGTATTATATATTAATATAAAGACTGCTTTGGTTTTATCCAAAGATACTTAATTTTTTCTCAAAAAAAGTCAAGCTTGTTTTTCAAACTTGTAGCTTTCCGACAATATCTTTCCCACAAGTTCATCAAAGGATGCACTTTCCTTCATGGCTTGCTTTGTGGCAGTGGCATACATGACTTCCTTGGCACGCTTGCCATAACGTTCTTTCATGCCTTTCAATCCTTTTTTCATACCCTTAACAATTTTTTCCCGTTTCTTTTTTTGACCGGATGTCATCTTTTTTTCATTAATTGTGCTCATGTTTTTATTTACCCTTCAAGGTTCTAGTTTTGGTGTTTGTCTATTGTGATTACTATCAAAATAAATTTTTTCGCCTTTTATTTTAAACAAAATTCTTTTTTGACCATAAGGTTCTTGAAAACTTTCATATCCTTTAGTATCGGCAAGAGATTTGATATTTGCCTTACTAGCCACAACTTTTCGTCCCGGTTGTTTTTCATCATCATTTATCTCTTCTGTTTTATCAGATTCAATTCCCTCCCATGTTTTTGTGGAATTATCGTATTGTAATTTTGTTGAAAATCCGTCCCGCAACTTGTTGCTATCATCATATACATGAAAATTAGCACGGGGACTATTTAAACCAAATTCCACAAGAATTCCGTTTACTTTTTCATAATCTTCAAATGGAGGGTTTACAGAAACGTTTCTTAATTGAATAAATGTTTTATTTCCAGATGTTTTTTCACCTGAAACAGTTGCTGTAATTTGGTAATCTTTTTTGTTTTTACTGTAAGATATTTCAAATTTTTGTCCAATTCGAGGTTTGTCTTTATGATAAAACCCAGAACGATCTTTGAATTCAAAGTCTCTAGATCCTTTGGGGCCAAATTTTTTCAAAGTTTCTCCCACTCTTCCCATTATGTTGGCAGCACCCCAAGCTTTTTGCCCCAAGGTTTTGGCGTCTTTTCCAAACGCAACTTCTTTTCCAATGTCAGCAGCTTTGCCAAGTCCCCTTCTTATAAGTCCCGAGCTTTGTGCACCCGGAACTTTTGAAACCGCAGATGCCGTAACATCTTTTGCTTTTTGAGCTGCTCTACCTAAAATTCCTTGTTCATTCAGAGTGGACTCAGTATTGAAAGAACGATAAGCGTTCTTTATATCATCTTCGGTTGCGCCATTTTGTGTGGCCAATTGTTCAACTTCATCAAACGTGGATGCATTTTGAATCTGTTCCAATACCTGTTCTGGTACTTTTTTCAGGATGATCCGAACCAGATTGCGTTTGAATTCAACCAGATTGTTGGAAAGAACATTCACTGCATTTGAAAATACCGCAGTTTGACGAACCTGATTGTTTGGATCCACCACCAAAATATTCAAGACCCCTTCATTTTCATTCAGGATGTAACCTTCATAACTGGTGTTGCCGTCAAAGTCTTCCAGATTGCTGATGGCCGGATCCACCTTGAACCGCATGCGGCGCAGCTTCAGTTTTTCCACCACCGTGCGAAGCATCATTTTTTCAAAATTCACACTATTATTTATTAAATATTAAGGTGCATATCATCATAAATGCACAGTTGGTTAACCCGCCCAGCAGCATAAGTTGTTTTCGAACGCTGACAATGGTGGCGCATATTGATCTAAACCATACGGTTCTGCTTGAAACTGATTTTGAAAAAGACCCTTATTATCGATTTTTGAAAAAATTTGGGGCCATGGATTTTGTAGAAGACATATTGTTAACCGGAGAGGAAACTGGTTTAAGGTTTGATACACAGGCAAGATTTGCTCCCAGCCATGTTATTGACCGTATTGATCAATATAACCTGAATAGTTGCTTGGATCTTTTGGGATATCGTTAAGCAACGTCCCGACCAACTGTATTTCCCCCGCCTACCTGTGCCGGAGGATTGCTTACATAATTCAAACTGGGTTTTTGGCTGAATTGTCCCCGCTTTTCATCATACACTGACAACAGATACTTTGAATTCACATCAATCACCATTCCCAATTGTTGTAGAAATTTTTTTCCAATAAGAACGGGTTGATCGTTCTGGGTTCGGTCCCCGATACTGAATGGGACAACTTTGTGCAACGTATCACCAAAAACGATATCCAGGGCCACAAGGGGACGCTTTTCTTCTTCACCGGCCCCGATATGTATGCTGACCAGATCCAAAAGAGGACGGGTCAGTTGTTTGTTTCCAACACTTGTGAATTTGGCATATTTGCGACCATTTTTTTCAATCAGTTGAATATCCGTTCCACAAAGCACATTGTTGCTGTCGTTTCCGCTGTCTATCTTGGCATCCACATTTCCCAGCCCATCAATATAAACCTTTTCCACAATACCAACTGTGTCTGGACAATGTTTTTCAAAAAAGAAACGAAAAGGTTTGAATGATTCTTTATTCAGCTGTATTTCAGTTTTTTCCAGCTTATCTCCTTTTTTCCAGTGTTTGCCTTTGTTGCTGGCTTTGTATTCCACCTTGTTGCCCACAATATTACCTTTTTTACCTTTTATCTTGCTGACTTTGATGACCACCCCTTTGCTTTGGTAGTGTTTGCAATCCGGATTGGTGTTCTTAATCTTGTCACCTTTATGCACCTCGTTTGGAGCCAGTTTGCATATGCCTTTCTTCATAAGAATATTTAACTATTTGGCAGGTGCGCCTTTTTTCCAACTGATACGCTTTTTGGTTTTTTTTAGACGTTTACGGCTGCTGCACATGCTTTTAGTGGGACGACAGGCCGGATACCCCTTGCGCTTTTCTCCCTTCTGACGACCACAGGGTTTACCGGTACGACAGTCTACCCAACCTTTACCTTTATTGCGCATGAACCAACCACGAAGACCATATTTCTTTTCAAGAGAAAACTTGGCTTCGTTGATCAGGGAATCAACCAAGTTATCAAAGTTTTGGGTCATTTCTTTTTGCTCTTACCCCAATTAGCCGCACCGCGTTTTCTGCACGCTGATAACGCCCCAGAAGCATATGCCGAAGGCCAAACTTTATACCGGCGCTTTACCTTGTGATAACAAGCATCCCGTTTGGCTTTTTTCTTGGTGGCTTCTTCAAGAAGTTGAGTTACTAAGTCGTTGAAATTCATAGACTTATCACCAATTTTTACAACTAAAGTATTTTGCCGTACCGGGTTTGGCAGTAGAACATTTATGACGTGCCCGAAATGAACGACGTTTTTTAGGATTAGACTTTTTAATCCTTCTTTTAGGATCACCGTAATGTACTCGTTTGAGCTTTCCACCAACCCTGGCACAACGCATGTATTTTTTATCACTGCGTGTTGATTGCATTTGACCGGTTACCTTGGTGCAACGCGCACCTTTCTTTTCCATGACTACACCTTCTTTTACTTCTTCGTTGTCTTCATTTCTCCCGTAATAACCGTAATCTTCATCCGTTCCGTAACCTGCACTGGCCAAAGCCCCCGCATCATCACTCAAATCATGACTGCCCCGATCACCATCATCATCGCTATGATATTCAGCGTGATGTTGTGTCAGATAATCTTTAACAGCCGAAACATAATCTTTTGCCAAAGTAACCTTGCTTTGCACCCAACCTTCAAACTGATCGTTGGGTTGAATGAGAGGAAGCAATTCATCAATTTCATCCCGAATAGTACGAAGCTGATATTCAAGCATGCGACCTTCATCATCACCTTCTGGAACATGAGATTCATTCAGATTACCCATGAGCTTGTCATAAGCTCGGGTAAAAGTGCTTTCTTCTTTCATGCTTTCCGGATCACTTTCAATATCGTGCGGTTCATCTTCAAATTGATTGGCTTGGTTTTCGGCGTGATATGCCAGTTTAAAAGCTTCCGGGCCAATTGCTTTTTTAATAAATTGTATCACTTCACTGTCTCCCCGAAATTTGTAAGGAAACAAATCTCTGGTTCGAATCATCACTTTAATCAAATCAGGTTGGGCATCTATTATTTTTGCCAACTGCTGATTATCTTTTTCTAAATTTTTTATTGCTTCTTTTGCTTTAGCCAGAGCAGCTTTTGGACTCACGGATAAAGTTGTTCCGGATTCCTCACCTTCATTAGGAGCGTGTGTGTAATCCTCTTCAATACCATCCAATGCTTTCTTGATCACATGCGGTTTGAATACGGAAAGCAGATTGCTATAATTTTCAAAAATATAAGCCAGATTGGGTTTTGTTTTATGTTCTTTTACAATATCCCGGAGAATGATATCCAGATCATTTTCATCCATATCATATTCTACATTAATGTTTTTCATAGATTTGCACCTTTTTGTTCCACATGATTATTTATATATTCTATAAGGGTTTTTGAAGTGTCTTTTATAATATTAAAGTTGCTGGTGATATGTTCCGGATCGATCTGCCAAAGAGCCAGATACTTTTCAGTGTGAGGAGCGGGAATATCATATTCACTCAAAACAAAATTTGCCACTCCTTCTGCCTGAAGTTCTCGTATTTTCCGTTCCGGAACATTTTCCCGATCTTTCCAATGCAACATTTCGTGGGCAACTTCATGGATTAATGTGCTTAAATTTTCACTAACAAGCTCAATGGTTCCGCCCCGGCTGACGCCCCGGGCACCACCCAGTTCGTCTTCTGCCTTGATGTCCACTTTGATGTTGTTTTCCCCTGCATATTGTTTCACAGCATCAAATATGGTGCGCATGCGTTCATTTAGCGGCGTGTCATCAAACCATTGTATTTCCTCGGGAATTTCTTTTTCCCGGCCAGGAATAGGTTCGGTTTGACTGATATCAAAAACAGGCACAAGACGGAATCGCATCACTTTTTCCTTAATACCGGCCGTAGGATCTTCTCCCACACTTATGTCTCCGTCTTTTTGTTTGACCATGATCGGAGCATAAATCAGTATGGCCCGTTCTCCGGGTTTTATTTTTCGGCCGAACTGTCGAAACCATGTGTTTTTTCCGGCCACTCTGGAAGCATTTTTTCTTTGCAGAAAGATTAGAATCTGGTTGTTGAATGAATAATTGCGAAAACGTTTTTGAAACTGAACATATTCTTGATATTCCTTGCTGTTTTTTACATTCAATACGCCACTTTTCAAAAGTTCCACGAATTTTTTGAAACGATCCTCCAAATTTTCCCCGCCAAATTCAGCAACAGTTGTGTCGGTAAGTTCTTCTTTGTTGAATTCATTCAGTTTTTTGATTGTATTTTTTACAAAATCTGATGCTTCGGATTCGTCCAAAGCGCCTGTTTCCCATCGGCGTTCCAGAGCATTCCATTTAAATCCCAGGGTTTTAATAAAATCTTTATTTGTAAATGTCTCATTACCAGATTGTTTTGGGTCCTGTAGATCGCTGGTCGCTATAAAAATGGTTTTGCCTTCAGGAGCGAGTCTTTTTTTCAAAACCAACTTTTCATTTAAAATAGTTTTTATATTTTTAAAACTGATCATGAATTAATAAATATTTACATGAGTTTGAGTGACGATATCCGTAAAATGGGAGATCTTTATTGTGAAAATCTAGGTCTTGGACCACAAGCCAACAGTGCATTAAACCCTGCCGCAGAAGTGCCCACGGTTGTTCGTCAGGATCCAGAGAAAGTTCTAAACGAGTTTCTGACTTTTCTTAAGAATCTGCAAGGACCGGAAATCCGCAAGAAGGTAGTTTTGCGGGTGTTGGAAACTATCCTTTGATACGATAAAACTTGATAGCGGTGATTCTGCTGCCCTCGTCCACAATTCCGCCCCGAAAAATTTCCAATTTTTGATTTTTGACCAAAAGACAAATCATTTTGCGTCCATGCGATTCGCTAAGTTTTAATTCACGACAAAGCTGAGTAAACGTTTTCCATCCGTTTCCTTTGGGACGCTTTTCCCTGCTTTTGGCATACTCCGCGTAAAGACGTTTCCAATCCTTTTTTAAAGGATGGTAAAACATTTTGCTTGTCATAACTCGGGTTGAGGTGAGGCTGGTTCCGGTTTTCATTTTTATCCGGTTGGTTTTTAGTCCCCATTGCAGAAATTTTTGGCAATTATCCGTGCTGCTTTTGATAATGTCCACAATCTCAAATTTGGTTTTCCAGTTTCCTTGCGGTCTGGTTTCCTCCTTTTTGATTACAGACTGAAGTTGTTCTACCCATTTAGACATAATTTATACCAGATTTTTCTTTCCAAATAATTTTTATTGGCGTTGAATTTATAACCATCAAAAGTTTTTACCTGTTTATTTAACCGGTGTTCCCGTATAAGTCTTAGAATTTTTGATTTTCTCAGACCGGTTTTTTTTGAAAGATCTTCTGCTGTGAACCAATCTGTGCCATTGGGAATGCGTTGACGTTCCTTCTTGTATATGTTTTTTGAAAAATATTCCTTCCATGTATATTTTTTGTGGCGATACCATACCGCTTTTTTCACAAATCCTTTTGGGGAACGAACTGTACCAACATAAAGTTCACATTCTTTTCGGTTGATTATTTCCGACAAAATGTTTCTGAGTGTGTGATATTTTGCTTTGTTTTTTGTCAGTTCACATATTTGTTTCAATTCCAACCAACGTTCTCCGGTGGGACGCTTCTCATCCTTGCGCATTTCCTGAAAAAGAAAACGGGCCCAATTGTCCGATTGTACGTTTTTGATTCTAAACTTTTTACTCATGGACCGATATTATCGGAACTGAAAATAATGTCAACTATAAACCTTTATATTGGTAGGAATTATATATTTTCGATTGCGTTCCTTGGCTTGATAAACTTCATGAGTATTGTCCATATGAATCAAACCAAAAGCCCATCCGTGTTGCCACCGAAGACGGCGCATTTGATTGCGGTTGTATGAAGGGGACAAATTACTCAGACAACCGATATTCCAACCTTCCCGAACATCTGTGCTGACCGACCGGAAATAATCAATTGCGTGGGTATGCCCGAACAAAACGTTACCGTACACATCAGAGTGTTGTTTGGAACCATGCATGTTGTGCCCATATCCATGAACAAATGAAAGGGAACCACATTTGTAAACACCTTCTTTGGAATCATAAGGAAACATTCGGACTCGTTGCTTTTTACACATTTCCTCGATAGACTCAATTCCTTGACGGGCATAATCCCGCTTCAATCCGCTACTGGCATTCAAACGCAGATCATAAATTCTTTCGTCGTGATTTCCCCTCAAAAATACACGCTCACTTCCAAATGAGAAAAACTTTTTAAAGAAATCTTTTCCTGCTTCCCAATCCTCGATCATGCTTTGACTTTGTTCGGTGTCCACATCACAATTTTTTCGGATGGCACGAAAATCCCACACATCTCCGATACAAACCGTCAGATCCGGTTTATAATCCCGCATGAAGCCGAACAAACATTTTAATGCTTGCGGATCGGATTCGTCGCCGTGAACATCCCCGGCAGCAACGAACTTTAATGGTTTGGCCATAGTTTTATTTTACGGATAAAAGCGTAATTTCAAGAGGTAGTCTCGGGAATATATTTATTAAGAATTGGTATAATTTTATTTTCTAAAATATTAAAAGCATTGCCCGCATCAATTGTTAAATTAATCAAATCTGCTTTTTCACGATCATCCAGTTTGTCGATAAGCAAAGCTTTACGAATCAGATCAACAAGATACTGAACACCTTGTGTATCAAGCTTGGGTGCTTCTTCAGCAGGTGTTTCAGCAGCCGGTTGTTCCGCTGCAGGTTCCTCTGGTTGAGCAACATCTTCAGCAGCATCCAGTGTTGCCGGGGGCTGTTCGTTAAGAAGACCGTATTTATTTTTTAAAATATCATCGAATTTCATACTTTTATTCCGTCTGCAACTTTTTTAAGTTTTTTTGCTAATTTTCCTGTAATTGCGCCGAGTGCTTGTTCAATTTGTTTTTGAGGATTTCTATTGAAAAGAATTCCTCCTTTTGCATTTCCTCCTGCTAAAATACGAGCTATTTTTAAATCATTAGGAGTCAAACTCCCCCCTGTTAATTTGGTAAGACCGCTAAATTCTTCCTGATCTTCTTCTGCATGTTTTTCCACTTTGCCGTCCGGAGTTATTTTAAATCTACCCTTTTCACCATCCACATCATAGCTGACAACCGCATTCATTTTTTTAAGACCTTCATATTTGGCTTTGCCGGACGAAACCATTTTGTCCACCACATTTTGTTGCAGTTCAGTCAATTTTGGCGGTTTGATGTCTAATTTAAGATATTCTTGTTCCAACAACTTATGAAATCTTGCCATGTAAGTATTTACTCTAATTTCATTGAATAATTCTTTTTTAACACGGAATTAGACAGGTTATATTCTTTTAAAACCTTTTGTATGTCCTTCATGCTGAAATTTTTACTGCTTTGAATCAGAATGGAGTTTATAATTTTGCTGGCAATTGTTTTATAAAAAACAGGATCCGAGGATATCAATTTGCTGAATTGAACGAAAGATCCTTCATATTCAATAACAGTAAAGCTCAGATATTTTTCAAATTTTTTAAGAATCTTGATGCAAACATCAAAAAGTTCATCCGAATCAAAATGCTCACAGATTTCCAAATCTTTCAAGCTTTGTTCCGAAACAACAAACACAATGTCTTCAGGTTGACGTTTGATCACAAAATTGGACAGCAAAAGGTTTGCCAATTGATACACCAGTATGTTTTTGGCGTCCCGATTCTTCTTCAGGGGCTTTTCAAGCAGCTTAAACTTGTGACAAGAATCCAAAATCTTTGTTTCCAGTTTGTTTGAAAACGCATCCCAAAAATCCACAAATACAATGTTATCCTTTTTCTGCATCTTTAAACCAGAACTCCTTTGGCTTTCCGAGACGGCAATTAATAATTCCATTGTAATACTCCGGATTTTTTATCACTTCGTTCTGAATTTGCAACCTGATCTCTTCATAACCCAGTTCCCATTTGCTGCGGCAAAACCGAAGTATTTCAAACCGGAAATTTTCTTTACCATATTTTTCAATATCCTCGTTAAGTTCCCGGCAAGAACCTGTGTAGGTTTTCCAATCACTTTCAGAATATGAAATTTTACTGTTTTTGCGGCTCTTCAGTTTTCTTTTTTTGCGAAATTGAAGCTGTTTTTTTCCAATATATTTGCGGTTGTTTTTAAGATTTGTTATCAAATAAATGAAACCAAAGCTTTCTGGTTCGAAATTTTCACAAATCCAGTGACCATTATCACTCATGGATTACAACCTCCGGCGTTGTATGAGAATCTTCTTTTTTTTCTTTTTCTTGCCCCTTTTAACTGCACCAAAAGCAAAAGGAATGCGGGCATCGCCCGGGGCATAATTGTCCCCGCTGCTGATTTGAGATGGGGGGTTAAAAACCCCACCGATGCTGGGTCCGCTCCCAAACACACCCCCAACGCCTGCCACGTTGTCTTCGTTTAGTATTTTGGTAAAAATGTTTGAAAAAAGACCCATATCAAGTATTTATATATTAATGGAACCAGAAAAACTGCTGGAAGAACTAAAACAGTTTCTTCAGTTTGATGAACTTAATTTGAAAGAAAAACAATTGATGTTGCCCAGCATCAAACACAGGTATGCAACAATTTACATTCAAACAAAACGGGAACTTGGCGATTTGCATGCAGAACGAAAACGCATGTTGCGAAATGTAGTGGATGAAATCAACCGGGAATCGCCGGTAAAACTCAGTTTGATTTCTGCGGAAAAACTAGCTTCAGATCATGAAATCATTTCAGAAATAGACAAAAAGATAAAAAACAACGAACTGATATTGGAAATATGTGAAAAAAGTGAAAAGATTCTAAGCTCGGCAAGCTTTGACATCAAGAATCTGGTTGAACTAATCAAACTCGAAACAAATTGAACCGTATCTATCTGGACAAATCCAAAAGGTTTGGGATGATAGAATCTCCGCACATTCGGATGATTCGAAATCATTTTTCGTGTGAAAACAAAACGGCAAAGCATATGCGCCGCAAAGGTTATTATGTTGCGGATCGGTTGTATGCCATAACGCCATCAGGAAGGTTTGATCTGGGATTGTTCTTTTCCATCTTCAGATACATGACCGAAACGCTGGGATTGGAGCAGGTAACAGTCGATTCCGAGGTTTTGCTCAAAGCCAATCCTATAAGATCAAAAATTCAGGTGGAATATTTGCAATATGAACCCCGGGACTATCAAAAAGAAATGTGCGAGAAAGCTTTTCGGTTTGGTCGGGGAATATTTGAAGTTGCCACCGGAGGCGGAAAAACATATGTGATGGCTTTGTTGTGTCACAATTTTTTGAAAAACAGTCTGGCCAAAAAAATTCTTGTGTTGGAGCCGGATTTGGGTCTTGTGGAACAGGTTTATGAAGAATTTGAAAAGTGTGGATTGAGATGTGATGTGAAAAAATATACCGGGGAAAATGATTTTGACGGAGATTGCCAGGTGGTGATTGCCAATATCGGTGTATTGAATGCTCGAGGGGAGGAAAAATTAACAGATTGTGATGTGATAATCATTGATGAAGCACACAAATACAAACGAGGAAACAAAATCAACAAGGTTTTGGACAAGATAGATGCCAACATACGGTTTGGTTTTACAGGAACTTTACCGGATGAGAAAGAAGATGTGCTTTGCATAGAGGGGAAAATAGGACCGGTAATTTACAAAAAAACCAGTGTGGATCTTAAAGAGTATCTTTCCCAAGCAATCTGTAACGTGATTGAACTGGATTATGAAAATCAACCGGAATGGTGTTCACCAGATGACATGAAAAGGTACCGGCAAGAATATGAATTTATAATAAACAATGACTCCCGAAATAAAATTATTAGCAAACTTAGTTGTAATTTGCAAAATAATACGCTTGTTTTGATAGATCGAATTCAGCATGGATTGGATTTGCAAAAGGTTTTGGAAAAAATTTGTGAAAACAAAAAGGTGTTTTTTATACGGGGCGAGGTTGAAGTTGAATCCCGAAATGAAATTCGGCGCATCATGGAGCAGGCCGCCAACGTTGTTTGCATTGCCATAAGCAGTATTTTTGCAACTGGAATCGATATCAAAAACCTTCACAATATTATTTTAGCAAACGCAGGAAAAGCCAAAATACGTCTATTGCAAAGCATAGGGCGTGGGTTAAGATTACATCCCTCCAAGGAAAAACTTATGCTTATTGATCTAGCCGACCAACTTTACTACGGAAAAAGACACTTTGAAAAAAGGTGTGAAATATATCAAAAAGAACAAATTGAAACCAAGAAAACAAAATATAAAATCATATGAAGAAAAAAAGAGGACGCAAACCCAAGAATCAACAACAATTATCGGATTGTTCCGATGACAATGTTGATATTAAAAAAATAGCTGAAAAGGTTAAAAAAGAAAAGATTCACTATGTGAATTCAAAAGAATTTGAAGATGGTATCCGGGGATTTTATTTGTCCGGAACACTGACCGCCTATCTGGGTGAAAGTGTCAGCAAGATTGCAAACGGTCTTAGCTATGCCCCCAACTTCATAAATTATTGTGTGGACACACAAACAGAGGCATTAACTCAACGGGGATGGCTAAAATATTCTGAACTTACAAAAAAGGACATTATTTTGTCATACAATATCGATGAAAAAAGATTTGCATGGTCCAAAATACTGGATTTGTATGTTGGAAAATATAAAGGAAAAATGCATCGATTGACTTTGAAAGCACTTGATGCTTTGGTCACGCCAAATCATAAATTTGTCACAATTGAAAATGGGCTACAGCCTGTTGAATTGTTGAAAACCAACAACCATTTGGTTTTAATGGGCAAACATGTTAAACCAAACAAAGCAATTTATAGCAATGCTTTTGTCGAATTGATGGGATGGGCCATAACTGAAGGACATTTTGCACTGGGTAAAAAAACCCACAGCATAACTATCTTTCAAAAGATTGGACCAAAAGCGGATAGAATAAAAAACTGCATGGATAAATTGGGAATAAAATATAAAATTTATAATTGGTCCAATCCCGAGATTTTGGGGTTTTATTTTAATAAAAAATATGCAAATGAGATAATTCGTTTGGCACCAAAACGAATCATGAGCATGGAATTTATATTAAATTTGACCCAAAAACAAAGACTGTTGTTGATTCAAACCATGGTGGATGGTGATGGCAGCACAAGACATAAGGATGACAATCAAAATTTAAGAACTTATGTTCAAAAGTGTGAAAAGCACATGGACATGTTTTTGATTGTTTGCACATTGGCAGGAATCACCGCCTCCAAAATTCTAAGAAAACATCGTTCCAGATTTGGTTACAGTGAATATTTTGTTTCAAATATTTACGACAAACCAAAATTAACATGTCGAGTGGAAAACATAGATATGCACGGAGGAAGACCCGGAGCAGGTGTAACTTCTGTTGGTAAAACAAAAACAATAGGAAAGGCGGGCAAACCAAATCTACCGACCCATCCCTACAATGGAACTGTTTGGTGCCCCACCACCGAGTATGGAACTTTTGTTTGCAGAAGAAATGGGAAAATTTATGTTACGGGAAATAGTTATCGGGACGAAATGGTGGGAGATGCCATTGTCAAAATGATGACGGCCCTCAAGCATAAAAAATTCAATTTGGATTCTGGATACAGCCCCTTCAGTTATTTCACCACGATTGCGTTTCATGCTTTTATCAACAGGATCAAGAAAGAAAAAAAGCATCATGAAACCTTGGAACAATACAAGGAAAAAATGTACATGGACAAAATGATAGAAGGAACGGAAAACACGGGTGGTCACGTTTATATTGATAATGACAACAATGATGACAATTGAAAACACTGACCAAAAAATCTCTTCTTTTTGCCGATTTCCATTTGGGCGTTCACCAGAATAGTCCCAAATGGCATCAGCTTGCTTTGGATTGGGCTGAGTGGGCCAGGGAAATTGCCGTTCAAGAAGGGGCCGAATCGATCATTTGTTTGGGGGATTATTTCCATGATCGGGACCAGATTGATGTTTCCACTTTGGATATTGCAAGAAAAGTGTTGGATATCTTTTCCGATTTCAAAGTTTATTTGATCACGGGTAATCACGACATTTATTTCAAAGAAAAGAATGATGTAACTTCCCTGCATGTTTTTCAGGGTTATCCGTATGTGAGTGTTGTGAATAACGCAACATCTTTCAAATATGGGGACAAACAAATCAACATGGTTCCCTGGACAGATTCATCTGATGAAAAGAACTATGAAGCGGACGTTGTGTTAACTCATGCCGAATTCAAACATTTTAAAATGAACAACAGCAAATTTTGCGAAGAAGGAGCTGATTTGGAAAAATATAGAGAAAAAGAAAGGTTTATTCTGGCCGGTCACTTTCATATCAGTGATGTTCGCAAAATGAACAAACTGACAGCGGGATATCTGGGAAATCCTTTTCAACATACTTTTGCGGATATTAACAACAACAAATATGCATACATTCTTGATTTGGAAAATATGAGTTTGAAAAAATTCGAGAATGAGTTTTCGCCTCGGCATGAAATAATCAGATATTCAAAAAAAGAAACGCCCAAAAGAAAAAAATCTATCGTGCGAATCATCTTTGATGTTTCTGATACCACAGAAAAATACACCAGCTTTTCCAGCCAAATACAGGAAGAATTCACGCCATTTACATTGCTCACCCAGACAGATTTTGAATTAAAGAGCGAATCCCAATCAAACGAAACCAATATAGGGTTTGAACAGATGCTGGAAGAATTTATTAACGGGATGGAAGTAGAACATAAAAAAGAAACCTTAAATTATTGCAGCAATCTTTACAAAAGGTGTGCTTGATGCAATCCATAAATTTCAAAACAGTTTATATAAAGAATTTTCTTTCTGTGGGGGAAAAGCCCATCACAGTGCAGTTTGAAAGGGGTCTTTGCCTGATTACCGGCCAAAATCTGGACAAACCGGAAAGATCTAACGGTGTGGGCAAAAGCACCATAGCCGATGCCATTCATTTTGCTTTGTTTGGAGAAACCATCCGGGAAATCAAAAAAGACCTGATACCCAATTATTACACAAACGGAAAAACGGTTGTTAACATTACGTTTGACATCAGCAGCGACAGTTATGAAATAATCCGCACAATCAATCCCACCATGGTCAAATTGATAAAAAATTCGGTGGATGAAACCAAAGACACCATCGCAAACACAAATGAAACAATTCAAACCCTGATTCACTGCACAAGCAAAATATTCAACAATTGTATTTCATTGGGGATCAACAGCAGCAATTGCTTCATGAATATGAAAAAGTCTGAAAAGCGGGAATATATTGAATCCATTTTGGATTTAGATATTTTTTCAGAAATGACGGAATTGTGCAAAGGTGAACTTTCCGAAGAAAGAAAAATTCGGGAAGGACTGAATGCCAAAAAAGAAACCTATGAATCCATTCTGGATGATTATAAAAAACAAAAAGACGAGTTTGAAAATAAGAAAAAGAAAAACATAGAGGAACTGGAAACAAAGATAAAAACCCTGCAAACAAACATAACTGTTCTAAACAAAGAAATTGAGGAGCTGCAAAAGACTGAGCAGATCGATTACTCTGAAAAGATAAACCAAGCCAAAAATGCATTGAAAGTCATAGAGCAAAAAGCAAATGAATCAGATAAAAATATAGCAGCCAAACAATCTGAAATCAAAAGCATTCAAAAAAATCTGAATGAAATCAAGGAAAACATTGACGTTTGTCCATCCTGCTTGCGGGAAATTGATGAAAGCTGCAAGGATCATGTGGAAAACCGAAAAAAAGAAATGCAACAACAAATAGAAAATAATGAAGCCCTTATTTTGAAAGAAACAGAAAATCGTAAAAAAATACTTTTAAAAAGAAACGATGCAGAAAAAATAATAGACACCCTTCAAAAAAGGGAAAAACAATTTGAAAAAGACAATTCCAAACAGGAACAAAACAAAAAGCTTATCGAGCAAATAGAATCTTCCATCAAGGATGTTGAAAATCAGATTGAAAAGGAAAAGAATCGAACAGAGAATTTTGACAAAACCATAGAAGATAACAAAACCAAACTGGATGATTTGCAGAAAAAGATAACTGAAGCAGACCAAAGAATTTATATTTTAAATAATAGTAAATTCATTTTGAGTGATGAAGGTCTTAAAAGCGTATTTATTTCTAAAATAATAAACCTTCTCAACAATAAAATAAACCATTATTTGAACAAATTGGATGCCAATTCCCGCATAACTTTTGATCATTATTTTGAGGACAGTCTGACAGATGCGGTGGGCAAGGTTGCAAGCTATGCAAACCTGTCCGGGGCAGAAAAGAAAGCAGTGGATTTGGCTTGCATGTTCTCTTTTATGGAAATGCGGGAACTTCAGAACTTCCCCATGTTTAATTTTGTGCTGTTTGATGAGATATTTGACAGCAGTTTTGACAAGAAAAGTGTGCAACTTATCACGGACATATGTGAAGAAATTGCCCAAAACAAGTGTGTTTTCATTATCAGCCACCGAAAAGATGCAATTTATTCAAATAACTACAAAACCATAAGCTTGCAAAAGAAAAATGGCATAACAAACCTGCTTGAAAATTAAAAATATATATTAATTAAATTTATGTTTACACCGGGCAATCCCTACGTATCCAATCCTTTGCTTCAGGCAGCAAGTCAATACACCAACAAAGCAGTTCCTCGGCAGCTTACTCCCACTCCTGCTCAACCGGACAATATTCCGGACCGGGGCATCAACTATCTTGCAGACTACAGTGGTTGTGGTCATTGGCGTTTGATCTGGCCCGAAATGATCCTAAATGCCCACAACAAAATGACCATGCACAGCACGACCGTCATGTGCCTTGATCCTCGTTATTACATTCATACCAAAGCAGTTCGTGTGCAACGCCAAGCAACCGAACATCAGCTTAAATTTGTACAGTTTCTAAAACAACTGGGCCAGCAACAGGGCTTTCGTCTCATGTATGAAATTGATGATCTTGTGTTTCACGAGGATATCCCAGACTATAACAAGTTTAAAACCGCTTTCATTGATCCAAATATCCGCAAACAAGCTCAAGCCATCATGAATGAGTGTGATGAAATCACCGTGACATGCAAATTCATGAAGGATTATTATGCGGAAAAGACCGGACACAAGAACATTACCATCATTCCCAACTATCCTCCCAAGTTTTGGATGGGCAATTACTATAATCTGAAGCGTACCAGTGAAAACTATGATGCTTTTCAAAAGAAACCTCGTATTCTTTATGCAGGAAGTGGCGCACATTTTGATGTGGAGAACCGGGTAGGTCAAAATGATGATTTTGCACATGTTCTGCAGGCAATTGCTGACACCAAAGACAAATATCAGTGGGTTTTCTTTGGAGCGTTTCCCATGATGTTCCGACCCCTGGTTGAACGGGGTATTTTTGAATATCATCCGTGGGCCGAGCTATACAACTATCCGGGCAAAATAAATGACATGAAAATCAATATGATGATTGCCCCTCTGCAAAACAATAATTTCAATAAAAGCAAAAGTGATTTGAAATATATTGAGGCTTGTTGTTATGGTTTACCAATTGCTTGTCAAAATCTTTGCACTTATGAAGATGCGCCTTTCAAATTTGATACCGGAGATGAAATGATTAAAACAATTGAACAGGTTTTAAGCAAAAAATCAAAATACATGACACATTGTGAACGGGCCCGGGCATATGCTGAAACCCGGTGGCTGGAAAATGATGATAATATCAACAAATACGTGGAATTGTACAAATATCCTTATGGTGACGAAAGAAGGGTGTTGCTAAACAAGTACAATGGTTTAACCTAGTCGGCGTGTACAGACATGCCACATATGATCCGTTAAATCACGCCATCCGTTTGGCCACATGGTCTGAAACGGGGCAAAGAATCACAGTCAGTCGCACTTATTATCCGTATCTGTATGTTGAAACCAACGGCCAAAACGACGAAACATCATTATATAATACAAAATTAAAGAAAAAGACTTTCAATTCATCCAAAGAACGACGATTGTTTACAGAAAAGGATGAGAACAACCGAATATTTCATAATTTCACGTGTTCGCAGCAATTTCTGATCGACGAATTTTCAAGTGAGATAGAAAATCCAGACTTTGTTAAACATCCGTTAAAGATATTTTATCTGGATATTGAAACATACAGTCCGGATGAGTTTCCAGAACCTAATTTGGCCAAAGCTCCGGTCAACATGATCACCATTTATGATAGTTTGACTCAGACATTTCATAGTTTTGGGCTGCATCCATACGATTCTCACGACAATGTTGTGTATCATTACTGCAAAGATGAAGTTGTTTTGCTTGGAAGCTTCCTGGAATTCTTTGAAAAAGATTATCCGGATATTGTTGCAACCTGGAACGGAGAACTTTTTGATATTCCATATCTTGTTAACCGGATCAGCCGGGTATTAAGCGAGGACGATTCCAAAAGATTGAGTCCTTATCGAAACCTTATTGGCAAAGAGATATTCACCAAATTCGGAAGAAAAGCAGAGAAGTTTTATATTGAAGGAATTGCCAATCTGGATTATATGAACGTTTACAAAAAGTTCTGTCCGATCCAGCGGGAGAGCTATTCGCTCGGATCCATCGGTGCTTTGGAACTGGGAGAAACAAAAGTTGAATATGAGGAAAGCAATCTTTCGTCGCTGGCCGACAAGAACTGGAAGCAATTTGTAGAATATAACATTCAGGACGTTAATCTGCTTGTTAAGCTGGAAGAAAAACTCAGTTATCTGAGCATCTTGCGTTCTCTTTCACATGTGGGTTTGACCAATTTGGAAACTGCCATGAGCACAATCAGCATTGTGGCAGGTGCCGTGGCCATTCAAGCCAAGAAAAACAACAAGATCATACCCACGTTTCCTCACAAAGAAGATGACGGGGTGACAATTGAAGGGGGGTTTGTCAGCGAACCACAACGGGGATTTCATGAGGCTGTCATTAGTTTTGATGCCAATTCATTGTATCCCAATCTGATTCGCACCTGCAACATGTCTCCGGAAACCAAAGTGGGAACCATTGATGGTCAAAATGATGATGGTACCTATACCTTAACGCATGCCAGCGGAAAGAAATACCGACTAACAGAGGAAAAGCTGAATATCTTTATCGAGAAGGAAAATCTGTCCCGCACAAAAATAGGAACATTGTTTTACCAAAAAGAAGAGGGTCTGGTTCCTCAAATTGTTGCAGAAAATTATAAAAAACGGGTGGATATCAAGCGGGAACTTAAGAAAATCAAACGAGAACTGCTTTCTCTTTCCAAGGATTCACCCGAATACAAACAAAAAAAGAACCGGGAATCTGTGCTCAACAACAAACAGTATGCGCTTAAAATACTCATGAACAGTATCTATGGGGCATTTGCCAACAATTTCTTCTTTCTTAGTGACCGGGACATTGCCCGAAGCATCACTCTTACAGGTCAGACCGTGATCAAACATGCAAACGAGATTATTGAAAATTTCTTTGTGGAAGCTGGAATTGACCGGGAAACATTAAAAACAAATCCACCCACCATTTATAATGACACAGATTCTGTTTACATCTCCATTCAGCCGTTGATTGAAAAAAATAATATAAAATTATTGAAAAAAGACAAAACATTGTCTTCCGAAGCTGAAAAATTGATCGAAAACCTGGAAAAATATATAAATGAAAAGATATGTGATTGGGCCAAGAAAGAACTAAACAGCAACAAGCCCACCCTGGAATTCAAACGGGAAAGCATTTGTGATGTGGGTATTTTTATTCAAAAGAAACGCAATGTGCTTCATGTCATAGACGAAGAAGGTGTTCCTTGTGACAAAACCAAGTATACAGGAATTGAGGTTGTTCGCAGCACCATGACAAAAGAAGTTAAAGTTTTCAACAAAAAAATCATTGAAACCATGCTGAAAACCCGGGATCCTTCCCAGACAAACATCATCATGGACAAAATCTATGAAGAATTTCAAACCAAACCGGAAAACGAGCTTTCATTTGTGGTGGGAATTAAAAATTACGAAAAATATGCGGACTCCTGCAACGAACTGACAACCATAAAAGGAATGCCTGTGCATGTGAAAGCCGCGTATTATTACAATTATTTCATCAAAACCATGAAGCTGGACAAGAAATATGAAAAAATAAACAGTGGCGACAAGATTCAATATTACTATGTGCAGCAACCAAACAAATATGCTTTGACAGTGATGGCGTTTAAAAATCGTTTGCCCGAGGAATTCAAGGATATTTTCCCTATGGACAAAGAAAAGCAGTTTGAAAAACTTGTATCGGAAACCATGCGCAAACTATTCGAACCAGTAGGATGGCAAATCCGGGAACCAAGCCAGATGAATTATGCCAATTTGGAATTACTTTTTTCTGACGACTGATTTTTTACCAACAAGATCACTGGGCTTTCTCACATTCCGACCAAACTTTTTCTTGATGGCCCCAATCCAGGCTTGATTCAGGTTTTTCAAACGAGTCACTTCTGCTTTTAGCTTGTAAGCATCTTCTTCTGGTTCAGCGGGAGTTTCTGCCGGGGATGCAACCGGAGCAGGTGTGGGTGCAACTGTTTCAGGTCTAGCGAATGTTTTTTTGTCTATTTCAGCTCTATCATCAGGAGATAAATTATCTCTTTCACTTTTACTCATAGTAGCTGCAACAGTTGGAGAGGATGCGGCTTGATCCACAACCTTTCCGGCATCAGCGGCGGGTTCAGCTGTTTTTGTTTCAGGTGCTGTTTCCTTTGCGGGTTCTGTTGTTTTGGCGGGTGTGCTGGTTGAAGTCTGACCATAAAGAAGTGTTTCAATCGCACCTTTTTGAAGATTGTCAAAATCCATGCTGCCGTGATTTTTGCTAAAATATTCTAGAGCTTCGTCTTTGTTGACTTCCATGTTTTCATCGGCCCAACGACGGCTATTCAGAAACTTGTCAAACGTATCTATGGCTTTCTCTTTGTTTGTTTTGATGTCCCCTTTCTTTGCAAAACGAGGATACCAGAATCTTGTCCACATATCTTTATATGTGTTGTAACGCATTTTGTCTTCGCGCCTTACTTTCAATCCACCCAAGAAATCCATAATACCTTCGTTAAGTTGTTTATCTTCAAGACGTTTTGCAAGAACATACGCCTCGAATATTTTGTGAGACTCTTGATGCATAATATTATTTATTATTGTTGCTTTTTTAAATCGTGTGGTTAAATGCTCGTATGAATTCAATTCAACCATTCGTAGATCATGTCGGACGTACAATCATTGGTGAAGTTCTTGGCGAGGAGAACGGAAACCTAAAGGTGAAGAATCCCGCCATCCTTCTGGTCCAACCGAACCAGGCTACTGGACAACTCAGTATCCAGACAGTTCCTTTGTTTTTCAAGGAATTTATCAGCCCTTCGGTTCGTGAAACGGTTGGTACCTGGCTTTTCCCCAAGGACAAGCTGGTTCTGACCACGGATATCAAGCTTGAGGAAAGGATCATTGAGCAGTACAGCCGTATTTTTACAACTGCTCCGGCACCTGCCTCTAACCCCGAAGTTGTTCGTTTATTCGAAGACTGATGAGCGATCTGGATAAAATCCTAGGTTGTCTGGATGATATTAATCCAGAAGCTGCTTATCTGTCGGACAACACTCTTAGCAATGTTGATACATGGTATGACACAGGTTGTTATGCCCTGAATTCCATCATCAGCGGGAAACTGCGGGAAGGTGGAGTGCCCAAAGGCAGAATCATTGTTTTTACCGGCGAATCACAAACCGGAAAAACACTTCTTATCAACAAAATCCTTGGTATTGCGCAAAAGCAAGGATTGTATCCTGTCATTTTTGACAGTGAAATGAGTGTGGACGCGGAAAGTGGTAAAAGCGTGGGGTTGGATCCAGAGAAGACAAAGTATTGTCCGATCTACACGGTAGATGAATGCAAGAATCAAATCAGCAAGTTCCTGGACAATGTGATTGAAAAGAAAGCTCAAGGCAAATTCATTATCAGTATTGATAGTCTGGGCAATCTAGCCGGTAGCAAGGAAGTTGCTGACGTTGAAAAAGACAAGAGTGCGGCGGACATGGGTCTTCGAGCCAAAAGTTTGAAGAGCATGCTGCGTATTCTGACCTACAAGGCTGCAAAAGCAGGAGTCACCATTCTTTGCAGTAACCATACCTATGCTGATCCTGCCAGCATGTATCCCAGCTTGGTGAAAAACCAAAGCGGGGGTAGTGGTCCATTGTACATGAGCAGTGTGATTGTGCAGTTGGCCCGCCGAAACGAGAAACAAGACGACAAAAACGAGGATGACAAGATTCTTCCGGAAGCCAAACAATATTCTGGAGTGACTCTTAGGGCCATGACCACGAAAAATCGTTTTGTTCCCCCGTTTTTGGAGGTTCCAATCTATTTAAATTATAAAACAGGTCTGGACAAATATAGCGGTCTTCTTGAAATGGCAGTAAACCATGGAGTTATTATTCAAAATGGACCTACTTATACAAAACCGGACGGAACAAAACTGGGTTATGGAAAAAATTTTAAAAATGATGTTTCTTTTTGGGAAGAGTATGTTATACCTACTCTTCAGGAGAAATTAAATGTCGCCTACAAATACGCAGCCACAGCAACAGAAGAATGAAAAGATCATTTTCATTAGTGCCACCCGTGGAAGCAAAGACGGCACATCGTTTCTAAAAAGCATCACCAAGGTTCCCGGGGCAGAATACGAAATCATAGAAAACAACACAGAAAAACTGTGTGTTGTTTACAATCGGGCCGTCCAAAAATATATGGATAGCCATGATATCATATGTTTCATTCATGATGACGTTTACATAGACGATCTTCGGATCGTGCATAAGCTTACCAAAGCCAGCAATGAAGCAGGATATGACATTATTGGTTTGGCCGGGGGAATAAGTCCGGTTATCCGGGCCCCGGTTCTTTGGCATTTGATGTGTGATCGATCCAATTTGCGGGGAGCAGTTGCACATCCTCACGACAACAACAGCATCTTCATGACCAGTTTTGGAGTGACTCCCTGTGAGGTGGATCTTATCGACAACCTTTTCATGGCATTTCGCACCAAGCTTTTCAGGATAAACAGCAACTTCCGGTTTGATGAAACCAATCCTTGTCACACCCACTTCACGGATATTGATACCTGTCTTGAAGCAAAAAAATACAATTATAAAATAGGTGTGTGGCCCATATGGGTTTTGCATGCAAGTCCGGGTCTTCGCAGTTATGAGGATCAGGTTTGGCAAAAAGGTCAACAATGGTTTCTGCAAAAATGGTCAAAGTAAACAAAATCGACGCGGACACATTCGAGCCACTTATCATTTATAAGTGTCTGGCCGACGCTTCATATCTGGGAACAGTTTCCCAATATTTGAAACCGGAGTATTTTAAAAATGAAAACATCCGGAATATTGTGCAAATCATCACGGATTTTCATGAAAAACACAATGCACCTCCGACTGTAACAGAGATAAAAAACTATCTGGTAAATGATAAACTTAAGATTTCTTTCAAAAATGTTGTGGAAGAAATTTCAAAACTGGACAAAAACCTGAATGAAAAGGAGCTTTTTCAAAACACTGAGATATTTTTAAGAGAAAAAGCAATTTTCAACGTGATGATGCAGGCACTTGAAATGAGCGAAAAGAACAATATTGATGCATCCGAATTGTTGGAAAAAACACAGGAAGCATGCAGCATCAGTCTTACCAACGACCTGGGATTGGAATATTTCAATCACATTGAAAAGGTGGCCACTGAATTGAACAAGGTGGAAAATTACATTTCCAGCGGATACAAGTGGATAGATGAAAAACTTGGGGGTGGATTCCTACAAGAAGGAAAAGCATTGTATGTTTTCAGCGGTCAAACCAATGTGGGTAAAAGTATTGTTCTGGGTAATCTGGCCAGCAACATATGTTCTCAGGGAAAAACAGTTTTGTTGGTCAGTCTGGAAATGAGTGAAATCATGTATGCCAAACGTCTTTGCGGTAATTTCTCCAATATCCCAATTTTTTCGCTCAGACACAAATTGGACGATTTAAGGGATGCCATATCCAAATATGTGCGGGAAAATCCCAAGGCTAAACTGATCATCAAGGAATTTCCCCCCAGCACAATCACTATCGGAAATCTTATTGGTTATGTGAAGAAACTGGTCCAGACTGGAATCAAACCAGACGTGATTGTTGTGGATTATGTGAATCTTTTCACAACATCATTTGGAAACAATTCCTATGAAAGAATCAAACACATAACAGAACAGCTGCGTTCTGTCAGTTACGTGTTCAATGTTCCGGTCATTACCGCCACTCAATTGAACCGAAATGCCTTTAATCAAAGCAATCCCGGATTAGAAACCACCAGTGAAAGTATGGGATTGGCCATGACAGCAGATTGTATGTTCAGCATTTGGCGGGAAAAAGAGGATGAAGAACTGGGAAGAATCAACATAGGAATTCAAAAGAACCGACAGGGTCCGGTTTTTGGAACTGCTTCTTTTGCGATAGATTATTCCACCATGCAAATCCGGGAAGAAGTGAAAACAGATTCCACAGATGCCGTTTCCAGCACAGAAAACAGTCTTAACGATCTTATGGAATGAAAAAGACCCGCATACTTTGTGATTTTGATCTAGACGGGGCCGGTTGCTGCCTGGTAGCCAAATGGTCCTCGCCCAATCAGGAATATGATATTGTTCCAACAAACGAAGAGAATCTTTCCGAAGATATAAAAAATAGCGACCCAAGAATTCCCCTTGTTGTTTGTGACATGGCTTTTGATCAAAAGCATATTGATTTGGCGGATCGATCCAATGCATTGTTCATACATCACCATGAGTTACTGGAAAATGTTTCCGGTAAAAATTGTAAAATCATAACCAAACAGGAACCTTCTTGTACCAAACTTTTTGCAGATAGTCTCAAACCACAATTAAATGACAACCAAAAAAAGCTTTTGGAATATATCAATGATTATGACAGTTATAATCTTTTGCACAAAAAATCATTGTTTTTAAACATGGTCTTTTGGTCTTATACTGGAAACAAACTGGAAAAGTTTATTTCTGCATTTGAAGGGGGTGACCGGGAATTCACAAACGAAGAAAAGAACATGGTGCGTCTTTATCTGGATAAAATGCTGCAAGCCATGAAGAACGCAGAACCTCACCTGCTCAAAACAAAAAATTTTAATATAATAATTTTTTATGCTGATTTTGCAATAAATGAGATTTGTGCAGAATTTTGCAAAAAATATGATACCCATGCGGCCGTGAGCATAAACAAAAACAACCTTTCTGTCTGTGTTCGAATCAACAGAAATAAAGAATCAAACTTTAATTGCGGTGTTTTTGCCAAAATATTTTTGGATGGACATGGATATAAAAACTTTGCAGCAGGAAAAGTTACCGAAAAATTTGTTGAATTATCCAGTCGGTTCAATAAGATTTGATATGGAAAAGACCATCATAGACAAAGAAACAGAATATTACTTTCTTTGTTTCTGCAGTCTCATGTGTATTTTGGCAGAAAAGAAGCTGAATCTTCCAAATGTTTTCATAGCTTTTTTAAAAAATAAAAACTACAGAACATTGTTCAAGCAATTGTTGCATGTGGAAACTGATCATGAGTGTGTGAAGATTTTTATTAATTTTGATCCCAACCTCCATAAATCAAAATACATAACCAAGTTTTTAAATAAGAATAAAAAGCTGAAGCTTTCGTGAAAAACGATTTGCTGGACATTTACAACTCGTTCATTCGAGCATATCGCACTGCCAATTCCGCTCCTTACCGGGCCCGTAAAAACTACGATACGTTACCCCAGGAAGTCAAAAACAAGGTTGAACGAATAAAATTGTTTTTTGATTCTTACGACATTGACATCAACGATTTTTTTGAAGCTCCTTATTTTCTGTATCCTGACACAAAATATTTTGCTTTTGATTATTATCTTTCCAGAAAAGCAGTGAAAAGTTACAGTGATTTTGAAAAACAATTGCTCATGCTGGGTCCGGACAATTCCCGTAATCTTGTCAAAATAAAAAATTCTGCCAGTTTCATCAAGAAATTTTTGAAAGAAAACGGCATAAACTTTTCAGAATATCTTGAATACAAAAAAGACAAAGTTCCTTCTTTTATAACACATTTGAAAAACAAAAAGGTTTCAGTTTATTTTCTTTTGGGTTTGGATGGTTTTCATAAGGCATTTTTCAGTTTTGATTCCAATCTCCTAAGATTCATAGTACCAGACATTTATGAGAATTATGAATTATATAATATAAAATTTGCCAGTAGCAAACACGGAAGAATGTTGGTAAAAAGTATTTTAAATAAAAAGATTCTTGGTTGACATATAAACTTGCATGTTAAGATAAATTCATGAGTAAATTCACATCATCAATGTTCGAGACACTTAAGGAATCCCTCACCAAGAAAACGGAGGGCTCCTCAAACAGCGGTCTTTACAAGCATATTTTGAAGCTGGAAAAGGGCAACACTTATGTTGTTCGCCTTCTTCCGAATCTTAAGGATGCTAAAAAGACATTTTTTCATCATGTGCAGCATGGCTGGACAAGTTTCGCCACGGGTCAGTTTGTGAGCGCATTGTCGCCCACCACTTGGGGTGAAGCAGATCCCATCGGTCAAACCCGGTATAAAATGCTTTACAAGAGCAACAATGATGCAGACAAGGTCAAGGCATCTGAAATCAAGCGAAGTGAAAAGTGGCTGGCCAACATTCTTGTGGTTGATGATCCGGTCAACAAAGGCAACAATGGCAAGGTCATGATTCTTCGTTTTGGAAAACAACTACACAAGATTATCATGGATGCCATCAGCGGAGAGGAGAGTGAAGATTTGGGTGATCGTATTTTTGATCTTTCTGAGCGGGGTTGCAATCTGAAAATCAAGGTGGAAGCCCAAGGCGAATATCCCAACTATAGCAGCAGCCGGTTCACAAGCCCCAAGGCAATTGAAAATCTGGACAATAAAGCCCAGGAAAAAATATACGAATCGGTTTTTGATCTGGAAGCTGTTTACCAGAAGAAAAGCCAGGACGAACTGCAGAAACTTCTGGACGAACATTTCTTCTGTAATATCAGCACTTCTCCTGCTCCGTCAAAAAAGAAGGATGCCGCATCCAACAACAGTGATCTTGTCGAGGAAAAGGTTCAGGTCAAAACCACCATTTCTTCCAAGAAGGAAAGCAACGAAGAAGATTTGATCAAGGATCTTCTGGATGGTCTGGAAACAACTGAATGAGCCAGCAGATCGATCCACGCATCGCCAACGTGGTCTATAATTTCTTGGGCAATACCCTTGCTCAATTGAATGAAATAGATAAAAACAATTTGGGAAGCAACAGTCTCAAGGCTGTGAAAACCAATCCCAAAAATGTTTTCAGCATGAGTCATGATGCCAGCATGAATTTGCTTCCAAATGAAATGCCGGTTCTTCCTTCGGCTCCTCCGGTACAACAACCCGAAATTCAGCCCATTCCACAAGCAACCGTTGTGAATGCCGGATTGAACATTCCCCATACCATTCCGGTTGCCACTCTTCCGGTTACACCTCCACAAACTCGGATAGAACTGGGAATAAAAAATAGCGGGGATGTGAAAAAGGAAATTGACAATATTATTTCGGCATTAAGTAACATCAAGAACCTTTTGAATGAACCGATTCACGATTGAAAATAAAAACAAGTTTTGCCGATATTTTTTGGAGCCGCTACTAAAGCTGAACCCAAAATGCATCCTTAAAATTCAACCGGATCAAGTACAAGCCAAAAGCAGTTATCCGGATGGCAGTTTGTTTCTGGAAGCCACCGGAAACATTGATACGGATATCAAGGATGAAAAAGAACTGGCGTTCATTGATCTTTCCCGGTTCATAAAGACCCTGGATTTTGTGCAAAAAGATGTGGTCAGTTTCAAACTGGAACATAATTATCTTTCATACAAAGACACCGCCAATCAGTTCATGATGCAGTTGTATGACACCAAGGTTGTGAACAAACCTCGGTTAAGTTTTGAAAAAATAAACTCTTTGGATTTTGATTTGGAAATCGACCTGAACACGGATGTTTTTTTTGAAATAATAAAGGCAAGTGCCATTTATCCAGATCTTAATAAATTATATTTTAATTTTGCAAATAATAACCTGACCATTGAGCTTTCTGATCGCCAAAAAAATCAATCGGACGGATTCACCCGCACCATTGAAAACGTTCCTTCTTCTAAGGGAGATTTGGATTTTATTCTTCCGTTGGATCCAATCCGGGTTATTTTGTCAAATAAGATAGAAAAAATAAAATTTCGCTTTCATAAAGCCAGCAGCCTAGTAAATCTAATATATGAAACAGACGGAATCAAAATGTCTTATGTTGTTCCTTGCCTGATCAAATGAATAAAAAACGCATCAGCAAAAACAAGGTTCGTACTCCCAGCTATTTCATCAAACGTCTTCGCGATAATGGCTTTATCGTGTGGAAAGTTTTCCAGCAATATGCAAAGGTGGACACTCGTTTGTGGACCATCATTGTGGATCCTTGTAACAGCAGCACGTTCATCACCTGTTATCAAAACAAAGACTTTAACGGAGACATCATGTTTGAAATCAATGACGGGGGCATTCGGTTTGTAAAAAACTTCAGTCTCAGAACCGACAGCATTGAAAGTGTCATATTATTGTTGCTCGAAAAAGGTATTGGTAATAATGCAAAGAATAGTAGATTTTTCAAAAAACCGGTAAATACTATCAGTGAAAAGTCCGCGCAAGAAGAGCAACAAACAGTCAACAGCATCTAATCCTCTTTCTGGTAAAAAACCTGAAGCTTCGGTTCGTCCGGAAAACATGGAGAATCTGATTAAAAGCACGTTGCACAATTATCTGCAACAAAAACTGGAACTGAAAAATGAACGGGCCACTGACATTTCACACTTGGACAGCATCATCAGCGAATATCTGGATTGTTTCATTATCATTGGCTATGACATGCTTAACAGCCAAATCAATTTTATTCATGCTAAAGACCAAAAAGATGCCGATGCTTTGAGCGCGGCCATTAACCGGTTCTTTTACCAATCCCAAAACAATATTAAACCAAAAAGCAACGATGATTAACAATGCGCTGATCCTGGGAGGGGGATTTGTGGGAAAAAGCATGTCGGCCAAACTGAAAAGTTTGGGACATGTAAAAACCGTGGACATGGTTCGCCGGGAATTTTTGGATTATACCCAACCAGAAAAACTTCGGGAATACCTGAAAAAGGGAAAACCAGATTATTTGATCAGTGCGGCAGGCTATACCGGTTCACCCAACGTGGAAGGTTGTGAAACCAATTGGCAAGATTGTTATTTTTGGAATGTTTTGGTTCCGGTTCGCATTGCCAAAGTATGCAAAGAATTGGATGTGCCTTTCATCAACATTGGCAGTGGTTGCATTTATGATCATCAGGACAAAATTTACAGCGAATATGACATGCCTAATTTTGGTATATTCAGCAATCGCAGCAGTTTTTACAGTAAAACTAAACATCTTTGCGAGGAAAAACTGGAAGATTATCCGTGCTACACATTCCGCATTCGCATTCCTTATGATGAAAGTTACACAACCAAAAATTATCTTTATAAACTTTTGAAATATGACAATCTGATCAGTCTGAAAAACAGCATCACCAGCCTGAATCTATTGAACGAATTCACGGATTTTTTCATTAATCTGGAACAAAAACCGGAACCGGGCGTTTACAATGTGGTCAACAACGGTGTGGTCCGTGGACAGGATGTGATCCAGCTTTTGAAAGAGCATGGTCTGGAAAATAAAAACTGGAAAATATTGGGTTATGATGAAATGAATTTCCGAGTTAATCGTAGTAATTGCATGCTTTCTTGTCAAAAAATTGAAAGTCTTGGATACAAACCAAAATATGTGATCGAGGATCTTAATGAAAATATCCGGGGGTTTGCCAATGCTGTCAAAAATATTCAAGCTGATCAAGCTTAAAACGTACAAACGGGGGGATTTTTTTGCCATAACCAAAGGCAAATATGGGGGAGAATTCTGGGTATTGATCAACAAAAATGAAAAAGATTATGACTTCCTATCTCTTCCTAATATGATTAAGCGGAATGCTCCTTTTGAAAAAATTGATATGGGAATTAATTGTAAAATAATAGATTTTATACAAAATCTTCCCGGCAAGGTGTTTAAAGTTTGCGAAATGCAGTATAAAAAAGCAAAATAATTATAAATAATAATATGATCAAAAACGTACCATTTGTTCAGCCCAAACCCCAAGTCAGCCCCATTTCTGGTCAGATGACCAAACCGGTCATTGTGGAACGTCAGGTGGGCAAGAATATCATGAAAGAAGCACAATGGATTGATCCTGCTTCGGGAACACTCTTTCTGCGCGGTATTGTCAGTGTGGAAGAGAAAAAATAACAGTTTGTTGTGAGTAATGCATCCAACCTTGCAAACATTGCTCTGCCCGATTTTGGTCAATCCGGGCAAATATTAACGTCCACAGGCAACACCACCACTCCGGTTTTTTCAGCAATACCCATCAGTGACGTTAACACCAATTTTCTTGCAGGTAGTGGAACCGTTATTGAAGTGGGGGCAAGCAATACAAGTGTCAAAGTAAATTTATTGCAGTGTCCGGATTGGAAAACGGGAAAAACCGGTAAGTTTCTTTATCAAGAAACAGCAGCCAATCGCGTCAGCCAACAGGTTGCTCTTAGCGGTCAATTTCAAAGACATATTCAATACGTTGTTGCTCAAAATCTTCCTCTTACCGGAATGGATGTGCTAACCACACCCACCGGTGCATATCCGGGAACTTCTGATGCCCATCAAGGAGGTGTTTTGCTTCTTGACGGTCGGGTGTTTTGTGTTCCCATGGGCAGTACAGTAGCCAGAATATATGATCCTGTCACAGACACATTAATCACTCCAAGTGGAACATATGGTGGTTCTTCCGATCACTCTGGAGCAATTTTGCTTCCGAATGGCCGGGTGTATTGTGTTCCTCAAAACATAACAATAGCTAGAATATATGATCCGGCCACAAACACGTTGTCAACACCGGCCGGAACGTTTCCAGCAGGTGCTGCGAAATATGCAGGAGGTGTTTTGCTTTCTGACGGTCGGGTGTTTTGTGTGCCTAGACAGTTTGCAACGGCTCGTATATACGATCCAGTCAACAATGATTTAACAACCCCAAGCGGAACATATAATGCTGATCCAGAGGGATCACGTTTTGGTGCCACTTTGCTACTGGATGGTCGTGTTTTTATGGCTCCTGAAGCTGTTCCTAACGCCACATTTGTCATTTACAGTCCTTTTAACGATACCTTAACAACTCCTCTTGGAACCTATATTCCTCCTAGTGGATTTGAAAGTTGTGTTTTAATGCCGGATGGTCGGGTGTTTTGTGTTCCTGACGAATCAGTTGTAGGCCAAGCATTGATATACAATCCAACAACGAATATTATAACCACCCCGAATATGCAAGGAAAAGATTATACAGGAGGATGTCTTTTGCCGGACGGACGGGTGTTTTGCGCTCCGGCCGGACCAACCGGAGGGGGAACTGCCCGGGTATATGATCCAATATCAAACACCACAACAACACCAACTGGTACTGTATGGACATTGGCAGGATATAATGGGTTTATAGGAGCAGTACTTATGCAAAACGGAAATGTTTTCATGGTTCCTGGTTGGTCTACTCGGGCAGTAATTGCAAAAATATCATATACAGGACCTAATTTTTCACCAGCATTGATAAATGGACCCTTTTATAATAAATTATAATATATAAATATAAATACTATTATGGACAAAATCGACATTTACGACGTGGGCAATTGTTACGAATATATAGACGCTGAAGGTGCCGTTGCTGCCCGTTTTCCTAAACCTTTATCATCGATGAATCGTCCGGATCGTGACAACGTGAATTTTGAAGAAAGATTTAATATATTGGATGGTTCTCCTATTGTTTGGAAACGGATACGGGAGGAACGCAACAAACTGCTTTCTGAAACTGATTGGACGCAAATCCCTGATTGCACGGTAAATAAGCAGGCTTGGTTGGATTATCGCAATGCTCTTCGCAACTTGCCCCAGAATTTTAATAGTCCCTTCGAAGTTGTTTGGCCCACGAAACCCGCTTAAAAACATCAGCAACGCTGGTGGTTTTTTAATAAATAATAATACATGAGCAGGGCAAGTGTAACCGCATTATTTGGTGTATCCAGTTTTGAACAAGCATATTATGCTTTGCGCACACGCGGCTCCACACTCAGTCCAGTATTTTCTGCAACAAGAGCGGGCGGACCGCAACCAACAGCCACAACGTTTGAAAATCTGAGCAGCAGCGGTTTCAACACGGTCCGAGATGTTAACGCAAATACAGTCACTTTTAACCTGAACACATGTCCCAATTGGACAGTGGGGAAAACAGGAAAACCTCTTGCTCAAGAAACATCAGCCAATCGTGTCAGCCAACAGGTTGCATTGAGCGCTCAATTTCTGGCGCATCTTCAATTTGTGGTCAGTCAAACAGTGCCCATGACCGGGGCGGAAATACTCACCACACCTCCGGGAGCAGTAGGCGGAAACCAATCTTTTGGGGCAGGAGTTCTCATGGCGGATGGCCGGGTATATTGCTGTGTTTTTAATAAAGCGTTTGCAGTCATATATGATCCGGTTAAAAATGTTTACACAACTCCTTCAGGTTCTCCTACCCAATCAGAAGGGGGAGTTCTCATGGCGGATGGCCGAGTGTTTTGCATTCCTGATTCAGGCGGTCCCAGTATTTATGATCCGGCCAAAGACACTGTCACAATTCCCAGTGTTAGTTGGCCATCCGGTTTTGCTGCATTTGCCGGAGGTTGTTTGCTTCCGGACGGACGTGTTTTTTGTTCACCAGAAAACAGTTCTGTTGCTGTCATTTATGATCCCACAACTGATACTCTCACAACAGCCGGGGGAGCATATGGAGGAGGTCAAAAAACTTACCGGGCGACATTAATGTTGGATGGTCGTGTGTATTGTGGTCCCACGTCTAATGGTACAATTGCAAAAATATATGATCCGTATAAGGATATTACAACAACTCCAAACGGAACATATGCATCTGGAAGCTGGATAGGGACCGTATTGATGGCGGATGGACGGATATTTAATGTTCCTTACACTGCAACAATTGCCATCATTTACGATCCTGTCACTGATACAATATCTACCCCGAGCGGAACATATCCGGGAGCAACCTCTCACGACGGAGGTTGTTTGCTTCCGGACGGACGAATCTATTGCAATCCTGGTTACAGTTCTGTTGCCAGAATATATGATCCCCGAACCGATACATTATCAACACCGGCCGGGACTTTTTATAATTTTAACGGCTCTTTGAGTTGTGTGCTCCTTCCGGATGGAAGTGTGTTTAGTGTGCCACACTATTCCACAGAAGCCCGAAGACACTACATATATACAAATGCCAATTTTTCTTTGGCAGCACTAACCGGACCACATTTCAACAAAAATTAACTTATGAGCAAAAACGTAAATCTGGCACTTTTGGGAACACTGGATACCACCACCCCGGAACAATTTCTGGTCAGTACCGGTCCGGAATCAACCCCTAATTTTCAAAACATTAATCTTTTGCCTTCGGGAAACACAAATTTCATTGCAGGCAGCGGAGTAACGCTGAATCAAAGCGGCACCACCGCCCAATTTTCCCAGTTGGTTTGTCCGCAATGGCACATTGGCCAGACCGGAAAAATGCTTTATGGTGAAAACAGAACCACAATTGTGGGGGGATTCAGCGCCCGAACAAGCCAGCAAATCAGTTTAAGTGCCCAATGTTTTCAACATTTTCAATATGTTACAAGTTTGAATAAACCTGTCACCGGAGCAGAAGTTTTATACACCCCCGGTGGAACATTTCCGGCAGCTGGAAACAGTTATGTGGGAGGTGTGTTGCTTCCGGATGGTCGGGTGTTTTGTGTTCCAGCGGGTGCAACAGTTGCACGGGTATATGATCCTCGAACAAATACTTTGTCCGTGTTGTCTCCGGCTTATCCGGGAGGCTTTGCTTTTTTTGGAGGTTGTTTGCTTCCGGATGGTCGTGTGTTCTGCAGTCCATTTCTAAACACGGCCGGAAGAATTCATGATGTGGTCAAAGACACAATTTTCGCAACAACAACCATAAGCGGAGGTGGTGGCACAACTGAAAGCTGTGCTCTTTTACCGGATGGCCGCGTGTTTTTGGCTCCTTTCAGTTCAACAACGTTCCGGATATATGATCCAGTAACAGATACGGTCACTTCACTTTCTCAAACACATGCGGAAACACAACCCGCTTATGACGGATGTGTGACCTTGTTGGATGGTCGCATCTATATGGTTCCTCATAGTGCGTCCCGGTCAAGAATTTACAATCCGTTCACAAATCAAATCACAACACCGGCCGGAACATTTCCCGCCGGAGCAGGTTCAAATTATGGAACCGGAGGTGTTTTGATGGCGGATGGTCGCGTATTTTGCGTACCGGACGGTGGATCCGTGGCCACAATATACAATCCTTACACCGACCAATTAACAACACCCAACGGGGGATTTCCCGGAATAGAGGGACCATACAGCACCGGATGTTTGCTGCCGGACGGACGCATATTTTTATGTCCGCAAAATGCGAATAATGCAAAAATATATGATCCATTGACGGATAGCATGTCAACACCTTCTGGTGCTTTTGGCGTGGCTGCCGACAAATATCAAAGCTGTGTTCTTTTGAACAATGGAGATGTGTATTGTGTTCCACAAGAAGTTACCATAGCACGTGCGCTTAAAGTGGCACACAATGTTGATTTTTCCCCGGCCGCAACCACGGGTCCTCATTTAAATAAATACTGATTGTTTTATAAAAAAAATCCATAAATTCTTTTGTTGAAAAAGATTTTTATCAGTCTGGGTGCATACAAAGGGGACAGTACTGATGCTTTTTTTGACAGCAAACGCATAGACAAGGAATATCACCTTTTGCTTTATGAACCAAACAAACAGTGTCCAGAAATATTAAAAACAAAATATCCATCTGCTGAAATTGTAAACAAAGCGGTTTCTGACAAGGAAGGAGAAGCAATTTTTTATCCGGATGAACAACACGGAAACATAATATATAATGAAACAAAGCAGGGATATACTGTACAAACCGAAGATATTGATAATATATTGAACAGGTTGGACGGTTTTGATTTTTGCATTATGCGAATTGATGTTGAAGGCAGCGAATACAATATTGTTCCAAAAATGCTGAAACACGCAAATATTAAAAAAATAAATGAGCTTTATATTGAATGGCATAAAGATTATGAAAAGGAAAACACGGAACAGCTTGCAAAAGGACTGATACGCAACATACCATTTGTGATGGAAAGTTATTTTGATCAAAATGGTTCGCGTCGGGTTCTGACGCAGCACAAGGCTTGATTTACCAAATTATTTGGTAAACTAGGTTATGCATTATCCTGCCACGCCCACTCATTACATATTGAACGGAGGATTGGGAGATGTGATCGCTGCAAGTCCCGTGGTCAAATATGCAATTGAAAACTTTCACAAGGACGGCAAATATCTGGTCAGCACGGTTCCGGCGTACCGAGATATTTTATGGTTTGTTCCCGACAATCGGTTCAACAGCATTTTTGAAAGATATGAATTCAAAGAGGAATACCGGCATGTTCGCATATTTCCCCACGGTGTTCCGGATGTGCCCAAAAGCAATCTGAGCAAAGTGGCCAGCTATAATCTGATCAACAAGGTTTTGCGGGATGAGGATTATAATTATCCGTTGTATCCAAAAAATATTGATGTGAACAAATACAATGTGGATTTCAGTCGATCCGTGATCATATCCGTTGGATTTCGTTCCCCGGTTAGAAAATGGAACAAAGAACTTTTAAGAAAACTCACCGAACACATTGTGGAACGGGATCATATTCCGGTGTTGATTGGCACAAGCAAAGAACCGTTTGATCCGAACAGCCCGTTGGTTGCCTATAAACAAGGGGATGAAGCCAAGGTGTTGGATGTGCGGGACATCACCACCTGTGTGAACTTGATTGACAAAACAAACTTGAATGACTTGATCGGCATTTTTCAGCAATCAAAATGCCTTGTGGGTTATGATGGGGGACCCATTCATCTGGCAGGACTCACCAACATCCCCATCATTTGTGCCTATACCTATGTGAATCCGGATTATCGCATGTTTGTGCGAAACGGTAAACTGGGATGGAACATGTATCCGGTAACTGTGGGCAAAGAGAAATGCCGTTTCTGTTACACGGACTGGCATCTTTTCAATTATCGGTTTGATGATTGCTGGACGGGAACACTGGAATGTGGGGAGTATAAACTGGAACAATTCACGGAACATCTGGACAAAATACTGTGAATTGCAGAATAGTGCATCTGGTCACGGATCCTGAGAATGATCGCAAAGAAAAAGAATCTGTGCATAATCTGAAGACTTTTTGCAGCAAATATCCGGTGGAATACAAACAAACCATCAACGAAATATATAAAAATCTTCCGCCCATGGAAAACTGCAACCGACCAAACAGTGTGAGCATGCAACCGGGTAACGGCAATCTTTCCCCGGGTCACTACGGTTGTTTTCTGGCCCATAAAAACGGCATAAGCTTGGAGGATAACATCAATTATGATTTTATATTAATATTTGAAGATGCCATCATAAACCATGATTTTGAAGATTTTTACAATAAGTTGGAACATTTTTATAAAATAACAAAGAATCATGATCTGGATTTGTTTAATCTGGGAAACAATCAGGGAACGGGATACACGTTTGATACTGAAATGGAAGATTATATTCTGGGGGTGCATTTTTTCATACCGGCCCAGTCTTACCTGATACCCCGGGAAAAACTAAAACAAGTTCAATTCAAATTCAAAACCTGTGCGTGGGATGCTTATGATCTTTGGATCACCAAGGTTGCCCGAATGAAAACAGGATGCAGCAAACAAATATTTACCAAACATTGCAGTGGTTATTCGCATGTGGACCGTTGCGTGAAAACTTTTTAATATGAATCGAGCCGTAATCACCACCATGATTGATGGGGAAGGCGAAATTATGGGAAACATAAGTATTCCCCGGATGGAGGATTATGCAAAAAAGGTGGGAGCCCGTTTGATTGTGATCAAAAAACGACTACCCCCGTTTGATTTCATTGCCATGAGCAAATTTTTCATGGAACGCCATCTTCCAAACTATTCCGAGGGCATTTTTTATCTGGACACGGACGCCCTCATCAACCGGAACGCCCCGGACATTTTCAATCTGGCTCCATCACAAGGCATGAGTGCGGTATGGGATTCTAAAAATGATCAACCCAATCCGGAATGGAACAAATACATCAAGGCGGCGGCCGCCCTGACAGAAATTGAACCGTGGGAGGGTTATTTTAACGGAGGTGTTTTATTGCTTCGCCCGGATGCAATCAAAATTTTTAGCAATCCGGAATACTTCAAACTGATGCCGTGGTACCCGGATCAAACCATCATGAATCTGAACCGGGCCCGATATAATATAAAATATCACAATCTTGGTTCACAATGGAATCTGATGGGACAGAACGGGGGGGACGAACAAAGCTGGAGCAAATGCAACGTGGCTCATTTTGCCGGGTACGATTTTCAAACTCGAATCAATTTAATGCATCAAATCAATCAAATTTTACCCTAATTTTTTCTTTTTGCTCCAACGAATCGTATCGTAATTTTGCCAAAACTTCTTGCTTATGCTCCGGGGACGGTCGCCTTTTCCGTTCTGAACGGTGTTTAATTTGGCGGTTTTACCCTTGCTCATTCCAGAAAATTTAAAGGATCCTCTTCTTGTGTCAACATTTCTTCGCTTCGTTTACTGACCTGCACAATGCTTTCATCAAACCGGTAATTTCCGCAAAAAATGCAGAACGCACTGTCTTTTGCATTCACATTGTCGCAAGCTTCACATATTTTATAATAAAAAGGAAACCGTTTTATGTCCAAAAGCATTCTTTTTCTTTTGCTATTCACGATATATTAAATATTTATATGTCCAAAGCTGAAAAGGTAGAAGGAATTGTGAACCAAAAGATCACAGCCGATCTTGTTTTGGACATGTATGAAAAATACAAACGGGAAAAAAACAAAGATAAGAAGGAGGAGATTTTGCTAAAAGTAAAATTGTTGGCAAAAAATCTGAATCATTATCTGGTCATGCCCAAGGATTTTGATAAATATTACAACTGATGAAAGATTATCTGAAACAAATTGATTTGGAAAAGATTTATGAAGGCACGATTCGCAACACCGGCCAGATGAGTGCACCCGATGCAAGCCAGATAAGTCCGGGAATCAACCGGGACAGTGGGGCCAGCCAAAACATTTACACACCAAACGACTATCGGATTGGTGAAAATGAAGAAGGCGAGAAAGAAACCAAGCTGCGGGAAGCATTGAAAAAGATCAAAGAGATTTTAAATGGGCTTGATTTGTGAAATTTATTGATTTAACAGGCAACCACTACGGCAGGTTTGTTGTTTTAAAAAAATCTGAAAAAATATCAAAAGCCCATGACAAATACTGGGTATGTAAATGCTCATGTGGAAAAATTAAAGATATTTTAGGTGGTGCACTAAGAAATGGAACAACAAAAAGTTGTGGATGTTTGAGAAAAGATTTTGGTACTTGGAACAAAGGTATAAAAGGTGAAGAATCTCATGTTTATCGAGGATATAAAGGAATACCCAGACAGTTTTATACAGAATTAAAAAGTAATGCTAGTAGAAGAAAATTAGAATTTAATTTGAATATTGAATATCTTTGGAATCTTTTAGAAAAACAAAATTTTAAATGCAAGATAAGTGGTATTTTTATTGAAATACCATCTATTTATAGAGTAAATTTAACAAATACTGCTTCATTAGATCGCATAGATTCCAGTAAAGGTTACATAGAAGGAAATGTTCAGTGGGTGGATCGTCGTATAAATTTCATGAAACAACGCATGAGCGATAATGAATTTATTGAAGTTTGTGAAGAGGTGGTTAAATATCAAAAAGAACAAAAGGATCAATCAAATGCCTAGTGAGAAATCAAAAGAATTTGAAATTGCGATGAAGTTTGTCAGGGAAGCTGAAGGGGGATTATATAATCATCCAAACGATCCTGGAAAAATCACAAATATGGGGATTACTCAACGTGATTATCCTTTGCTGGACATTAAAAATCTTACCCGGGAACAGGCAGATGAGATATTTTGGCAAGATTACTGGCTCAAAAGTGCGGCTCCACAGGTTCCGTTCCCTGCCTATATCAGTTATTTTGACAGTTGTGTAAACACAGGTCGTACCCAAGCCAACAAGTTTCTGCAACGTGTAGTAGGAGCCACCGCAGATGGTATTGTTGGGCCATATACTCGCAGTCTCATGGCCAAGAAAGATCCGAAAGATCTGGCTTTTGATATTATTGATCAACGGCAGACTTTTTATAATAATTTGTGTGAAAAACGTCCTAAGTTGGCTGTTTTCAAAAAAGGTTGGACGAATAGAAACAATAATCTGAGAAAATATATAAAAGATTTGTTGAGTAAAGCTTGAATATCTTTGCAAAAAGATAAATATTATTAACAAAAATAACAACGTTTTGTAAAGAATCTTCTTTACAATTTTTTGACCCTGATATAATCGGGTCCAGCCACATGAAAAAAACACTATTAGCCGCAGCTTTGGTCTTGGGGGTAGCAAACAGCTTCAGCACTGAAGCTGGCCGATGCGTTTTGCCTCAATCCATCGTTAAACCTAATCTTACCCCGGCTGAATTCAAAACTTTCATGGTCGATGTGAGTAAACTGACCCGCAATTACAGCAGTGGTCTTTGTGCCAAGTTCACCACGGCCCTGTTGGACAACCTGCACGAACGAAATGAACGGGCTTTCCCTCAATTGGATTTGCGGGAAGGTAGATTGGTCCAGGGACGGCAAGGACGGCAAACCTATCCGGTCACCACCTCAAACAACGGCATCCTGTATGCAAAAAACTACAAAAATGTATTTGAAAACAAACATGATTTTGTAAAAATAGGTCGAAAAGAAGTGATGCAATTGCCGGAAAACACCATTGTGATTGCAGTTTATCAACCAAAACACAGTCGCAAACCCGGTCATATAGAGGTTTTATTTAAGAAAAACAAACGACTTTATGCAGCATCTGATAAATTTGGATCCCCTCTTTTCTTTCATAAGAATACCTATCGTCAGGTAGATTTTTACTATCCAATACGGGAGGATGACCAAATATGAACCGATTTTTCATTTTAATCATGGCTTCAATCTTTTTATATATTATGGTTCAGGATTCCCCTGTTAATGATAATCCAATCGACTCCATTATTTCCAAAAAACTGGATTATTTGGCCCAAAAAACACTCAAAAAGACGGTTGTTGAAAAGAAAATAAAGGCAAGATTAACTGTATATTGGGCCAAAGGAGGGGACACCGACAGGGATACGGCCCGTAAAAGAAGCTCGTCAGGAACGCGTCTTCGTGAAGGGGTAAGCGTGGCAGTCGATCCGCGCCTGATCCCCTTTTATAAGCGTTTATACATACCAAATTTGGGCATCAGGGTGGCTCATGACACCGGCACAGCTGTTAAGCAAAAGAAGGCAAGTGGAGGTAAACTGCCTGTTATAGACATATTTTTTGAAAAAAAGAAGGATGCTTTGGATTTTGCATATAATCACCCCAAAATAGTCACAGTCAGTGTTTATAAATATTAAGGTGAGGTTTGAAGATAGAATAAAACAACTGTTGTTGGAGGTAACACCCGATTTGCCTCCGCCACCTCCGGCCCTGGTTCAAAAAGCCGAAGCCGCTATCAAATACAGCGATATTGTTGCTGCAGCTCTTATCGGTGAAGCCGGAGGAGAGGGATATGAAGGCATGCAAGCCGTGATGAATGTGATCATGAACAGGGTAAAAGGTGGGGATCCGTTCCGGGGTGCAGTGGATGTGGTGTTGAAACCCAAACAATTCAGCTTTTTTGATGGTTATAACGCCGGTTCAGTGAAAATGGGCGACATTATAACCAAAGCCATGGGGCATCCTCGATGGGCCATGGCCAAGGAACTGGCAATTGTGGGCATGCGGGGAAAACTGGAGGATCTTACTGGAGGAGCCACTCACTATCATGTGACCAAGGGACCCAGCAAAGTGAAACCTTATTGGAGCAGTCCACAATTTGGCGGAAAAAACAAAGAAGCCCTAGCGACGAACACGATTGGCAGCCACACGTTTTTTAAGAACATTCGCTGACTTCTTTTTCTTTTTGGCGGGTATGGCAAAAACCAGCTGCATGCTGCCGGGATTGCTGGTATCTCCTTTGAATCCGCTCGGGTGAGTGCCTGTCTTACCCCAATCAATGCTTTTTCCCTGAAAAGTCTTGGGAACCTTGGCCATGGGAAGAATGTTAAAATCTTCTGTTAGTTTTTTAATAACCTTGTCAAAACCATTCGTCATGATGATGCTTTGATAAGTTTGCGAACAATTGCACTGGGCTGAATGGTGTTGTGACCATCCGCTGCACCTGATCCCACGGTTCCGGTTGCATCCACCACTCCCTGACTATATGTATATGAATAATTTCCATTTGAGTTTTGAATGGTTAATCCTCCCACATAACCCACTCCGTTGGGATTGATTGAACCGGGTTCGCGAAATTCCGCTGTTACATCAAATTCACACTTACCTTCAGCTTCTGTCAGAACGTGATTTTCCTCACCACCGGTACTGCCCACTGCGTTTGCAATGGTGGCGGTTCCAGTTCCACCCGCACCCATGGTCACCCGTCTGCGAAGATCCGGAAGATTAAATGTAGTACTTCCGTCTCCTGCTCCCCACGTAGTTCCCAAGACTGCAAAAAGTTGAGAATAGGTTGTGCGGGAAACAGGGGATCCATTGCATTCCAGATAAGTTGCCGGAGGGGTTCCTGCCCCGGCCCAATCAATAACCGTTCCGATTGGATTTGTGGTCACCAACCCGGCAAGAAGAATCTGCAAATCGGAAGTGGTAAGATCTTGAACTTGTCCGGAAGTATTGAGACGACCTTTTAATGTGTTGGCGGGAGCATTGGCAAGCATGGCGTTTGTCACACCGTTGGTTGCAATGGTTATGCTTTGGCTGCCATCATAAGTCAGACTGCTGCCCAATTTTGTTTTTAAAATGGTGTTGACACCAATTCGTTCCAATCCGGCCCCTATTGCACCACTGGCAAGTTTTGTGGCGAACAAGCTATTATCCGCAACACGAACAACATTCGACAACTGAATGAGTGTATTGTTATCAATTGTAAACTGACTTCCAAACGGAGCAAAAGAGCTAACTCGGGCAAAATCTGTCCCGGTCAGCATATAGGTGAGATTACTAGCTGTATCAAAAACAAAATCTCCACTGGCCGGGGCTAAATTGTTGTTTAAATTTGTGAGATTTCCGCTGAATGTTGCAAATCCCAGATTCCGTGTTCCAACAGGAATACCTGCCAAACTTCCGGTGCCCACATAAAGACGTTGGCTATCCGTACAATAACCTGGTTCACCTGGTTCCAGTGTAACATTTTTTCTTTCAGTTTCCGTACCCTGACGGAAAATGATCTTTTTGATCTCGGCTGCCATTATTATTATTTATTTAATATATTGTTTTCTACAATTATTTTAAAAATATTATGATAAATAACTTATATGGTTAAAAAGGCTTATTCCGTGGTTGTGGATGGCGTAAACAGCCTGCGGGTTTTTGATGCAAATACAGGCACAACCGTAAGATCCCTGAAACTGCAAGAAACCTTACATTCCAGCCCAGTGGTGGTGGGTGACCGGGTCACGGTCATTGTGCAAAACAGTTCGGGTCATCGCAAAGGCATCATTTTTAAACTGCCCAGTCTTTCTCAAGTTTTTTCATTTCCAGTGGCTTGAAATTTTCTGCTTGTACCTTACCATACAAGCATGATGACACTTACATTTAACGACACTGAAAAACCTGCCGATCTGGAAAAATTCCAGACAATCACCTATCCAACTTTCTTTTTTGGTTTTGCCATAAGAAGCTTATACGATCAAAAACGTTTAAAAATTAAAAATGAATTCAACCCGCAATATATTGTTCACAAATACGGAACCAAGCCAGAGGAAATCATGTTTCTTTATGGCATTACCGAACCCGTGTCCAATGACGTGTTGCCCTACATTTATCCTTTAAAAAACAATCCTCAAATGAATCACGAACAATATGAAGCGGTGTTAAGACCTTTGGATGTGGAATGCAACGACTGTTATTTGTTTTTGGGTAAAAATCTTTATCCGGTAAATTCGTTCTATGCTCACAGATTTTTTACAAAATCAAATTTTAAAAATATTTCAAACTATTCTGAAATTCTTGAACGGGATCCGGAATTGCCATTGCATCACACAATCGCACCTTTCCACCTGTTTTTGCTTACCAATTATTAATCACCAACAACCGGATCATTCGGGGGATTGGTTCCCTTGATGTTGTAAGCCATGTTTTGAGGATCCGCGACCACCCGATCCGTGTTGTTGCAAGCCTGACCAACATTTCTCACATCCTTGTTTTCCGGAAGAAGATTAAGCGGGAGATTTTTAAATAAATGACTGTGGCTGTATGTGAATAAACAATTGTCGTCTGCCGTACCATTTCCAGGTGCCCCTCCAGCAGGTACACGGCTATACACTTTTGTCCAGTTTCCACATTTATCTGGAACCCAATCACCCGGGCAAGGACTAACATATCCTATAACCAATCGTTCCATGTTGTTGCTTTTTCCATAAACAAAGCTTTTTTCAGTTTCCTGGATTTCAACCGGGGCTGTGATGTGATGAACCGTAAGCTCCCCTTCAATATGAGCACCACCACCCACCAAAAGATTTCGACTCACCCCCAGGCTTGAATCCACCATGACCTGTTCATAATTGCGCTGACGTAACACAAGAATGTCACTTGTGATAACTGTTCGGTTTCCTCCATCAATATTCAATTCATACTGAGCTCCGATGTTGGTTTGCTGACCGGCAATATTGGTTATGGTTCCGCTCATTTCAATCGGACCCAGTGTTTTTATATTGATTCCTCCGGCACCTACCTGAAGCGTGTAGCGATTGCATGCGTTGACTGTGTAATTGCCCCCGGGAAGATCATCCACGTGAACCGGTTCAATAAGTGGGCTGGCTTTTTGATTTTCAAATACACCAAGCTCCCCAACCTGAACTTTATAATTGTAAATTTTACCCTCTGCATCAATCCGTATGCTTCCAAAATCATTCATGACCTGACCAATCATGTCAAATTTGTGTTTGGGTATTTCTGTTACCAAACTTCCTCCCACGCCCATATTTTCCTCTATTTTCGCAAGTTCAACAATTTTGTCCTTGTATAATTGTTCTAATTTTTTCTTTTCAGGATTTTCTTCCCATTTCCCATCCATGCTGCTGGGACTAAGTTTTTGACCTTTACAAACAGGACATTGCGGAGGAGGAGGAAATGCTATCAGTTTGGCTTCCGGTTGTTTTCCTTGAGGATCCACTGTTTCATATTTGTCCACACCATTGCTGTTAAAAGTAACCACCGGAATGATTACCTGATTGAATTTGTTGTTTACCGCATAATATTTCCGGTCTTTGGAACAAACAGGACAAGGTCCGGGCTTTCCTTTTTGCTTTTGATTGGTGCTGCTGACACGATTTGGATCCCCGTCTTTTTTCTTGGTCCGGTCTATTTCAAACAATTGTTTAAGATCCGCAATAGGATCCATCAACGTTTTCCATTGCTGCTGATATTGAGGATCCTGTTCACCCACCTTAAAATAATAATTTCCTTTTACCACTATATCCAAATCACCTCCAACATACAGGCTATTATTACCTTTTACTGTTGTAAATTTGTCCGCCAAAACAAGTTGTTGATCATTCTTTACGGATAACCGGCTCGTGGTGGCGTTGTTAAATTCCAAAAATGAACCGGAGTAATGTGTAAGTTTAAGAACCTCTTTAAGATCTGTGTTTACAAATTCAATTACCCCACCTTTTTGAGATAATACAGTTTTGTTCCTGTATGTTTCAGTATCCACTTGTTGAACATTAAGATTGGTGTCATTTTTATCAAAATTTTCATAAGCACCCGGATAATCTTCCGCCACACCATAGTCATCCTGATAAATTCCATTCCAAGCAGTTTGACCAAAACTTGTTGCCCAGTAAACAGGACGCATGGGATTTCCATCATAAAAGAAAACCCAAAGATGGGCCCCGACATTAGGAACACAAAAAACACCTTTTGCCCGGTTACTATAACTACCCGGAACATATCCGTAAGTATTTGGATTGACATGAGCCACATTGTTGGCAGGAGCTGAATTGAATGCGTCACTTAACGGAACGGCACCCCGCTCGTAAACATTTCCCGGTTTTTCACCGATACCATCAGTATTTTGACTGAAGGCGGTGGTTTCATAATTTTCTTGTGGTTTGCAGGTGTCGATCAATGAACTGTCACTAATGGATCCAAATTTTTCTGTGGCATTATATCTTCCGCTGGCAGCCCCGCCGAAAAGAGGCATGGCACAGTCCGCCCAAGGCAATATTTTTTTAAGATCCTCTAATATGTCATTGATGCTGCTGTTAAGATTTTGACCTATAAAGTTAAATTCTTTATCAACCTGAACTTCATTCCATTTGTTATAAACTGTGGGTGTGACGTGTGGAACAAAAACTTTGACACGACCACGTTGTTCTGGATCGTTGTTTTGAACTACTATTCCCAAATAATGTCCATCATATCTTTTCATGTTATGCGTTTCCTGCCGCTGCTAAAAGATCGTCTGCAGAACGTGTTTTTAGTTGCTTGTATCCGCTTGGATAATAAGCCTGAATTTTTCTTCCGGACGGAAATTCCACCTGTTGGGAATAAACCCCGCTTTTGGGTGGTTGTACAGTGGCACCTTGTGTTCCTCCTCCGGAAAGTACATTTTTTTCAAAATTCAATCTTGATTGCTCCGTATCAAAATATATATCCACCGTAAGTGTTTTTGAAGCTTGTTGTTTGGCATTTGGGTCCGGACCAAGGATCAATGTGTATTTTCCTCCATTTTCATCCAATAATCTTTTCATTTTGTCACGAAAATCAGACCAAGCCGCATCTCCTCCCTGAATTCCGATACATCCTTCTGTTGCATCTCTGGCCCTATGTATCAAAAGACCAGTTCGAGTGTCACCTATTACCGGATCATAAACATTATTCAAATCAAATGTGTCGGCCCCTGCCAAAATGCCTTTTTGACTTCTTTTCAAGCGTGCACGTGTTTGGGCTGTTTGATAATTTGAAACCGTATATGATCCAAAAGGAATGCTTCCTCTTCTAGAACCTCCATTTACAAACTGATATGTGCCCACTACTTGTCCTTGTGAATTTGTAAGACTTAAAGTTCCAGTTGTTTTGCTTCCATATCCTCCTGCTCTTACTTGTTGATCTGTTTTTGCAAAAGCTGTTCCCGGAGGATAAGGTGATTGTGCATCTGCTGGAGGTTTGTCCGGATTGATTCCGCGTTGTATGGCGGCAGTCTGAAGATAAACATCTTCGCCGGTGTCCATGGCAACACGAGTGCCTATTTCGGGTCGATCAAAAACTATTTTGCTTCCATAAGGAATCTGGCTTGGATCTACTGCACAACTAACACCTTCAATAAGATTGGGTTGTTTATCTTTGGATGTGGAACTTACTTTTGCACGGGACCACTTGTCCCCGCCTTTTCCTATTCTTTCTTCCGCACTATAAGTTGTCACCACGGCATTAATTCTAAAATCATTTGGAGATACTGAATTTGGTGTGACCGGACCTGCTTTGACTTGTGTATTGTCTCCACCAGTGAAACTTTTTTGATAGCTTTGTGCATTTTGTTTTACCTGACTGTTTAAACTGGATCCGGCGGTGCTTGCTCCATTTTGTATGAAATTATTAAATGTTTGAGGATTTGTGGCAAGGTCCCGGACAGTTTTTGGTGACAAATTGGATGGAACGCTTGTTCGTATGGAATTTAAAAGAGAACTTACATTGCTTACATTTTGTATTCCTTGCAGATTGTTTGTGACTTGTTGTTTGGCGAAATCAAATGCATTTGAATTTGTATTTGAAAAAGATGAAAATGTATTTGAAAAAATACTTCCGATATCAACCTCTCCTCCGGCAAAATTCGGAATTTGCAGATTGTTTCCAAGTGAGGATTGAACCAAACCTTGCAGCTGATTGGTTATGTTTAACCCTTGAGTTACATTTGCTATGGTTTGGTCCAAAATTTGAGGAGAAGGTAATTGTGGTAAAAAATCAGATATGGGAAGATACAATCCCAGATTGTTTTGAAAATTTGTGACTTGGCTAAACAAATCATTTATGTTTCCGGAAAAATCCATTGAACTGAATATTTGATCCGGATTAAGCTGTGAAAGTTGTTGAGACAGATCGTCCAACTCAGGAATAGACAAAATTTTATTAAGCTGGGAAAGATTCATTTCCGGAGCTAATTTTGTCAATAATGCGGCAGGAATTTCAGGCATAATACTAGAAATATTTATGAAACAAAACCCTTTTGCAATATTGAAAAACCCTTATGGTTTAGTAACATAAAACAGTTGAAAATAGCATTTTCCGGCCCTCAAGCATCTGGCAAAAGCACACTGATACGACACTTGCTGGATAATTTTCTTAACAAAGAAGAATATACCTTTATTAAAGGAGGTGCCCGAAGACTAAAAGATCATGGATTTGAAATTAATGAAAAGGGTACGGATCTTTCGCAAGTTTTGCTTTTCAATTCATACATTGATGATCTTGTGGTAAAACCAAAAGAAACTGTTTCCAAGCATTACATTTATGATCGGTGGTTGTTAGATGGTGTTGTTTACTGTGATTGGAGCGTGAGTATCGGTAAAAACCCTCCTTGGGTTTACGATTATGGTCAACTCATGCTGAAAATGCTACACACCGAAATCGATGTTCTTTTTTATTGTGATATAGAAGGTGTGCCGGTTGAGAATGACAATTACCGGAATACCGACGAAGAATACCGGACGGTGATACAGGCTATCTTTGAAAACTATCTGAAAGAACCAATAGTGAAATTCAAAAAAGTTGTGAGATTGACAGGTTCTTTGAAGGATAGAACTTCAAAAGTTTTGAGCGAAATGAATTAAGCTTCGAGGGTAACCAGCCGACGATGTTCGGCAAAGCAGAGACGGTTGCCAAATGCTTCATTAGTGGCAGTCACTGTGGTGCTTTGTGTTGTGTCAGTTGTGTTGGTCACATCAACGCGAACACCATATCCAGATCCATTACCGGAAAGGGCTTCGGAACTCAGGCTGATGACATACAGAAGACGTTGAGCACCCAATGCGCAAGGTTGGCCGATTGCAGAAAGACTCACTGTGATAGGAGAAGATGAGGCTCCTCCACCAAATCTTATTTGCTGGGGAAATGATTGATCGTTTTCGGCATTGAAGATTTGACCAGCAGCACCTGCTGTGAAGATAGGAGCGCCGCTTTTCACATCTCCGAAAGAGATGCCCGTCACAACAGCAGAAACACCAAATGTTGCTGTGAGAGGAACGCGAACAATCACATTGTCCGCAGAAAGGGTTCCGGGTGTCAGAATTGTTGAACTGGTGCTGAGAGCATCTCCAGCGATTTCAAGAGGTACTGTAATATTGGGCATATAATATATTTACTCTTTTTGTTGTTAAATTCCGAATTTTGTTTTGACTATGTCCCAGAGAAAAGTGGCTAATGCTGAAATGGTTATGGCCCCGCCCACTATTTTTGTTTTAAATTTTTCAATATTGGTAAGGCGATCATGGTGATCATCCATTTTGTTGATCACATGGTCTAATTTTGTTTCAATGCGAGTTACACGTTCCCGCACTTCTATAATATCATCCTGATAAGCCATATATGTTATTTTTAATATTTATTAATTATGGCACGGGAATTGTAAGAATTTTAGGTAAAAACTTAACATTTTCCGGATCAAACTGTTTCATGGTTTCCAGCTTGGGATGTATCATTTTATGCCATACCCGACTGGCATGTTCGTATCTTTTTGACAATATCTCCTGTTTTTCCTCGGCAGAATATAATATATTATTTTCTATTTTGTATGTATTTTCGATATACTTGTTAAGATCATCAATTAATGTTTTCAAAATATCAAATTCCTGTTCTCCGCCATACGGAATGTTGATTTCCCGGAGAAAAAACTGCTTAAACTTCATCATATTATTTATATTTAGACAAAAAAAGAAGGGAGCCGCAAGACTCCCTTCTTTAAATTTCACGGGACTTACCGTGTGAAAAATTTTCTTTTTCCACTCAGTGACTACTTTTTTTAGAAGTAGACGCTTTGTGTGGCCGGTGTGAACGGCTGACCCAGACCCACGACGATAATGACGTGGTAGTACAGGTTAGCCCCGAAAATATTATCCACAACGCCGTAACGAGTCATCAATCCAACGCGAGGCGAGAAGTCGTTAGGACCAATCGTGCGCTGAACGAGGACTGGGATGTACGGGCAATAGATAATACCTGTGTCGTAATACTCCGGACCCTTGTAGCCCAGAAGGGCGTACTCGAGACGGGTTGTGCGCTGCGGATTCGTGCCGGACCAAGGATATGCACCCTGGTTTTCGGCTTGAGCGTCCGTGCGTGTATCACGATACACATTGAACCGACCACCGAGATTACCGACCTTGGCCACGCCAACAGGTTGAGTGTTGACATTGCCTTGGACCGGAACCCACTGGAACTCAGGAAGCATTTCCAGAATTGCGCAAACGCGGGGTGTGGCGACAACAAAGTTGGCGGCACCACGACGGTTACGAACTGCAATACGGTTGGCTTCGATGATCAGTCTCTGGTAGAAGTCGCGATTGCGTTCAACTAGCCAGCGACCGTCTGCGGAAGCCGGGGACCATACGGAATATCCTGAGCCGTAGCCTGCATTGAGGGCAACCTGAATCATACGAATGATCATCTCACGGTCGATTTCTGCTTGTAGCTCATAGCTCATAGCATTGGTCAACTCTGTGTCGATGTCGATACCATTCATATTCTTCAAGTCTTGCTCAAGTTCTACGGACCAGCGAGCGGCGAGCCTGCGTGTTCCGGCTTCGACTGCGGTTTTCTCGAAAGAAACCTCAATCTGAGGAATACGACCGGTAAGTTCGAACTGGCTCAGAATCTGGGCAACGCCCTGATCGCTGCCAAGTATTTCAAATTGATTCGAATACGGCTGCGAAGGGGAAGCACCGGAGAGCTGAGAAGACGATGTACCAGTGAAGCGTGTGTCGAGGAATTGGTAACCCAATTCAGCGCCATTCGCTTGGCTGTAAGGAACGCCCAAGGAGCCGTTCGCGTTGGTTCCGCTGCCGTCCACGCCTGTGTTACCCAGCTGTTTGCCAAGGTACTTGTAGCGCAGAGCGAAAGCAAGACCCACCGGACCGCTCATGGGCTGTACGCCTACGATCTCGTTGGTGATTAGTTCGGGGAATGTACGACGAATCATCGGAATCAGAATCTTCGGCAGACGAGCATCACCCTGGGCATAGTTGTCACCCGAGGTGATCTTGCCAGGAGGATTGAATGCCGCACCGATAGAAGCTCCACTACCGAAGACACCACCGTTACCGGCGGTATTATCTTCGTTAATCATGCACCAAGCTTCTTGGTTTTCCAAGAGCATGGCGGTGTTGAGACGTGTGTGATCGTCTTCGATGGCCCGGACGGAATCCGAGGTGTAATCAAGAACGGGTGCCCACTTCTCAAGGAGGGTCTTGGCGCGAGACTGATTGATGTAACTCGTGGGAGGAGCGATACGCTTACTCATTTATTACATTCTCCTTTATAGTAAATTCGACCGGTAGCATTGCTACCAAATAATCTCAGGCTTAAAACCTCAGAAATGTTTACCAGCGACTCAGTTCGCTAAGATAACCGTTTGTGGCGTCGTTGTCTTCAGAGGCGGCAGACTTTTCAGTTGCAGCTTCCTCAACAACTACGCGATCCACAGTTTCGGTTTGCTTAGTGGCTTCGTCGCGAATGGTTGAAAGACGCTCCTCTTCAGTTTTATTGAAGAGTTTAAGGGTGTAATCGTAGTTTTCATTGATGAAGGACACATCCTTGTTGCCCAGAAGCTTTTGGATGAACTTCTTTTTGTTCTCCGGAAGCTCCCGTGTCTTCTGTTCAAGCAGAAGCGAGGCTTGTGTCTTATTCAGTTCTTTTTCAAGAACTACTACGCGCCCTTTAGCGCTTTCAAGCTCTTTACGAGCTTCATCTAATTGTTTCTTGCCGTCCATTACTGCCTCACGAATGCTGTCTTGAGCAATCGCGGCATCAACGGCGAGAAGATTGCGAACCTTGGAGAGGGTGTCATTGGCTTTGCGATTGGCAACAGCCTTTTTGATATCCTCGGCAGGCACAACTTCGTCAAGATAAGCTTCCAGATAGGTGCTGATATCATTGACGGTTTCATTTTTGAAGCTTTTGGCTTCACCAGAAAGGGCAGTTTGATACTTTTCAACAATTGCCTTGAGTTTACCGCTGTGATTTTCGTCGATAGCGGCCACAACCTTGTTCAGCTTGGCAACGTGATCTTTATCGATGGCTTCAACAAGGGCTTCCAGCTTTTTGCTGTGATCTTCATCTTGTTCAGCCAGAGCTTTTTCAACGTGTATTTTTACTTTTTCGTTTACAGAAGCTTCAAAAGCTTGCTGGATTTCGTTCAGTGTTTGCTCAGTGAGAATATCCTTTGTGGCTTCTTTGAGTACTTCTACAACGTTTTTGCTCATAAAATTATTTATTTAAAACCTTTCTATTTTTTTGATTTTTTTATTTTTTTAAATCCTTGACGGCGTTCTGGATGCGATTTTGCAATTTAATGTCCATGACTGCCTGCAGGGACTTTTTGGCGTTGCTATAGTCTTTTTCAGTAAGACATTTGAGAAAATTGCTGATCAGGGCTTTTTGTTTATTATCCATGGTTTTTATATTTAGCTTTTTGAACTGAGTTTTCTAAAGAACAAAACCACCTGTTCTTTCAGGAAATTCTCCACATCATTTTTTGGCAAATTACGAAGCGCATCTCCGAAGCTGTCATACACTTCTTCATATTGTCCGCTTTCTTTCAAAACAAATTGTTTGCTTTCCAAAATACCATCCACAAATGCCTTGGGGAACGACGGATCCGCAACACAATCAATTGCGACCAAACGCAGATCAGTTACTTTGTTGGTGCCGTTACCTGCTTCTGTCAGTTTTCCCAGGGCGCGGCTGCTCATGCCGACCTTGACTCCGTCTTGAATCAAGCTCTTCACAATCATGCCCATGGGTGTGCTCAGAACTTTGCTCTTGCCGTAAAAAATATTTCCGTCCTGACGCAGTTCCGTGACCATGTGACAAACCCGTTCCAGATTCACTTCCGGAGTTTGGGGATGATTCAGTTCGCCCATGCTGCGATTATTCCGGATCATTTCGCTGGTGTAACGACCCACTTCCTTGGCCATTTCTTCCAGATTGTAAATGCGCCGGTTGCGATTGGCTTGTTCGGCCATCATGTAAGGACCTTTGATATAAAGAGTAGCAGGTTGATTTGGATTTTTTTCCTCCAACACATATTCGAAATCATCATTCGATGCGGGACGTTCAACGATCAGCTTTAGACCATCACTCATTGTTTAAATATTTATACAAATTCGTTATTTTTTCGATGGATTTATTTTTAAATTTTTCTCTGTGAGGATAACGAACTGCATGTCGTGTTTCTTTGCAAAATTTTTGGCTGCTTCCCATTTTGCACAATTTGTTACGTAAGTCATTTGTTCATAAAGCATTGTGGCTTTTCGGCATTTGCTGTTTGTGAAATCAGGTTTCCGTGTTTGTTTCTCTGGTTTGATCTCCACCAGATACTTTTTATAAACGTCTCCTTCTTTTATCACCATGTTCAAATCCACATGATAAAGACGACTGCATTTTTCAAAAGGATGAAAGTAAGGAATTTTCACACTCTCACTGGCCCAGCGAGAAACATTTGGATTGTCATCACAAAAACGAAAAAATTTAAGTTCATAGGATGAACGATAAACAATGGGCTTTTTTCCCACATATTTGTTTTCATTCTTGGGAGAAAAAATTCCTTGAATGAATCTTGAATTTTTTTGGAGAGGAATCATGCGTCTCCTAAATTGGAATTATTTTCAAAATTATCCAACCAGCATTTGTACGGGGCTTGCATCGCCCAGTCCAGGAGCCGAGCCCTCATACAACCGCTTCTCCAATTCTTCTTTTTCTCGAAGACCTTGTTGAAGCATGTCATTATAATTGAGTTGCCCCCCTCCGAAAAGGTTTACAGCGGTGTATTTTCCGCGCACATGTCCCACGGCAATCTTGGTCAATGCAAGGGCATATTGTTGCACCCATTGTTCCTGAATCAGTTGTTGAACTGGACGTTCCACATAACAATTTAAAACTCCATAAAATCTGGAATCCCGGGGAGGTGGATACATTTGCATGTATTGTGTGCGTTCATCAAATTTAACAGCACGAGGAATGCTCAATAGTTTTTCTCGGTTTTTCAACCAATCTTTGAGGATGTACCAGCTAACCAAATCAAATCCGTAATTACCCATGGCATAACTGAAATAAGTTTGTTGGGCCAGTGTTTGTTCGATTGTGAACAATGTGTTGACTCCTGTGCTACTACCTTCTTCAAAATACCGAATGTCTATGACCTTGCGGTATGTTTTAACAAGATAATCATAGGAATTCAAAATGGAAATCTGATCCGCAAAATTTCCCTCTGGATCCGGACTTGCAACTTGAAACGCCATGGGATTTTCCGGATCTCCAATCACCATGTTACCAATGTTGTACATGCTGTTGATGCTGGTGTTGCGAACATCGTAACGGAAATTGAAATCCGGGGTCAAACTGAACAATGTATCCAGACGCAATCCTTTTCCTTCATCATAAAGTGCGCTATCAAACACAACATATTCTTCGGTATAACCTGCGAACTTGCTGAACATTTCCACGGCAATCGCTATGTTTTCATAAAGTTGGTCCTGATGAATTTCCACATTAACAAGAGGTGCTCCCAACTGACGGCTGATACGAATGCCCAGATCATTGAATGCCTGGATCCGGCTATTCAGATTTGTGCTGTAAAACGTGCTGACGTTTTGTGTGACTGTACAACTTAGGCTCATATTAATTGTTGCTGGTTATGGAAACAATGATGGTGGATTGGTTGGCGGTCAGACCAGTAAACATTACGTAAAGAGCATTTACCCGTTCATGCAGGGCGGATACTGCCGCCTGCACAGAAGCATAATTCAGATCTAACGCCTGTATTCTGTCCTGATAAAAAACATTTGGAGAAAGAATGTTGCCAAATCCAACCGATGAAAGGAATGAGGTATAATTTGCACTGTTGGCCACAAGATTTGCATATGCTTCCGCCCAATATGCACTGTCAGCTTTGACCGTTGTATAAACTGAAGACCAGCTTCCGGAAAGTGTATTAACTGTTATATAAGTGCTTTGCCAATTGGAACTGAAAGATAAAACATGAGTATAAACACTTTCCCAATCGGAACTGTTTGTTTGAACTGTGGTGTAAACGCTGACCCAATAACCGCTATTGGCTTGAAGTGTTAAATATGCACTATACCAGTTTTCACTTGTGCCTTGATCTTGAGTGTAAAAAATTCCCTGAAATTTGGAATTGGGTCCGGCAACAGGATCGGTTCCACTTTCCAATATGCCCGGAGTGGGATTGGTATGGTGGGTGGAACGATGAAGCTTTCCGTGAAAAGGATAATTGCCAGCCATATATTTATTTATAAATTAATTGCATATTATGTGCAGAGGATGCCGATTATAAATGCACCATCTCCAACACCTATCATATCAGCACCGGCGTCTATGGTAATAATATTGCAATCTGTTTTGAATATTGGTATTGGCAGGGGCGTATCACCTTGAATCACATCAAGAATAGCTAATTGTTGCAAATATAATTTATATAAACACCTGTTTATCACATCACTTTGATAATTTTCATTATTTCCAATAAAATTATCACAGTTAATGTTTAGTGCCGGACCTGATAAAAACGAATCGTCCATATAGATATTTTTTACAAGTCTATAACTTTCATAAATGTCTTGATTTGTCATTTGAATGTCCACAGCAGAAAGTGGAAGAAATGGATCCAGATCAAACTTGAATCTTTGCCGCGCCTGATTCAAAAGAATGTAATTGTTGTTGATAAGTTTGCTTATGCTTTTATTGAAAACAAAACTTTGAGAATATTCGTCATCCTCCACGTGAATTTGTTGTGAAGAAAATATTTCAAAATCATAAGAGTAAAGCATATTGTTTGTGGTATTTGGCTCCAAAAATCTAAAAAACTGACCTCCCGAAATATTTGTACCCAATGTTGTGGACGAAAACAACAATATATCATCCACATTCTCGTTTAAATAAAGATCCAAAGCCTGCAAACTATAATTAAAAATGTTGTCCTTTGTTAAATTATATTTTCCAATTTTTGTTGTGGGTCTTGAAAAATATTTTTTATACAAGGATTTGTTTGTTAAAATATAAAAAATATTCGAATTTTCCTGACTAAACACATATTTTATTGCATATTCACCAAAAATTGTTTCCTCTGAAAAATCTATTATTTTGTAGGAAGAATTTGATATATCAACTATGATAATCTTGTTTTCTTTGGAAAGAAGGAATATTTCGGTTATGTTCGTGGATTGATTTTTGTGAAGTTTGATGTCAACAATCGTATATGTGGAAAAAAGTTTTTTTAACGTTAATGAATATCTCCAATTAAGTTGGCTATCGAAAAACTTTAAAGAGGAATTTCCGCTGTCCATGACCACCAATGTGGAAAGATACAAATCGGCAGCATAAGGATTATTAAATTCGTTGTTGTCGTAACGTCCTCCCTGACCGCCTATGATTTTTTTTAGATATCGTTTATTGAGTTTTACATTTTCTCCTCCAATAAAACCTTCAACATCATATAATATAATTTCATTGTTAACAGCATCAACAACATAAAGATCGTTTTGATTCAAAATCAAATCGGTTATGTTTCCGTTCCTCAATTGTGTCTGCTCATCCACATAAATGCTGGAAAGCAAAATATTGAAAGTTGTATAGTCTTTATTAAATTTTGAGAAAAATATTGTTTGCCCCTGGGAAGCTATCAAAATTCTATTTTCATTGTCTGAGGTGGGAACCACAACAAAATCACGTATACCATCCAGTGCAGAAAGACCCACGTTTAAAAACGATGCACCACTGGTGTTTGGCGTCGTTGTTAAATTCCATTTGATTTGATTTTGTCCGGAAGGAACCCCCAACCAATTTGTATAGGAATACGGTATTTGATTTGTGAGAATTTTGGTTCGAGAATAAAGATATAAAAGATTTTTGTACAAATAATCCAAACGCAAATTCAAAGCACCTGAAACGCTCAATTCATTGACGGGAATTTGAATTTTATCAAACTGATAAGGCAAGTTGACAAAATCCCCCACCACTCGATCAAAAATTAAATTTTCTTCCTGAAATGATTGGGAAATATTTTTCACAAATTTTCTCTCCATACCAAATCTTTAATTTCAGTCATGTACGGAAGATTGTTCAACAATATGGTATTTAATTGCTGTTGCACATAGGCTCGTGCAGTTGAGTCTGTTATTCTGGAATTGTTTATGGAAATGTTTATTGCTGGAGATTTGTGATAAGGTACTCTTTGACGGAAAAACTTGTCAATTGTGTCTGTATAATTTCTATTTTCCGAAGGGAGATTGAATAACAGGGGCTGAATGTTTTTAGAATATTTTTGAATTAATCTTATGGTATAATAATCCAAAGCTTTCGTGAAGAAAAACACATCACGAATATCCATGTTTTTGACTGTGAATGCATTTTCTATTTTTAATTTATCATACAAATTAATTCCGGCAAAATATTGAGTGGTTCCATATGTAAAAGGTTCACTGATAATTTCACTTAATGTGTATTTTCCGGGGCTGAAGGTTTTTGATGTCGCGATTTGACCATCCACAAATAAAACACAATTTCCTTTTACAGAATCAAATGATAAGGCAAACTGATGATAACCAAAATTTAATTGGTTTATGTCAAAAGAAAGGTTTAATTCCTCTGAAGATTCGGACGGATACACATTCGGAAGATTGATTCTTATGGTCAACCCATTTTTGGGATATGTTTGGTTTATAATTTCATGATTATAAACTGAATTTGTGGTGGGAACAGTAAAACAAGCGGAAACAGGATAATCCAATGTAATTACGTTTTCATTTGCTTCAAATGTTTTTGTGTCTATCAAAGCCACTGATCCTGTTGTGTTGGTTGTTGAACATATGGCATAAACTGTGGAAATATTTTCTCCTGCCACGTAAGTTGAACAATAATCACTGGCAATTACATTTTGAGCACTTACGGGTAATTTAAATGAATTGATAACGAATCCGGCAGAATTGTGGACATAACAGGTTGAATTGTTATCGAATATAAAAAAGTTCAAATCATTATCAATTGTAAATGTAGTTATGGCCCCGCTACTATTGTAAATGCGGGTTTCAATATTATTGCTAGAAACGTTCCATTCTTTTATTTCTCCGTTTGAATTGTAAAAAATTCTAACTTGGTCACGTATTTCTGAATCGCCCCCATCCAATATATAAATCGCATTTCCTATTTTTTTCAAAGATTTGGCACTTACCATGGGAGTTGTGGAATATTGTTTAACCAGATCATTATAATCAAATTTTTCTGTTTTTCGGTTGTAAGAAACAAAGTCACCCACTGGTGATACCAAGAAATATGTGCTTGTTGCATCGGAAAAATGCGATATAGTTGATGAAAGGGGATTGTACTGGGAACTGTCTGTAATTGTGTTTTGAGAATTTATTTGAAAAAGTTCGCCTGAATTGTCCAAAACAAAATAATCATCCAGACTTTCAATTTGAACAAGGTCTAAAATGGGCTTGTTAAATTCTATTGTGTCTATTAAACTCCATTCTGAATTGTAAATTTTTACTTTGTTTCCGTCAATAGTCCGAACAAAAGGGGTCACTGCCCGGTCAGAATAAATTCCTATGCCGGTATTTTTGTAATTACCAACGATTTCATGTCCAAATGGCACACGAAAATCTTTGCTTCCTATTGTAAAGAAAAATGTGAATCGATTATCAAAATTTTTACTATTAATTGTTTCATTTATCGCATACACATTTCCCAAAAATTTATAAACACCGTTTGAAGGAGCCAACACAGTGCCGTTTGTTTGCAAATATTGATCGATTCCATTAAAAAGAACTGAAGAATCGTTTTTATTTATATATTCATCAATATCCTGTTTTCCTATTCTATAATACGCATAAAGAGTATAAGGTTCAAACGTTAATTGACTTTTTATATCAAAAATTTCTGACGGAACATTCAATTGTTTTGTTATACAATCATAATAACTTTCATATGCAAAAACATCATTGGCCGAAAAAGCCAATTGCCGTGTTGTTTTATTCGGTAAAAAATATCGATCATACCAGACAGGACGTGTATTGGGATTTGAAGAACCGCTCAACCATGAGCAAAGCCAGGTACCGTTAATTTCCCCCCGAGGATTCCCCTGATTTGACGTATTTTTATAATCTGCATTTTTTTTCCATATTTTATCGGAAAATTCAGGAGTATTTGAATAAACCGCCCCGGATTCGGCTAATTTTGAATCATTGATGTTGATGAAATTATATTCACCCATATCCAAAGATGTATGGAAGTAAGTCAATCTTCCCGGTTCAAACCTGTATTCGTTTATTTTGCTTTGGTAATTCTGAGAAAATTTTAGATTTCCCTTTTCCTGAAATGATCCTGTGTTTAAAGATACATATTTTCTAAGTTCTTTATTTTCACCGTATGAAACATTCTCAGATTGGGGAGTTAAGTTGTTTTTTTCTGTTATAAAATTATAAGGAATTCGTTCAGAGGATATGTTGTTAAATTCACTATGAAATATGACTTGGTTTTTTATTATTTCTGATTGCGAACAATCCACATTTAAATTGTTCGTATCAAATTGTTTTGTATATGAAAACCATCTGGATGAAAGAGAATCCAAAAGATTAAATTTTATTGGCAAAATATTAAATGTATTCTGCGGGGTTAATTGAACATCACTTCCTGTCAAAGGAACAAATCCTAAAGAGGAACTTTCCCTTACTAATGTATAAACATTGTTGTTTTTTCTGTAAAACAAAGCCATGCAATTGTTGGTTGCATCTAAAATGTATTCGAAAGCCTGATGATACAGGCTGTTTGTGTTGTAAATGTCAGTTGTGGATGAAAGCAGATAAACACGATTGGTAAGAAAATTTACATTTAAATAATATCTTACATTGTAATATTCGTGTGAAACTCTGCAAAGATTGTTTGGCAAGAAATCTACTTCAAAATAATAATTGGAATTTTTTCCTCCGAAAAAATTATTTGTGGTTATATCCATATAATTGGATGAAACTATCGGTGATATGGCCCAAAAACGTTGCGCCGTGTCTTTTACGCTGGCCAAACCATTGCTGATAGTAGTGACAAAACCGTTTCCAGTTTGATTTGGATTTGTTAATGAAAATTCTTTTAAAAATCCAATTGAAGATGTTAAAGCAATCGTGGAATAATTATTATTTTTTTGGTCAAATGTTTTTGAAAACAATTCAGGATATACGAAATTTATGCAAGAATCACTGAATATTCTTTGTTGATGGGTTTGTAAATCATTGTCCTGAACATAAAAAACTTCCATGTTCGACCAATTATTGTCATCAAATGATTTTACAGGCATAAAAATATTTATTAATATATCGGGGCAACACAACTTATTGGAACCAAATAAGTTGGATTGAATACATTAACACCTATCAATAGTTCATTGTTTAAAATTGTTATTAATGCACAATAAGCACTCAAAGGAGGTATGACCGGATAAATTGGCTCGGAAGTTATGGCAGGTAAAATTGTAATTGCAAATTCAAGGGGGGGAAGTTCCGGTCTTATTATAGGAGGTGCGTTGAACAGATAATCACCGGTTCCTAAAACTCCGTAATGGACATTTAACATGTTATATCCTTGAAGCGTCAACAAATAATTTCTTGCATCATCCAACAATTGATAATTTAAAATTTTATAATCCAAAACAGGATCTATGATACTGGGTTGTGTGCAACTTAAATGAATAACAAAAACATCAACATAAAAATTTTCCCGATAACAACTGATACTTGCACTGTATGATTCCAAAAAGTTTTTAGTCGTTTCATATGTTCCCGACACGCTTTTTATTGTGGTTAATGTCGGATTAACCAAATTAACGTTTGTTTCTACTAAATTATTATTTAAATTTGAAGAAACCTTTTGTATTTTATAAAAGGTTTGTTGAACACCTGATAAAGAATATGTAATGATAATAGGGGCTATAAAAAGAAATTCATTTTGTTCGTGCCGACGAATAACTATATTTTCTGAAGCAGAAAATGTTGATGTGTTTGTATAATCATTTACAGGAAGCGCTGAAAGCGGGGGATACGCGCTCAATGATGCAAACGTGCCGGAACAAAGAGTGTTTGTATATGTAAACCCATAGCCAAAAATAGGATCTTGGTAAACATACCCGTCAATTGTGCCGTAACTGACGAAATTTTCGTCGGCTGTAAGATAAATTATTGCCGTATTATATTTCATATTATGGGAACTCCCGTCAACGGTGGGCAATAAATCGGACTCAGAATATCAAAACCATTTATGGAATAAAGAGGAATGCTGCTGTTAACAATTTCAACCATTGCACAATAAGCACTCAAAGGTAGGATTGGAGGCTTGGGACATTGAATGGTTAATACATATCCGCTTAAATCTATTTTTCTTATATATGAAACCGATAGAGGCGTGAGCAATTGAATTGCACAAGGAGGAATAACGGGAGGTGGAACATATGCCGGATCACAAGTTAAATTAAAAATGCTTATTCCGTTTGTGGAACGGGCCGCCAGAATATTTCCCTTGATGTCTATATGAGTTCCCAAATAAACATTTGGTGTGAGCGATATGGGGGGATATGTCTTTGAAAAACTCAAAGATTCGTTGGATTGAGAGTAATTATAAATATCAATCAATCCGGCATTATTGTTTAAAGATACGCTATTTCCTGGTCTTGTTACTGCAAAAATATTGTTATAAATAGTAAGAGCAGCTCCAAAATTTGCATTAAAATTATCACCGGAAGACAGTTGCAATGTATATGACCATAAATTTGTTGATGGGTTTTTTGTAAAGATAAAAACCGCCCCGTCGGATGTATAAGAACATGTTTTGTATGGTGAACTAATCGCAGCAAAATAATCTCCAATTGCTATAGAGTATCCAAATCCTTCCAAAGCATTCGATATTCCTGAAAGATAAAAAACACTTGAATAATTTGATAAGGAATCGGACCTTTCAAAAATTTCTGCTGACCCATCTATGTACGAAACTATTCCTTTATCATTTTTAAATTTTATGTTTGTGGGAACAGATGAAAGACCTGTTATTCTGGAATTATAGTTCCAATCATAGTTGTTTCTTTTGTAAATTTCAACAGAAGAAAGAGTGGATAAATAGAGATAGTCCCCATCCAAACTTCCGTGCATTCCAAATCCTGAAACATTTGTGGAATAAACCGTGTATTCCTTTACAACGTTTCTGCCTAAATTTCTGTAAATATCTACAGAATTGTTTAAGGTGTTTCTTACAAGAAGATTATCAATTGAATTGTCTAAAAAGTTTTCAACCGTTGATAAATTATAAACAATGGTTTGTCTAAAATCAAAAGGAGCAGTTATGGATGTGGTTAAAATGTAATTGGAGAACGATTTATTTCCCGCAATTTCTGAAAACAAATTATTGGAACCCAAGAATAATTTTCTTGTTTGTCCTACACTAAAAACATTTGTTTTTATAAATTGCAAACATGTTGCTAAATTTGAATCTAGAATGTTGTCGGCAATTTTATTTTCAAATCCATAACAATCAAATTCTTTTGTTTTAAAAACAGTTGTATTGTCATTTGAAACAAAATTACACGCAACTCGATAAGCGGTGTTTTTTCTTTTGTTGATGTATGTTTCAGCAATGGTAATGAAATTATCAGGAGATTGCATTTTTTGAACCTTAATTTTTCGACCGTGATCTGTTAAAACAACACGGATTGTTTGATAGATTGCATTTTCTTCTGTTGTGTATCCTTGACCCAAAACTATGTTTGACAAAGAAGAAAGATTTTCTGTTACCGTCAAAAGAGAATAACCATTCGCTTCCGGGCCCCTTATTGCTACCGTGTTCGGATTGTTTTTAAAATCCCCGTCAGTTTTTCCTTCTCCTTTTTTAGAAAAATTTCCTGTTATGTCCAATCCTATTCCCAAATATCCACCCTTTAAACCTTCATAATTGGATTGAGAAAATACAGGAGATCCTGTATATGGCGCATATCCCAGAGAACCTGAAGGGCCGCCACCATAGGGTGAAATCAGAGAGTCTTCATAAAAAACCATGCTGATCCCACCAGAACATGAGGAAACCGGATTGAATACAGAAAAGGTCAATGAAGCCGCTATGTCATGACGGCTATCAAAAGGGGTTTCGTTATATATTCTGTTGAATTGCATATAAATTATTTAATTGTTAAATTCTTTTGTCATCTGGGATCTATGTAAATAACATGTTGTCCGCTGGCCACGTATGTGATCGAAAAAACATTCGATCCATCTTGAGCGGTTATGGAATCGTTAATCGTTGTAAAATAATGCTGATTGTTGCCGGAAAAGTCATATACCAAAGTTCCATATACATCTCTCAAATTAAGATTTTTATTGCCAGCAGTTATGGCAAAAACATTTGTAAGCGTGGAATCGCATAAAACAAACGAAGAAACCGTCGAACTAATCGTCAAAGGTTCTGTGGCCGCGTAATAATAATTATAATAATTTGAAGAGGAGGTGGTGCACACCAAACTGTTGAAATTTTTTTGATTTCCCACTATTGAAGAATAAAATGAAGAATGTCGGACTGTTTGTTTCTTGATAATATCATTATAATTTCTGTCATAAATAAACCCACAAGGTTTAAGAACCAAAAATTGGTCTAAACTTAATCCTTTGAATGCCCGCTTGAATTTGTAATTTTGAAGCAAAGGAACGCCATTATTATTGTAACTTTTTACCAGTATTCCTAAAATTTGGGATTCATGATGAACATTTAAAAGACTTCTGTCATTGTAAGTTGAATTGTAATTTTCAAAACTTAAATTCACCGCAAATGAACTTAATGATCGGATATTCTCAAATTCCGGATAAAAATTTGAGAATTTTAAGTCCTGTATGTCTGCCACTAAAATTTTAGGATAAAGGATTTTTTCACTTTTGGCAGAATTTGTTTCAAACAAAGTTAAAAAATTTAAATATATTTTTTTGTATTCATCATCGTACCAAAAATTGGAATAATTCTCTAAAGAAGAATTTTCCGTGTATTTTTTATAGTAAGTCTCTTTGGTATAAATGGAATTGAAGGAGTTTGTTTCGAAATCAAAATTAATCTTATCCAAAACGACATAATTGGGTGTTTCTAAAATTATTGTGTTGAAAATTAAATCCATATCCAACAAATAATTTTGCAGTTCTGTTCTAACAACTGCTGGATATTTTATAAAAATTCCGCTTAATGCTGTGCTTAATGGTAAAACATTGGTATCATTATATAAACGAACATAAACTTGTCCGATTTGTAAATTTTGTTTTTCATACAAAGAGCTTAAAGCTGTTATATTTGTGGAAAAAATATCCGTGGCAGATGGGTATTGCAAAGACGTAGAAACCGCTGAATAGCTATCTGTCAAAGAATTTTTAAATAAACCATAATGATTTCCAAAAATATCAGTTTTATATTTGCTTAAAATACCTTTATTATATAAAAGATATTTTTTACGTTCATCTAAAGGATAAAAATCATCCCCCAAAAAATCAAAAACATCTTTATTTCTCCAAATTATACGATCATTCCAAAAATCTTGATAATCGGTTATTCTGGAAATTCCCTCATCGCTATCTTCTGATATTTCTGTTTTTGTTGTATAAGGATAAAATTTGTGTATTTTAGGATCAGAATAAATTCTTCCAAAAGCATAATCATTTGACCAATCGTATCTGTTCCATTGAACATCAACAGAATAATCTATTCCGCTAAGAGATTGATCATACAAAGAAAGTCCGGATGCATTTGCGCCCACCTCTGGATCAGGAATCAGTATCACTTCACCTGAAGATAATTGTCTTGAAAAAGAATATTCTTTTTTATATGTATTCCAAAACAAAAGACCTAAATTGTCTTTAGTAAAGAAATTGCCCAAATATTTTTCACGCCGGGCCCGCACTATTTCCGGAACATGTGCAATTGTGGGAAAGCGTCTATTAAGAATATTTTGATGGGGAAAATCCGGAATCAACACATATCCGCTTAAAGGATCCAAAAGATATTGTCCGGTCAATGCCAATAGTTTATTTCCCAAGTTTTTTTGATAAAGTTTTTGATATTGAAAAACATTTGTGTTTGTGGGTTTAGAATTATTATCATAATCTTTAAAGTCTCTTCCGTCCAAATATGAATAATTTGTGGTTGAAAGCTGAAAATTAATTGTAAAATTGGTGGTGCCTAGTTCTTTTATAAAGAAAGGATAAGATTCAATGGCATTGATGATTGCTTCCTGTAAATTGTATACAGGTGTATTGTCAATTTTAGTTGCATCCATCCCAAAAAATTCTATACGCTCGGGGTCTTGAACCCCATATGTTTGATATTTCGATCCCGGCTGAATATCATAATAATATTGTTGATTGTCGTAAGCATCATTAATCTGAATGTGAAGATCAGGTAAAACCGACGATAGGGGCGGAAGATTTACGCCGAGGGGTTCGAATTCATTGGTTTGTAGTATTAATACAATTGCTTTTTTAACAATTGTTTCGACCCCAAAATCACTTCCTTTTAAATTTGATCTTAAAACTCCTGTGGAAAGCGTGTCTCGTTTTTGAGCATAATATTGGCATATTTTTTTTATTTTTCTTGTGAAAAAAGGAATGGCAACATCCAAAGATTGATTATCTTCAAAATTTAGATTTGATAAAAATCTACGTTCATCAGAAGAAGAATATTTTAAGCTTATTTCTTTTAACAAATTTATATATTGCAGCCGAACAAAAGCCGTCTTATCTGAGCTTTTTACGTTTTTATAATCAAACCAATCATTAAGATATTTGTTATAACTGGTGATATAAGACGATGTATCTGTGCTGGATATTTTCAGATTTTTAAGCCATTCAATTAATGAGTACGCTGATGTAAAATCTCCCGGTACCCCTGAATAATCCGGATCTAGCACGGAATTATTAGGAATATATTTTTCTAAATTTGAAAATGTGTAATCGGTTGCCATATAATTAATTAGCTCCACTCAATAGTCCCAGTCCCAGGGAAAGTTGATAATTTATCATATTGTCAACGATGTTATTTGAATCGAACCACTCTGAATAAGCACTAGTGGTCTTCAAAATTGTTGTTTTGGCATCGGTCCAATCAATCAAATTGTTATAAAATAAATTGTTTGTTCCATCATTATAGGAATAAACATCGTAATATCTTGAAACTTCAGTTCCCACAACATCGTCTCCCACAACAAGGGGCCATCCCCATGACGGATTTACATCACTCAAATGTACCAGTTGTGTCGATCCAGATAAAAATGAATTGGTCAACACGCCGTAATTTGTCAGTATTCCATCCGAATACACTTCACCAAATCTTTCATACAACACAACCTTTCCTGATGTTGGCACCGTGGATGTAAACCAACTTAATTTCGATCCAAGATTTTTTCCATAATTTGGATTGGATATGGTTTGTTTTTTATCATAATTCGAAGAAAACTCGTTTATTGAACCTCTGAAATAAGAAAGTTTAGTTGAAAAAAGATTAATCAATCTTTGCAAATCCGGGGGAAATGGAAAATTGTAATTTTCCAAATCAATTCCTATGATTGATTCCATGCTTTGTAATGCTGTTAGTTCATCCGCGTCCAAATCGGAATTGTTCAAAACAAAGTTTGATATTTTTTCATAGATTCTTTTCCCCAAAGAATTGATTTTGCTTTTGTTGTTTCCCACTATTTGACCCAAAAATTGGTCAAATAAAACGTGTTTATTAAGTAAAGATTCCTGCAAAACATATGATTTTATATTTTCAATTGCATTGAAATCTTCATTTATTTTGGAAATTCCGTACGCTCCGCTGACAGGGTATATGTTAAATGTGCTGCTTTGTCCTGTGAGTGTTCTTGTTCTGGTATTGTAAAAGTATTTGTTAATCCAGCGCATACCTGTCCAATCTCCATATGCTCTGAGATTACATGGATTAACATCATCAGTATTAATACGATTAACATCAACAGTATTCAGAACCGTAAATTCATTTAAAGGGTACAAATAAATTTTTTTATCAAAATTATGAATAACCCATAAAATATTTTCAGTATCACATGCAATTCCTTCAATACTTTGATATTCGGTGGTTAAATTAGTCCCACTTCCGACGGAAAATGTTGTTGCGTCTGCCCCTGTTTTTACCCGAAGAATGTCTTGTTTGTTATACAAAGCATAAATATTTTGATCTTTATCAACCGCTAAAGGACCCAAACCACTGTATCCACTCAAAGGATAATTGGAATTTAAATTTCCTGTATTTGATTCGTATTTGTATAAAAAGTCGTTTCGGTTTGTGATGCTGGAGTTGTTTTTCAGATAAGTCATCACAGTCATGTAAAGATTGTTGTCCCTGTCAATTAATAATTGTTGAGGACTAAACAATGTGGGAAATTCTTTGGCTGCCAAGAAATTTCCATTTGGATCAAATTTTATCAAATATCCTTTTAATGGATTGGAATAAGTCACCCAAATGTTGCTATCAAGATCGGTTTCAATACAAGTGGGAAGAACGGTGTTTTCGTTTGCGTACAATCCGCTTAATGCAGGTGTGTTATATTCAAAAAATATTTCAACAGGAACTCCCAGATAAGAATTAATGGGACCGGCACTAAACGTGTTTAATATTGAAAAGTTTGCATCAGGATATCGGGGGAACGCCTCTGAATCCACATATCCGGTATCTCTTTGAATTCGTATGCATGAACCGGAAGTGTATAATGTAACCCAAGCATTTGCTTGGCCATCCAACGCTATTGAAGATGGGGTAGCGCCCGATACGGTTCCTTGATAATTATAATAAACAATATTGCCCGTAGCATCTATTCTTGGTGCATTTGAAAGATCAATATTAAACAGTATTTCTCCAGTTTTCTTTAGCTTATAAACACGATCCCTGTCAGAATCTGCAAACCAAATCGCATCGTCTTCCGACGGACTTACGGCTATTGCGAATGGATTTTTTAAAACCCCGGAAAAAATAGTAGGAGAAGTGCTATTTGCCGTTAATTGAAGTGAAATGGTGTCACCACATGCATCATAATTTCTGAATTTATTGTATCGATAAATGTTTGAAGCAATTGCTTGATTGGAAGTTATGGATATAGAATATGAATCCAACCCCTGACCAATCCAACTATAAGGTGAATCTTTAGCAAAAAATGGGGGATCTGTCACTGTAACAGAAGCGGTAAGTGCCACATTTTCCAAGGCATAAGGACTTTTAAAATATCCAGCATAAAATCCTCCGGTTCTTGTTATGTTTTTTACATTGTTATTTTTATAAAATTCTACATCATTGATAACCTTTTGGGAACAAACTGAAATTAAATTGCATGACAGATCAAAATCTTGAGAAGTGTTATTAAAAGTCAAAAGAGGATATTGTTTTGTGCTATAATTTTGAGAATCTTTTAGTTTTACAAAAAATGAAATTGGATAATTTTGCCATTTGATTTTGTTGATATAAAAAGAATCGTCCACATATCCCTCTCCATCGATTCCATTTGATGTTATGGATAAAATTTGTGCAGGATTATAACGATTTTTTATGGGAATAACCAATGAAGAAAAATTAAAATAAGAAAGATTTGAAAAATTTTCAGTATAATTTAAATTTGGAGTTTCATTCCTTGAAGCAAATTTTGAAGTGTCCAATGAAGCAAACAAAAATATTGGAGCTTCGGATGTGAAAGTTTTCGGATATTGATCAACATAATAAACTGTGGTCGTGCCGCTTGTTCCAGCCAAAGTGCTTCCTTCATATGGAAATGTTGTTTCGACAATTTGGTTATTGGAAACATAAACATAAATTGGATCGGCCGTGGTTGAGGCTGAACTTAAAATTCCAAATCTATTATCTGCTTTTTGAACAAAAAAGAAATAAGCCTGTAAATGTGCCCAAGGATCTTTTAAATAGTTATCAATTTGTAAATAATCTGATCTGCTTCCACTTGCATAAAAATTAATTGTATATCCGGTGGCAGAAATCGATGGAAAAGATTGCCAAGAATTAAACCTATTTATTTTTATGGCATCGGAAACTTGTCCGCTTTGAACTGATGAAATTTTTTCATCATCCAAATATGTGGATTGTATATAATCTCCTATGTAATTAAAAGCGGTTATTTGAAAGGTCTGACATGCCTGAACTGCATTTCCGCCACTTGTATATGCATAAAAAGTAACATCATACACACCAGGCCAAGTATAATGGTGGGCAGTACTAAGACTTGTTGAAATGGTTCCGTCCCCAAAATTCCAAAATCCTTTTTTGTCACTTACAAGTAAATTATTGGAAGATAATGACGCTACAAAAGTTAGAGGAGTGACATCAAGGGTGTATGTGCTCAAAACTTCCAAGCCGGTAAAGTTTTTTACACTTATATTGATATAGGTGCATGTCATATGCCATGTTAAACGGTTTCAACAACAATTTCTATTCTTTCCAAGAAATTGTCTCTGTCGTAAAGATACGGGAACTGAAAATATTCCATATTTATATTTTGGGTTGAAACATGAATATCTTCTTTGCTGTACACACTATTCCAGTAAAGAAGACTGATTCCGTCTGCTTCTATCGTACGACCATCTTCTGCAATTCTTTTAGTATAAAAACTTTTGACACCGTTTATCTCTGCCACAGAATTATTGAGAGTAGTTAAATCAATTGTTTGGTGTAGTTTTGCATTATTAGGATCAAAATAATTTTCAAATATTTTTGTGACCACGCTTTTGATTTCATCATCATTTACCCGTGAATCAAATTTTTTAACAATTATAAGTTTTGTTTGTTTATAAATGTCTTTATCTAATGTTTCGACAGGAAGTGATATTCCCAAGTTAAATGCCATATAAACTGGATCGGAATATATCACCTCAGAAGAAGTCAATTTTATAGGATCTATAAAAGACTCTATGTATTGTTTTAGGGCGTCTGTCACAAAATTATTGTTTACTTTAACAGAGTTTGCTTTTTGAAGCTTGGGAACAAGATAACAATAGATGTTGTTGAAATTGCATGTGTCTGCAAAAGTTACTTGATTGTATAAAACTCTGCTTTCGAGTGAAGGATATTTTAGCCCCAGATTATAAAGATATTTTATGTGTCCGTTCAAATATTCTTTGTTGTTAACAACCTGAACATCATGAACAATATTTTTGAATGTGTTGGTTATATAACCTTTAAAATCATTTGTTGTAATCAAACGATATTGCCGTTTGAATGTGTTGGGGGCATTTTCCCGAATGTTATCAACAGTTTCAGGTTCCCCAAATTTTGTTGAAGGGTCTGAATTTGTAAATGTGAGAAAAGCAAACTGACCAGGTGTCATATATGTTATATTTTTAGTGTCATTTGTAACCGTAGTATAATTGGAACTGCTGTATTGAAATAACCCGTTTCCGTCTATGGTTCCAACTCCAACTTCTCCCGGGGTTCCATCGCTTTGCAAATAATAAACCAAAACCTCATCTCCACTTTTTAGCTTTTTTCCAGTTACATCATCTCCAAATTTTATTTCATATTTTCCATTTTCATTGAAACGAAGTTCATAAATTTCATCTTGATTTTCATAAAGGAAAAGATTGGGAACTTGTGACCATAACGACCATTGTTGGGTTATTTTATCTTTTACATACACATTCATGGTAAAATGATCAACAAACGGAGAATTTCCATTTTGATCAACCAAAATTACTCGTAGAATTTCAAAAGGTTCTCCTATTGCGGTATAGATGGGATATTCAACAAATCTTCCTTGATAAAGAAGATTATTTTTTGACAATTGTTCCAGTGAAACCCCACCATCTTCTGTTTTTGTGAATGTCACATCTTCTTTAAACGCGTATTGAACACCGTTAATAATAAAATATGAATATCTTGGAATTGTGTATGTTCCTGTCGGAAGATTTTCACTGGTAATTGTATTAAACGAAAGCAAACTTGTTTGATAGCCTATGGGTTTATAATCTATCAGTTTAACAATCCGATTCATGTTTTCATACAGTTGTGCCTGAGAAAACAAGCTTTCCGATGATGTTTTGTTGAGATAAAACAAAAGAACATGATAGCTATATGCAATCACGTCCAGGAAACTGTTGAAATTGCTGCCTTCAAAAATCTGGTCTGTGAACACACCACCCCGGTTAAGCTGATCAAGCATCAAGCTCTTTAAACTTTGGGCATCAAACGCAGCATATGCATTTTGCTGCAATGGAAAGTCTGTTTTTGAAATTTCGTTTGCCATAATTAGATGAAGTAGAATCCGCTATCTTTTAAAACTCCCTTAATACTTACGTTGGAAAGATTAAGAGAAGGCACATTTATCCGCATGTTTATTGTATACTGATTTTGATCGTAATCTACATTCACATTAATATTTAAAATGGTAACCCTCGGTTCAAACAATTCGGTGCCTTCAAAAATAACTTTACCGATCAGTCGGGCATTTGCTTCACTCAGATTTGTGAAAACAAATTGCATAAGATTCAAACCATACACAGGGTTTAGAATTTTTTGACCAGGTAATGTTGTAAACAAATTGAAAAGACTGTTTTTTATTGCATCCAAATCATAGTCACTTTTTAAATCCTTGATTTCCAGCTTTTTATCTAATTCAGTACCACGGGTGTAATTCTTTTCTAAATCAAAATGAATATCTTTGTAAACATGGTCGTCTACCTTGGGTGGTTGCTGCAGAAAGGATAGGTTTATGGCGGCCATATTTTATAAATATTTAATATAAAAGTTTGTTTTTAAAGGTAAATATTCAAGATGAGAAAATTCACAGGTTTGTACGAATCATTCATAAGCCGTTACACCCGTGGCGGATTCCTGACTGGAGATATTGTCAAATTCAAAGACGGTGCCCTGAAGAATGAATGGTTCCAAAAACAGGGTGGGGCTATTCTAGAAAAAGCCAAACAGTTTGCGGATAGTGGTCTTTTGATGCGGGTGAGTGCCGTAAAAACCAATCGTCCCAGCGTTCAGCCCGGTTTTGTGGAAGCAAACAACGCGGATGACTTTTATTGTGATGTCACGCTGGAACTGGCCCCCGGACTTTACAAAGATTTCCTGACTCTTCCTGCTTCCATTCTGGAATACAAGGATTATTACCCCAATCTTCCGGAAGTTCCTGAAAGTTTGAAGCGTCCTAACAACAGCAACATCAAGCCGGAAGAAATTGAAGAAGAAAAGCAAAAGGGTGCCACCTATTTGAATCCGACCTATCAAACTTCACAGACCGACAAGGGTAACGGCAAAAATACACCTTCTGAAATTGAGCTTAAAAACTCAAATGTTAAGATTCCTTCCAAACCTGCTGAAGGTTCCAAGAATCCCAGCGTTGCTTCGTACACTTACAACTATCTTCCTAAGAACCAATAACCTCCTGTAGTTTACAAATACAGGCAGAAAAGTTGATTTCTTGATCCAGAACCTGTTTGCACCTGTACAAATGCTCTGATATTTCCAAAAAACACTTCTTTTTCTTTTCATTATCCATATCTGAATAAAAAATAACTTCGCATATTTTCTTTAAAAGATCCGGATAATCGGCATTAAATGCTTTTTCATTTTCTATAATATATTTTCTTACAGATACAAAATCTTCTTTTGAAAGTTTGTTTAATATATTGGCTGCCACACTTTCAAGATTTTGAACATTATCATTCAAATTGATGGAAAGATCCAAGGATGTCTGCAATTCAAATATGATTTTGCGTATGTCCGGATAAAAAGCTTTTACTTTGTTTGAAATTATTGCTTTGTTTTTATCATTAATTTCAATTTTTTCGTTCTTAAGAATATTGATGCACCGTTCCAAACAGTTTTTTATGGGAGGATTGTAAACGTTTATTTCTTGTACTCGACTTCGAATAGGTTCGATTACCCTGCTAATATCATTACAGGTAAAAATAAACCGGTTTGTTTCAGAATATTCCTCCAACATGTTGCGAAGTGCCCGCATCGCATCCGCCGTAAATCCATCAAATTCGTCCAGTATCACAATCTGAATGGATCCGTTGCTGGGCATGAGCTGCAGAAAATTTTTGATTTCATCCCGAACCGTGTCAATTCCCCGTGTGTCCGAAGCATTGATATAAAGATAATCACAACCAAGTTCTTTTACTATGATTTTGGCCAAGGATGTTTTTCCCATTCCTTGTTTTCCATAAAGTAAAAGATGTGGAATGGTTTTCTTTTGCAGACAATTTTTTACAAATTCCCGGGTTTTATTGTCCAAAATGATCTCATCAAGGGTTTTTGGTCGATATTTTTCAACCCATAGGTTATTTGCAATATTCATGATTGACCGTAAATATATATGATATGGATCAAAAGGTTAAAGTCAAGAATTTATTGGATCAATTAAAGGAAGTTCAGGCACTTTCTGAGACACCTCGCAGCCCGGAAACAAGATTGGACAAAGGGGAGGTTGAAGATTTTGTCATACAACAATCGGCCAGATTGATAAAAGAAACCAACGAACTGATCCTTTCCATGAAGGATTATATAGCTCACAGTCCTGAAAGCAAAGAGATATTGGCAATATCTGAACTTATCAAAGCCAGTACTGCCGCGATAGACACCCTCAACAAAATTAATCTGGCCGAAAAGAAAGACAAAACTGCCAAGGAAATAAAGCTCTTGGACATAGCTTCCAAAAAGGAACTTAAAAACACAAACGATGAAAATCGTGTTACTTTCACACGGGAAGAAATTTTAAAGCAATTGATGCGATCTTCGGTCGGTATAGAAAGTGTTACCCTGGAAGCTAAGAAATCGGAATAGTGTCTAAAGCAGCTTTGTTTGTGTAGGATGTTAAAATGTCGGCGGCACGGCTTTTTAATTTTGTTTGATATTGCACTTGACCCTCCACAAGAGTCGTGACAATTGTTGGAGGTATAACCTGAACATTTGTGGATCTGCTATTGGGATTATAATTGGAATAAAATTCCGTAACTTTGAAAAAATCCTTAAAATCCTGTCGGAGTTTTTGTGTAAGATCATTAACTACTTTCATCATTCTTTGATAATGACCATAGTCCGGTATTAAATTTTGACCATGAGAAAGTGTATTTTCCGAAACCTTTTCTTGTATATTAAAACCGGCATAGCGAAACAAACTGTTAGCTGCTTTTGAAAAAGCCGAATTTACTATTTTTGCGTTGTTACTCAGCTGATTTTCCAGTCCAGCCCCATAAATTGAAGGTACCGGAAGATTTTTCATATCCCGATCCGAAAGAAGCTGGGTCGAATTGTTGGCGTAATTGCTCATTCTTGCCAACGACCCCACGCAATCGGACTGACCCCGGGAATAAATTGAATCACCGCCCATTTCAAATTTTACTTTGTCTTTTACCTCAGAAAGAGATGTGTTGTATTGTTTCAACCAATGTGCCGCAAAATCAGCATCTAAATTGGATATGTCTAATTTTTTAAAAAAATTTGTTTTTGCTGTTATTGGGTCATTCGCATAATCTGTTTTGTTCCATTCAAGAAAAAGATCCAGTTCTTTTGTGCGATTGCCAATAAAATCCAGGTAGTTTGAAGCAGACTGATAAAATTCTTTTTTAAAGAAAAGCTGGGCCGATACCATTTCCGGATCAATTGTTTTTATGTTGTTCATAGTGTTTTGGCGGTGAATTTAGGATCCTTATAATTGTATGTTTTGACGGCAAAAATTTCATTAAAATATTTTTGATCCACAAACACATGCTCACATCGAATTATCAGATATATGCCTAAATTTTTGTCATCAAAATAGTTGTCCGGAACAGTATTATGCCGCTGTATGCTGATGAATTGACCAGCTTGACGGCTGGTAACACCTTTGGTTCTAAACTTGATACAATTGTTCAGAAACAATGAAGAATAAAGTATTTCATTGCGCCCAAATGAATATCTTTGTGTTTGACTCTCGCTGCTGATGGTAAAAACATTTTTGATGTTTTGTTGTTTGGTTCTGTATTGATTCAGGGACAGATTAGATGCGGGTGCATTGCCCCCGGATCCTTTTAGATTACGCACGTAGTTGTCATAATAAGTTTTAGATGCAGTATCCAAACTATTGTTTTCAAAATCTATTCTGAAGGTATTTGTGTTTGAATTATGGCTATGAACCAGGTGTGAAACCAATTCGTTTTGGGAATCTTTTCCGGAAATATTTGTGAATTCATAACGATTTAAAATGCTGGAATCATTATAACTTACCATGTTTCCGGCAAAATCAGGAATACGGTTTTGAACATCTGATACAGCAGAATCATCCATCGGCATTCCCAAAAAGAAACTTTCAACAAGCCCCGGACCTGAAGACTCAGATAAACCAAACTGAGAAAGAGCGGGAGAGTTAAAGAAAGCAGATTTAAATAAATCTTTAAAACTTTCCAGTTTCCATTCATCGGTATATCTTTCTATACGAAGATAGCAATTATCATAATCTGATTCCGGAGAACTTACGTGGTAGCTCAAAAGATAGTTAAGATCATCAATCGCTTTGAATTGTGCAGGGCTACTGTAAAAAATAGAACTTCCTCCTATGTCCCATTTTTGTGAAAATTTAGGACTATAACCCTCTTCTGGATTGAATGTTTTTTTAATTAAATTTTGGATGGCATTTCCTGTATCAATCCCACGTCCTTGATTATTCAGACGAATAATATCCTTTTCTTCAACATAATCAGAAGTTGTGAAATATACTTCTTTTTCTGTCATGATTTGATAAGAAAAATCATGAAAATACAGCTTTTTGTATTTTTCGTTTAGCTTATCGCCCCGAATATCTTCTGTATCGTAAATGGTAAAAACAAATCGAAGATTAAAAACTTTCTGATCTTTTTCATTTATATTCCCTTTTTTTATGGTTCCGGGAGAAACTTCCGGCATGATATCCACAATCAAAAAGTCACGGGCGTCTCCCCGATACCGATATCCTTTGGATCCTGTTCCTCGCTGTGTTCCATCCATTAAAGAAGGTGTTGAATAAAAATTGGATTGAAGAGAATTTAAAGATTCAATAACATCAAATTTATTGTCATATATCAAGTAACCTCTGTGATAAAAAAGGTCTAGGTTGTCCTCCAAAAATAATGTTTTTATTGCAGACTGTTTTATGCGGACCACATCCAAATCTGGATTAAACAATAATATATTATATTTGTATAAAATATCATTGATTTGAACAACCTGATCATCATAATTTTGCAGGTTGGTAATAGGCAACGGCAAACTCATAAATTAACGTTTTTTTGAATTATGTTTAGTATGGTTGCTAGATAGTTTCTTCTTATAACTTTTAATTCGGTTCCCGGTTCTGCAAATTTTATAGGATTGATGATTTTATTTACAAGACATATGAACCACCACAAGTCTATTGTTCCATATTGTTCATAACTAATAGTTGTCCAAGGAACACGTCGATTTATTTTTATTATATAAAAAAACTGCTTATCAATACTTTCAGGCACAACAATATTGTTTAAAATATTATAAAAATAAATGGAGTTACTGTCTTTATATAATTTAAAAATATTTTCATACCGGGATGGATTCAAAGGATCCAAATCAGGTATATCATTTTGTTGTTGGCCCAGATCAATCATGATTATATACCTCCTGTTGAGGTTACAGTAACAGGATCCGCATTAAGGGATGTGTATAAAAAATTACGAGTTTCTGCCACAAGTCCCTTGAGTGTTATTTGCACAGTGTATCCGTCCGGAATGATTGTATTCACTTTGTTTTGACCTTGGCCCAAGCTGCTTTCATCCTTGAAAGTTATTTCCATGGGTCGGCGTGATCCCACAAATTGAACTTCCAAACGACTGACGTACGCATATGGCATATATTTGTGACCCGGCAATGAAACTTCATAAATTACCGGAGGTTCAATCAAGTCCCGGGTAAAACGTATGGGTCGATTTTGGTAAACCAAAAGATAAATCAACTGCCAATTTCTAATAACATCCTTGTATGTAGCGTGTCCTGTGTTTAAAAGAGGAAATGCCACGGTAATTTCATCTCCGCTGTCTTGAAATTGATAAAATTTTGGTTTTTCAATATATGTACCGGGTTCCATGATATTCATTGTACCTGATACATCTTCTGCAATTTTTCTTGAACCTTCCACAAGAGAAGCAGCTCCTAATGCTGTGACACCTTCCCCTATGCCACCCACATTTTGGTCACCAAAATCGTTGGCTACTCCATTTTGATAATCCTCAAAATAAGGGAATGTATATTCCCATCCGGTTGGTTCGGTTATGTAAAGTCCTTCATAAACACGTAAAACACTTCTGGCCCCATCAGATCGAGGAAGACTAAACAATCCTTCGCCTCCTAAAAAATTTCCAAATTTTTCTTTGGCTGCACCAATGGTGGCACCAAGCTTATCTATGGTGCTTCCTACTGGACCTGACTGAAGAAAATTTTGAACTTTTTGTAATTGTTCGCTTATTCTTCCTTGTGCTGCGGCATCTACCGATCTTCCAGCCCGTTGAATTAATCCGGTTTTATCAAATAAACCTATGGTCATGGAATTATAAGCAGCTTGGGCTATGAGTGCGTTGGTTTTAAGACGTTTTTCACTCAAGGATATGTAAGGAACTTCTTGTCTTTTTGTCAAAGGAGTATGAGTCCAATAAAAACCGTTGATAACATCCACTGGAAACTTGTCTCCCACACGCAATCTTTGAGTGGATCCCGGAGCAATCGAAGAACTTACCGAATATCCGGCCCCAACCAAAACAGGAGGAGCGGAATCACCGGTTGTGTCCCGACCCTCAAAATTAATAGGGTTATCAGAAAACTTCCATATATCTCCTACAAAGCTTGACATGATTAATCACTTTCCCGGTGATATCTTCTCAGGTCAGACACCGATGTTGATTGTGGAAAACTATTCATGGAATTTTGAGTCACCACATTGTTTACTATGTTTCTATTATTTGCCATTTGTTCCATCAGCATGTCAAATTTTTGATTAAGATTTTTAAATTCCCTCAATTGATCCACTGCTATTTTATTGTTTACATTTCCTGTTTTGTTCAGTGTTTCCACTTGGTCCCCAAACATGGAAAATGCTTCACTGGTATTGTCTTCTTGCGTTGAAAAAAGATCTTCAATATTTGCAGAAGCAACATTATTTTTTCCTGTAATATCGGTCATTTTGGGAGTTGAGGTAACGGTAGGAGCCGGTCCTGATATTTCAGCCACAGTTGATTCAGTTGCGATGGCTTTTAGTTCATCAGCAACTTTTTTCATGAATGGTATTTTTGAAATTTTTTCGGCAAGAGACTTTATTCCTTCTAAAATCATGCTAAAAAAACTTTTAATGTAACCAAAAACTTTGGAAACAATAGAACCTATTCCTTTCATCAAGGGAATTGCATATTCAAAAACTTTTTTGAAAGCCACAAATGCAAGATAAACTGGACCACCCAAAGCTTTGAATAAAAAGTTTAGGATGGGGCTTAATTTTCCGTCCACTGAGCTGAAAAAATCTTTTAACCCTCCAAAAATTTTTCCTATTCTTTTGAATATTGCTTCCCTGAATTTACCAAGATCAAATTTATCAAAAAATTCCATTATTTTTTGTCCTAATTCTTTATTGAACCATCCTACGATCCAACCTACAATCTTACCGGGTATGGAAATAAGAATGGAAAGAAGTTGGTCTTGTATGGCTTGCAGCCCCTGCAACCATTTTCCTTCCCGAAAAGGTTTAAATATAGCTTCTATCCGATCCCGGATGGTTTCAAATTTAAAAAGATCCAATCCAAAAATTTCAAAAAAATCAAAAAAGTTCAAAATTCCTTGTGTAAATCCCGTGATTATTTTTTGAAGAAAAGATTTGTCGCTCAATTTAGGATCGGTAAATGCTTGAACTAATCCAACAACAACTTCAAAAAGAGCCATAATTGGCCCCAAAAGTTTTCCAAACAATCTACCTACTTTAGTTCCTACTTGAAAAATTTTAAAAACAACTCTTATGCTATCTTCAAAAAATGCAAAAAATCTGGGAAATTTTGTTGCTATAAGTAAGGGCCCTTTTCCGGCTTCAAAAATACGAAACAACCTTCCTATGGTTTCAAAAAATTTAGATATGGGACCTAATATAACTTTAGGTACTTTTGCCTTTAAACCTTCAAATATTCCTCCAATAAGTTTACCCAATTTTGTTTCACCAAAAAATGTTTTTATACCTTTGAAAATTTTTATGATTTCAGCAATTGCACCGGCAACAACACCTCCCACCAAAGCAAGTCCAGCCAATATCATTTTTAACCATTTGTTGGAACTCTCTTGAATTTTTTCAAAAGTAGGAGAAAGAACAAGATCTTCTACTTGTTTGGTTTTAAATTCGGGACGACCTACTTTTTCCTCTCCTTTGGGAAACACGATATCTTTTATGGATTTGGCAAGAATTTTGGACATGGTTTCCCACCGGCGCTTTTCCGTGGTGGAAAGTGTTGAGGAAAGCTTATCGTCCTCGCCTATGATGGTATCTTCTTTTCCTTCCTCTTTTCCCTGGGTGAAGGAAGCCAGTCTATCTACAGTTTCAGAAAGAGTTTTTAAGAGATTGATCGTCTCATCACTTGTCATCCAAAATATTTAGTAAAAAAATACTTTTTAGACGTTGGAGAAGAAACTCGTATCTAGATTCAAATCAACAGTTTGCTCACCTATCTTCTGGCTGGTTATATTATTTTCTAAATTTTTGATATTTGAAATAAATCCCAGTATTTTCTGAACAAGCGAAGCCGTAAGACTTTCCACTGTGCGGATGTTCTGGGCTATAGTCTGTCCTTTAAGATCCAAAACTATTGGTTCTTTTTCAGTAAGTTCGATGGTTGTTATGTATTTGGCCAGTTCCAGTATGTAAATTTCACTCAGAAGCTTTTGAATCTTGGAATCGTTCTCAAATTCAGCAGAACGATACTTCAGATAAGAATCCAGAATTTTGTTTTCCTCCTCAATCGAAGGAACACTGCAATTCACGGTTATGGGACCTTGAGTAAATGTTTCTTTATATTTTATTTCTGTGTTTTTGTCAAAATTATCCAGTATTTTTTGAAGATTTACCTCTATGGTTTCACCATCCTTATCAACTTTTTGAACGGGGCCAAACGAATGTACTCGAAGAGCCATGATGATCAGGGCCCGATCACTCACAAGTAAGCTTTTGTCCTCGCTATTCTCCAAAAGAATGTTGTTGATCACCTTTGGATACAGAAATGCAGCCTTGGAACCGGATGCAGCCGCTTCAATAAGATCCTTTTGTTGCTTTGCAGTGAGCGGTGTGAACTTGCCAGTTTCTTTTTTGCTCAGAATATAACAGTCCGCTTTATCTGACGCTGAATATTCCTTTAATTTGCTTAAAACCTTGTCTAAATTCAATTCTGCCATATAATTAATTAACCCAGAGTTTTATTTTTCAATACCATTTTTCTTTTGCATCTCTTCTATGGTATCTAATTCTTTTTTATATAAATTCAAGTGCAGTTCTGCCTCAATTATTGTCATATTTTTAAGATCAGACAAGGAAAAGCGCAGTCTTCTTATCAAAATATACTCCAATTCATAGATGCTCATCAGGTCATAATTGAAAATTGACACAAGATATTGTACAAGAGATTCATTGTAAGGATTTAATTTTATATTTTTAAAATCTTTTATGTCCATGTCCTCAAAGAGACACGTATTTTCAAAAATTTTAACTATTTTTTGTGTAAATTTTATAATTTCCCCGGAAAAGCTGGCATCCAAACTCTGCAGTACCCTGTCCTTGTCATAAGGAGTCAGTTCAGAGAAGTTTATGTTGTCTTTGCCTATCTTCAGGGTGCGAATATTACGGCTTATAACGTCAAAATTCTCGTCCGGAAGCAGATTGTGAGGCAATCCCATGCATAATTCCAGATTTTTGTTACAAACATACTGATCATCACATTCTTTTATCAGGGATGAAAAGTTTAAAATGTGATTTATGTTGTGTTTGTAAACAACTGGATCGCCCTTTTCATTTCGACCCTCCAATTTTACAGTATCCCCGTAACAATAAGAACGTAACTGACAAAGAATGGCCAACATGTCCAACACGTGATAACTTTTGGGTTCCACTGCAAGAGTGTTTACAAGGTTTTCCACACACTTGGAAAACCCAACCACATCGTTGTTTTTGATGTATTTGCTTATGGTTTTGCTTGTTTGGAAATCAATTTCTCGGAAATACTCGTACTTTCCTGTTGAAGGTATGAGCACCTTGCAAAGAAAACTTTTCATAATTAAAAGAATCCAGCTATATTGGTGGGTAGATTCCCTGTAGTGAAGCTGTTGCCCTGTTGGAACGGTGAAACATTCGGAATTGTTCCTGTGCTGATGCGATTAATGATGTTGGGCAGGGCCAAATAAAGATTGGAATGCACGGTATAATTTGTATAAGTCCAAAAAGTTTGATATTTTTCATATTCAGTGTCGGGAGAATAGCTTAAACTTTGATCGCTCAGTCCAACCGGAACGCAATTGTAAAAAGTCCATACTTTACGAGGTATTTGGCTTATTCTTTGGTATGATCTTGTGTATTGAAGAATAGTTATTGTTGATTTTATATTTCTCAGATCGTTTTCCCCGCCCTGCCGCGCCACAAAACCATAATGACTGGCCAAAATCACCCAGGGACGAATCACCATGTCCATGAAAGAAGTGTTGGTTTCCCGAAATTCTATGACCAACGGCAAGCCAGTATAATCCGTTCGGTTGCCAGCCAATACCCCAGGAATAAATCCTCGGTTATTTTTTATGGCCAAACTTTGAACATCGAACTTTTCGTTGGGGATATTCACACCTTGTGCAAAAAGACAGCCAATAACCTTTTGATAAAAGTAGCTGGTGAGGATTCCTTTGGGTTGCGACACATCCCATCCTTTTCGAGCACCGTCAGTGTACTCCAAGTTTTGTATGATATCACTGGAAATGGCCCGGGGATAAGGATCAATCAAAACAACCCATTGGCTGTTCATGGGTATGGAACTGAACCAACTTTCCATTTGCACAAGAAAATATTCCTGTGCGCTGATCAGGGGAACACCGGGTATGTTGAATCCAAAAAGACTGCTTATCTGGGGCGCGAAAAGAGGATTTTGTCCGTTGGCAAGACCCCGGACATTGTCACTCAAGCCACGAATGGCGTCTGTTATGGGATTATTAATATCATTATCCTCCCCTAATATTTAGGGGATGGTATTAGCTTTGAAAGGTGCGGCGGAAGTACTGATAAGCAACTGTCATTGTGAAGGTCACAAATTCACCACCGTTGGTGATATCATATTCCAGCGGGCCGAGGGTACGAGGAGATACCCCGACCAGCTGGTATTGTGCAACGCGGTTCAGCTGGTTGTCCAACTGAACAAGATCAATGACGGATGTTTGCTTGGCAGCAAAATAGTTGCCGGTGCTGGTGACATCATCAAACACGTCCCGTGTCCAATTCTGAAATTTTTGATAAAGTTGTGTCTTTTGATCGCAATAGAATTCCATGCTGTAAGCTTCACTGCCGGTGTATTTGGCACTGCCCGGGATGTGGAAATCCAACCCCATATAAGGAACAGTCACTTCAGTGATTTCACGGCCGGGAAGTGTTGCGGTGCGAACATAAACCAGATCATCTTCGTTATAGACTTGGCTGCTGCTGTCGCCCGGATTGATGTTGATTACGCGGAAATTAAATTTACGAGCGAAATCGCGTTCAGTTACTACCCGGTAGAAATTTTGAATTGTCTGTTGTGTATCGGCCATATAATATATTTATTCCAAAGTTAACAAATACTTTAATTTATTTAGATCTGCAACGATTTCTTCCACAATGTTTTGGGCATCGGTATCGATTGGATTCAAAATCGGACACTCTTTATTTGTAAAAACTCCTATGTATTGGTTTATTTTTGTCAAAATATTTTCAACTGAATAAGGTTCCAATGTCAAATTCAAGGGACGATATTCAAAGTTGCGATAACGGCCCAGAAGCGTTTCCACCAGTTTATCAAAGCTTTTTCCCAGGTCCTTTCCGATCTTGTCGAAAGCTTCATGTTGAGCAAAACTGAATGTTTGCCAGTGAAAAAGCTTTAGTTGGGCACTGCATTCCAGGGCCGCATGAATAATAACTGTGGGATCATATCCAGCCTGTATTTTAATGATCTTTATCACGTTAGTATTTAGGGTAGGATTTGTAAAATACCATGTTTCCGCAGTCCCAAACCCGGCGATAATTGTTTTTAAACATGTTTATGCTTTCGGAAAGACTGGGATCAAAACCTTCTTTTAATATATTTTGCAAATTTTTCTTTTGGGCACGATATCTTTTTATTATGCGATTGGCTTTGAAATAGAAATAATTGGGTTCTGAACAATGGTTTAAAACAAATCCCAGTTTATTGTAAAGATTACCATCACTTCGGCGCAAATCTGCATATGAAACGATGCCCCGGGGATGATAGATTTGCTCAAAGAAACTGAGAAGTTTACTGGCTCCACCAACAATGCTGGTGTCTTTTTTATTACAAAAACGAATCAGTTCATAATCCATGTCCTGTTTTTTGGTGAACCGGGGTTTGTTGAATGTCATGACCCCCACCAATTCATCATTATGATACAACCCCAATGCAATTTTGGCGTGATCGATTCCCTGAATATGGTTGTGAAACAGGAAATCGTTTTTGGTTGAACAATTTATTTCACGAATCTGGCAGTTTCTTGCAAAAATTTTATTGGAAAGACCCAATGCATTTTTAATAATGCTTTTCCATATGGTTTTTGATTGTTCCCGTTCCCATTCGTGCGAAAAAATATGATAGATTCTTATGTTATGGTTCTTGAAAAGAAGGGTTTTTTCATAAAGTTTGTTTTTTTCCTTGCTTTCAAGGTCGGCATTTGAAGGAAAACAGGTCCCGAACGAATGCCAAATAAGACCGTGATATTCAAATGCTATTCCCCTTTCCGGCAAATAGATGTCCAGTTCTTTTCCTTCCAGCAAAAAGTTTTCAACCACTTCTCCCGGGTAAATGCTGCGTATATACTCGGCTATTTCCTTTTCCTGACGACTGCTGTTGGGATCACCATAACAAAAATGACAAAAAACATTTTGCCATTTGCCGTCGCTCAGATCTTTTTCCATAAAATTACCACATTCTCGGCATTTTAATTGTATTTTGGATTGATTGGCAGTTTTAAATTCTTCATTTTTGCATAACTCAAAATTTTGTTTTTGAACTTCATTTTGGACATACCCCAGCCAGTTTGAATTGTAATTGTGTCGGTATCCCACATTAATGTTTTCATAAGTTGCAAGTTGGTCCGGATTGTACTTGTTGGTTACTAACCCGTTAAGATCGTGCAACACATGGTAAAATCTTTCACTCCAGTTCAGATTCTCTGATGTTTGCAAGTATGCCGTACGCTCTAACACTGAACAAAGAACATCCCTGTTTTGTTTCAGATCGTTTGTATAAACAAGATTGGCTCTTTTTTCATTTATCCGTTTTTGTATCCACGTTTTAAGATCTGGATTCGAAATGGTTAGATAATTTTTGTTGTTATAATCCTGAAGAAAATTTGATACGCACTGTTGGTAATTCTGTTTCTTGGTTTTGCTGCTGCTTTTCCAAGGTTTTACCTTTCTTGCGCATGTTTGGCTGCAGAATTGTTCGTAACCGTCCTGAAATGTTCGGAATCGGACATATTTTTGATGGCATCCATCGCACTTTACTGGCTGGTTAATGTCGTTTAAAATGCAATATATGCGTTCAGAAACCGATCCATTTATGTTTTTTGTTTGATCCAGGATAATTTGATAAGATTGGCTTTTCTGAAATCCGTCCCGGCGTATGATGGCCGTGTTTATTTTGCCAGTTTTTGTGAACAAATTATTTTTTATATAATCTTTTATCTGCATAAAAATAACTTACCAATACTTATCATATTGGCAAGTTATTTTATTACAGATTATTGATTAATCGTATTAGGAAACCAGCTCTTGGAAGTCTTGTCCGGTCCTTGTGGCATAGAAGTTAACAAGGATGAACTCGGCTGCCCTCACAGGTTTGATGTATATGTCCACGACCAATTCATTTTGATCTATGATCTCTGGCGTATTATTCCTTTCGTCACAGATGATCAAGTAGTCGTACACACCCTGTGTATTCTTGGCCAATTCGAATATGGGTGTCAGAACGTTTATGACTTGCGTTCTTGTGAACAACGTATTCGGTTCGAACAAGAAGAACTTGACGGTGTTCCTTGTGGCCACTTCCAGGTACAAGAACAGTCGGCGCACGTTGATACGATCAAACGCGCTGGGTTTCTTGAGCAGGGTCTTTTGACCGAAGATCACAAAACCTTCTGCCGGGAAGAATGCCACCGGATTCAAATTGATCTTATAGAGTTGATCCCGGTGTTTCTGGGTCGGATAGATCGGAAGATCGTTAACACCCAGCAACACACCGCGTGTGAATCCGGCCGGGGCGAACCACGGTTGGAAATTATCGTCGGTGTTGGCCATGGCTGCACCGGCAAATCCGGAGAACGGCACCCACGTTTGTTTGCCCAGACCATCATCAAATACCTTGGGGAAGGTGGCATAGGTACAGGCGTAGCTGCTGTTCAGAAGACTGTACAGATGGCGGAGCGGCCAGTAAATGTGTTGATTGAAGTTCTTGGTTTCGTCATCCAGAACCTTGCTGTTTTCACCTTGCACAAAGATGTTGCGCAGAGGATCCGCAACAAATATATGATCTTTGCGAACGTTTTGGGCAAAATTGGTGTATACACTGGCAACCGTGTTGTAATTTTCACGGATATCCAGGGCATTGCCTTCCAATGCTTCGTTGTTTGTCTTGAAGAATCCACTCATGTCCAGAGGAATGGTGTCGTCAAACACGTTGGCCCCGCTCAGAACAGCCTTGTTGTATTGAGCAGCGGCAAAAACTGTGCCCAATCCACCTTCCAAGCTTATGCTCAGATTGTAAAGATCAGGATTTTCCAGAAGTGTGAACACACGTTCCAGTTTTGTGGGAACGCTGCCAATCAGCTTTTGGGTTGCCACGGTGGTGTCAAATGCACCGAAGCTGTAGAGAGCGTCTGCCCTGCGAATGATTCCTTGGTTTAGTATTCCGGAAACAATGCCGCTGGGAGCACCCACGCGGGTTTCATAGGTTTGTTGGGTGTCAACAAATCCCTCACTGTTGTAAGGAATGGCCAAATTAGGATTCAGCAAACGAACCTTTTTGTCAGGATTGCCACCACTGTTTAACCAGGTGGTGGTGTTGCGGTTTGTGATGAAAGGATTGATGAACACAGTCATGTTGGGACTGTCATCTTCGCGTGTGCCCAGATAGAAGGTTACGGGCGGACCGCCTGCTTCACTGTTGATTTGACGCCAGTAATCCAAACTTCCGGTGTAGCTTTCGGAAAGGATATAATCCAGTGTGATGACATCCGGAGCAAACACGCTTTGACGCAGTTTGAACAAGCCAACGATGAGGGTATCGTCGAATTGGCGAGTGCTGATGTCGAAAGTGGGAACATTTTCCATCACTTCGCTGACGCTGTTGCCCAGACCAAATTGTGTGGCGCTCAGAGGGAAGTTTAGACGAGTGCGAGGAACATTCAGGAAGTTATAGGTGCTTCCCGCCTTGGAATCGATGCTGGCAACCCGGCTAATACCGTCAAATTGAGTGGCCGGATTCAGGTTGGTGTTATCGATCATTCCCAGATAATAACCTTCAAATTTGTCATTGATACTGGTTTGAGCCTTGTTCAAGACGATCATACCGGCATTAGCAAGTTGTGTCAGTTTGCTGGCCCCTGTGCTGGTAAAGCTGAATTGTGTCGGTTCGTTTTTCCAATCTGTGAAAGCCTCGCCATTCAGTATGCTTTGATATTCCTGGGAATTCAGCTCAATCTGCGTGGGTTGACCCAGAAAATAGGTGTGAGCAGCGGATAGTCCGTTGCCTGTTTTGGCGGAAACAAGTTGGTCCCCACTGAAATAAGCACCTTTATATGATGTTACAGGAAATACCAGGGCAGAATAAGAATCGGTAAATCCAACACCACTGCCGCTACCATAAGGCATGCGGCTGACAAGCACTTCGGCTTGGCTTTGGAACATGGCTTTAACAGTGTGGTAAAAATAACGTTCTGCCGCATTGGTGGGCTTGCCATAAATTTGTTCAAATTCACTCAGACTTGTGGGTTGAAGAATTTCGTCGATGGGACCTTGAGGAGCAAAACCAGGAATCAAAACCGTTGTGGGAACGTTAATTACCGGCCGCAAGGAAAGGTCGATTTCGTTAATTTCAACACCAGGACTCTGAATTGTACGCTTTGGCATATAAATTATTTATATTTTTTGGGAACTTTTTTTGCCTTTATTTATATCAAAGTTGCATGGAACTGAAAGAAACTAAAGGTGAAGGCACTTTCAGCTTCACTGCTGTCCCTGTAATTGTAATTAATTCCCCCTAATTCAACAGGTATGGCTCCGGTATAATCAAACTTTATTTTGTTATTATTATATTCATCCAAACCATAAACTGTTATGGTTGTGCTATAATCCCCTAATTTTGGATCATTGTTCAGATTTCTGGCATTGGGTATGCCCACTTTATCGTCATTAAGCATTTTCAACCAACTATATATGAACCAATAATTATTGAATAAATTATCCACAGTGAAATTAACTGCCACATTTTCATAACTGGGCCGTTCATAACTGGTCACTTTCATGACTTGACCAGCATATTTGGTTTCCACTTCAGGAACCTTGATGGTAGGAACCACCATGCCATAAACTGAAAATTGAAAAGATTGCAGGTTAACTCCCCGGTTGTTTCGTTCATATTGGTTCAGATAAGGTTTCAAAATATCCGGAGGTGTGACCACCATGATAAATTTGTCGCGACGTGTCTTGTTGAGCATCGCCTGATCGTAAAAAGCTGCCATAGTATTATTTAAAGAACCTTCCAACCTTCTTTTTCTAAATATTCCATTTCCACGTCCCGTTCATCCCGGTCGGAATTTGAAAACATTACGGGCATGCTGGGCATTTGATCTTCCCGCCCGCCAAATTGATATGTTATATTTTCATTCCGTTTGAATGGGGTGATGCTGCTGGGTCGATTATTGGTGTCTCGGCCCGTCACTTCAAAATATTTTTCCACCAATTCATCATTCAAAATAAGCAGGGCCATGGCCATGCTCATGACACAATCATCAAAATTATTCGCACCTTTTCGGGCGGCCCATGTTCCGTTGGGATAGCGGGTGAAATTTTTCAGTTCATCCAATGTGGTCATGTCCCGGAAAACAATTGCCCGAAGTTCATTGATCCAATATCGCATGTTGATCACTGCCTGATATTTTGTGTTTGTGTTGGTGAAAATTCCGGGCTTTTCAAAAGTTTTGCCGTGGGAATAGCTGATGATTGGGTCATAATTATAATTTTCAAAAAGGGCATCCACCACTTGTGCTCCGCAATTGTTCCGTTCAATTAACAAGGGAGGATTGCCCCATTGACCCAATATTTCCAATAATTTTGTTGTGAAATTATAAGGGGTGATGGTGTTGTCCCGGAAACATGCCACCTGCCTTATTGCACTCAGGTCGGCCAGGTCAAATATCTGCACCACACTGCTGGCCTGTCCTACCCCTTCGGCCACGTCCACGCCTGCCACATACACCCCGTTTTTCATGGGCTGTTCCCATATCTTGTATTTGCCTTCGTCAAAAATGAAAAGAGGACTGCTGCAGGAACTTTTATATTTTTCATAATCGTCCCCATTCAGGGCAGATTCTCCCTCCTGAAGAAAACAATTGTGTACATGAAAATCATTTGCAAAATATGTGCTTCCACCGTCTACGTTCATCAAATCATAAACATCTTCATTTCCGTCATTTATGATTTCTTTTATTTTTTCTTTTTTGTTGTTTTTTAACTCTAAATAATCTTCTATTTTAAAATTTTTTGCAATTATTATTTTTCCATCTACAACAAAAGGATGGTCGTGTGTTACTCTGATTTGATTATTTTCAGTTATAAATTTTAATATGGGTTTATGAAGTTTTCGGACACCCTTAAAACCCATATAACCGTTAGGTGTTAAAACTTTATATTGTTTATTAGTTTTCATCGTCCCATATAATTTTAAAATCACACTTTAAATGATTTTGTATTTCTTTTTGTCTGATTAAATCTCTTTCTTTTGTGGACTCTCTTTTGTGATGTTTTTCGTAAACTTCATAAATCGTGTTTGTTTCATGACAATAACCATCCGGATAATAACCAATAACTGTAAAAAAACGATCTATAATACAATTATCCAGTTGTTCTTGTTTATCTAACAATTCCTTTTCTCTTTTGCCTATGCAATGAAATTTAGTATCCGTTCTGCTCATTCTTTTTTGATATGCAATCCGTCCGCCTAATTGTCTTCGTTTTTTTCTTTCAGGATCCATGTTTCTAACAATTCTTTCATCATAATATTTCTTTTCCCAATTTTCACCATAAAGATACTTAAAATGATTTGGAGAATTGGCACTTAATGTGCACCCCGGTGTTTTACAATAAGATTTTTTTCTTATTTGTTTTAAAATAGGATCAAACGTGATGTATTTTCCACATCTGCAATATTGTTCTCGAATCAAATTAAAATTATACTTTCCGGCTATTAGCAATCTGAACGTAAAATAAAAATTGGAATTTCTGCAATTATTTTTATAAAAATCTGTATAAAAATACAAAGCTTTATACAAATGAGGATTTTCTTTTAACATTGTTCGATTTTTAGCTTTTCCAAAATATTTTGTATAATTATATTCTTTATCATTTAAAATTTTAGACACTTCTTCTTTTGAATAAATTATAGGTAAAGAATCTAACTGTTGTGTTTGTTTTTTATAAAATTTTTCAACAATTTCTCTTTGGTATTGCCCCGGTCTTCCTTTTCTTTTGAAAATAAAGTCTTTGTTTTTTGTCGATTTACAATTGTTTATACAATTGTTCAATTGTAATTGTTGATGGTTCACCCTTACTATTTAGTATTTCAAGAACAGTTTCTTTTGCTATACAATTGCCAAATTCCTGGTCGAAAAGTTCCCGGCTGCCCAGACTTTTGATGGTATCATTTTTCCACTTTTCGTCCCGACCCGGCACCTCAATCCAATCCACCCGCTCGGTTTTCCAGTTGTTTTTGCCCTCCAATCCATCCGTGTATAATTGGTAAAAAAGATTGCCGGTTCCGTTCGGTGTGCTGGCCACAAAGATTTTGCTTTTTTTACTGGAGGAGATAATCGGATACACGGCCGACCAGAAAGTATCCACCATGTTGTTGTCAATATGAGCCAACTCGTCAATAACCAATACATTGACGGAACTGCCTCGGCCTGCATCAGATGATGTGGTGCTGATGCTGATACGGCTTCCGTTGGCCAAACCCATGGCGGTTTTACCATATTCAGACACTCCCGGTTTCAGATAATTGGGAAGATTTTCATAAGCAAGCCGCACCCGGGCAAAAATTTCCTTGGCAGTTTCCTCTTTGTTTGCCACCAAAAGAATTCTTTGATCTTCATTAAAGCATGCCAGCCAAAGACAGTAAATTGTCATGACGGTTGTTTTTCCTGCCTGACGACTGGACAGTAAACACACGAATCGATTGTCCCGCAAGCTGCGCAAAATTCTTTTTTGATAAGGATGCAGTTTGATTTTGATGCGACCCACATCCAGATTCACGATATAAAAATGGTTTTCGGCAAAATGCAGAATGTTTTGTTTGCACTTGGAAACTTCCTTGATCATCTCGGCGGAATATTCAAATTCAGCCTGGGAAGTGGGAAGATTTGGATTACCCAAATATCTATCATTTGGTTTCATTCTGTATAAATACTTAACAGCGTATGAGCCAAAACAATAAATATATAAAGAAATACGGTATGCCTAAAAGTCGCGTAAAAACACTGGAAGAGATCGGAGCAGTCTATCACAAGATGCTTCTGGAAACCCCTGTGGTTCAACAGGAAACAGTTATTGAAGAGAAGAAACAAAAGAAATTGGCAGATCCCAAAGCCAAATTTGGCACCAAACCTGGCAAAGGCGGCGTTCAAGCTTTCGAACAAGTGAAAGATAAAAAGCCTGTTTTGGAACCAAAATTGAAGAATTTTGCACATAAAGACAGTGGTCCGGATCTGAAACAGCTTCGGGAACCAATCGACCCTAAAGTGAAGAAATTTACCAAAGATAACTACTTCCAACCAGAACAACTTAGCAGTGCAAATGAAAGTGTTGTTAACACAAAGAATGTGGAACTTATTGCAGACGAATTAAAGAAGGAAAACAAGAATGAAGCATATGAACGTCTTTGTGAATACAAGACACTCTGGGGCAAAGATAATTTTGTAAACCTTCTCACAGTGGCAGCCGTCAATGGCCATACCGAAGCCCTTGAAGAATTTTTCAGTTTTGTAAATAAAAATACAAAAAATAGAAAGGATAACAATAAATAAATTATATGAGTAACTTCGACAAACTATACGAAGCCGTGATGTCCGAGGACGACGTTGAACTTGGTATCACCGGTGATCAATCTGGCGCAGCTGAAGTCGCCCCAGCCGCCACCGGTGAAGAACAAGAGCTGACTCCCAAGGAGCATCTCTCCAAGGCAATCGAGCTTCTGCAAAAGCTACAAAGCCTCGATCTTATCCCCGACGAAGCCGGTGGTGAGGAAGATGCTGAAGCAGCTTCCGACGAAGATTACGAAGCAGCAGCTTCTGACGAAGACGCCGAAGAAGGCGAAGACGAAAGCGAAGATGAGGATTCCGAAGAAATCGCCACTGAAGAAGTGGAAGCCGAAGATATCGGACATGCCCTCGTCAATGCTAAAAAGGGTCAGGAACTCACAAAAGTTTCCTCTGGCAGCAACAAAGTTGCCAGCACAGTTTCCTCTCTTGCCAAGGGTGGCAAGGGTGGTGACGCCAAAGTAACTGACAAGGTTGGCACCGACGGCGAAAAGGGCCACGCACTTGTCGGCAGTGGTGTCAAAGGTGGCGCTCCCACGAGCACAAAGGGCAAATCCAACGTCGTGTCCAGCGTGATCAAGGGTGGTGGAAAAGGCGATCAAGACCTGTTCCAGTCCAACTGATTAAAAAAAATATAAAGAAAACCCCCGTTGATAAGACGGGGGTTTTTTTTTGACTAAATACATATATGCCGTTTGAATATCACAAAACCCTTAACGAGAAATTTTGGAAAAATGATAAATTTGACAAAAATACTCGAAACAAACTTGTGGATATTGCCTTGGCTTTTTATGGCAATTTAAACACAAAAGCCCCATTGGAAGATATTCAAATAACCGGAAGCATAACCAATTACAACTATACCAAAAAAAGCGATTTGGATCTGCATTTGCGACTGGATTTCAACAAAGCAAATCCGGACAAGGATCTGGTTTTCATGGCTTTTGACGGGGAAGCTTATAAATGGCGGCTCAAACATGACATAACAATCAAGGATCATCCAATTGAAATATTCGTGGAAGATATCAGCATACAACCCCATAAAACCAAAAGCATTTATAGCATTTTAAAGAATACCTGGATCAAAAAGCCCGTGTTTGATCCTCCCCAGGTTGATGAACAAAATGTGGATAAAAAATATAATTTTTTCCGAAACGAAATAGATTTTTTAATAAAAGAAAAAGATAAAACCTCAGACAAACCCAAGCTAAAATCAATTCTTCGTCGTGCAAAAAATATTAAGACAAAACTGGCTGAAGCCCGAAGAGAATGCATGAAAGATGAAGCTGGCTTTGATTTTTGTGTGGAAAATCTGGTTTTCAAAAAATTACGGGATGCCGGATATTTGGATAAATTAAATGATTTGAAGGTGGAAACTTTTGACAAAATATTTAATGAACAAACGTGGAACAGCGGTCTTCAAACCATGTTCATGAGCGACTTGATGGGCAAAGAAAAGAAAAAAAAGGATCCGCGCCATATGAAACCTTTTGTTCGGGATCCTGGAATGCGTAAGCATGTGCAGACTGTTCCCAACATGCATAAAAATTTGGATAAATTTCCCGAGGTAGGAATGTTGAAAAAAACAAAAGGACGCAGAATCATAAGTGAACCCCGGGCCATGCAGATAGCAAATTTTTATAATATACAATTGAGTGAAAAACCATCCAAGCTGGGAAGATCCCCTGTAAGTATTAGAAAACAAGGCAACATTTATGTACTGGAGAGCTAATGAGCATTGATCGTTATGTGGGTCCTGGATGCGTGTCGGTATATCCGTTCACATATACCCCCAGTGTGCTTCGGTTTACCGACAAAGAAAACAATGAATGCGAACGAGAAGTGATCGGGGACCAGATGCGGGAAATTATAGATCTTTATGGTCAAAAAGTAGCTTATTGGCAAAATCCTTACAGCACACTCAGTGCCGACAACATTTACGGGGAAGATCCCACCCGTAATTGGCCCCAACCTCAATACATTACCATGGGTATCAAACTGGATGAAGATAACCTTACCCTGAATAAATTCGGTTTTGATGCGCAGGATTACATGACAGCCATGGTGCACATCAGCAGCTTTTACGCGACATTCGGATCCGGTCAGGAACCAAAAAGCGGGGACATTCTTAAATTAACAGAATATGGTAGTGACCGTCCCGGGGATCGAGATGGTAAACTGTTTGAAGTCACACAAAGATTAGACAGTGAAAACAGCAGCATCAATCCGTTGGCCGGTCATTATGTGTGGCTTCTCAAGCTGAAGCGGTTTGATTATAGTGAGGAAGTGGATCTTCCGAATGAAAAAGGCAATCTTCAGGTCATGGATAACACAGGGTATGGCACACTTTCCGCCACGGTTAGCGGGGTACAACCCAGCAAACCTCGTCCAGCCACACTGGATGGAAGTGCACAGGAAATTACCAAGAAGTTTGTGTTTGATTATTCAGAAACGGGTAATGATAGCGTATATGGCACTTATGACGTGCACAACGACTGATTCCGTTCACTAATTTCTTCCTCTTCTTCCTCAGTTTGTTCCAAGTGCTCCAAGCTTCGCTTTTTCTTCAATATGTGCATGTTGGCAGACTTGGTATCAATTCCAAATTCATGGTGATTCACCTCATCCATCATGGTTTCAAAACGGCTATCCATGTATTTTTGCATGGCAATTGGTTGTACCCAAAAATCATCTGACATGTTCACATTCATTTCTTCGCATTTTTTCTCAATCAAATCAATTGATTCAATCAAACAAAGCCACCGGGCAAATTCAGCTTTTTTCATGTCCACACGGGCCGGACGGTTGTTAAGTGTCATTTCCAATGAAATTTGATTATGGGTCTTTTTGGGATCGTGAGAACTGTTGATCAGGATGGTTTCTTTTAAAATTTTATATTCCTTCTTGTTCAGATTCAGTTGGGCCATGCGTCCCAGAAAAACCATGGGAAGAGCAAACATCTGGCCCGAGGTGGAATTATTGGCTTGCTTCCCAATCACATTCTGAATGTCATACCATTCATCGCTGGTCATTTCCACCCGGGCAGCACGACCTTGCAGATCCAAATCCAGAATGATGTTTTGAGGGTTATTGATTTCGGGGTTGAGATTGATCGTGGATGTATTGTTGAACATATGCAGCCAAAATACAAAAAAGAAGAGGAACGTCAAGTTTTATCTTCAGTTCGCTCATAATGCTGAATCCAGCCGATACGGATTCATAGATTTTGTGCACCACAAAACTTTTTCGATCCAGTCCCTCGGGATTTTTTATGCTGAGTTTTTTATATTCCTGAAAAATTTCATCAAAAAAGTCCATGATGATGCGTTCCGAATCATTCAAATTCTTCTTTTTAGTCCGAAATATTTTATATAAATTATAATAATCTGGTCCTTTTTTTATGAAAAAATTACACAGTTCTTCATCAAAATCCTGCATCCAGTTTTCATTTTTTACAGATGAAAGCGGAACAACACTGCTGCTGGTCACACTTTTGGCTATTTGAAAAAGAAGGTTGTTATTCATCTTTAAGATTCAGGGGCAGGGCATCCAAGGATTGAGTGACCACTGGTTCGGTGTTGAGTGCTGTGTCCAATTTCACATAAACTGAAACCTTCTTTTCGCATTTTGGACAATCGTAAACAGTGCCTTCTTGCAGATCGATTGGAACAAAGCATTTGTGTTTATCCATGCAAGGACAGGTGAGTTCAAATCCCCGTTTGTTGTATTCCTTTTCCAGTTCCAGATCCACCTGCTTTAAACGAAGTCCATATCGAACAATTGCAAATTTTCTAAATCCAAAATCAATTGCATATTGCAAACCCACGGAAAAAACCGTGGCAAAGAAATAGGGCCAAAACCCGGAAACACCCAATGAATACAGGATGCCACAGGCGGCAAATGGAAGACTTAAAAATAAGGTTATTCTAAACAGCATTTTATCCCTCTAAAATTTTATTTAGAGGGTCTACTGTTTCTTCAAGTATCTTTTGAGCTTTTTGTATCTTTTCTATGACCTGTTCCAACTGTTGCAACTTTTCTTTCTTGTTGCCAATCAATGGGTTATTTTTGCTCATTTCACAGATCATTTTGCTGTTGCTTAGTTTTGTGAAATTATCGGCTAAACTTTCAAAAATCCGGTCCAAAGGGTAAGGTAGGGTTTTGGGAGCCAAAGTTGCACCTTCCGGGCTGAATTTTTTTACCAAATCGTCTACTGTAAGTGTTTGTCCTTTAAGCTCCCGGGTGGCTATTCCAGATACCCAGCGGTTATAAATCATCTGAGTATCTTCATTAAACATATATAAATTATTTATCCTTATAATAAATAATAATATGGCAGTATTCTCCAAATATTTTGCAAATATTATAAACGAAAAAGACGAAAAAGATGCGGTTTCTGATTTGGCCGCACCTGAAGCTGCTCCTGTTGAAACAGATCGGACCAGCATGGAAGCGGAACTGGACAAAGACACACAACCCAGTGAGTTTGATGTGCAAGCTGTCACTCGGGAACAAATGGCTGCCCGCAAAACAAACGCTGCCCAAGCCATCGAACTGCAAAGCTGGGTGAAAAATATCGACAAGTTTCTGGAATATCTGAACAGCCCCGACACCAATTCAGTTCAAACACAGCTTCATGTGGCTCCTTGCGACACTCTTTTTGAAAAGGTTGCCAAGAGCGAAACCAAAAAGATTGCCCGGGTTTGCGTGGAACTTAGCGGTTTGAGCGAACGTCTCAAGGCATATCTGATCAGCAGCAAGAGCGAGAAATAATCAGATCTGCATTTGCAGTCGGGCTTTGGGTCCTTCAAAACTGTTTTTCAAAACAAAGTCTGTTTCCACTCCGTTCGTTTTCTGGTCCACACACATCTCGTTAAAATCTTTGTAAGGTATTGTTTTTGGCCAAACAAACACTTTTTGTTTGCTTTCTATCAGTTGCTTCATTTTTTTATGGGCAGTTTCATCCCTATTTTGGTTGTCCAACACCCAAATTTTGGTGTGAAGAGGGAAATTCTTAAGCTGATCCTCCTGCTTTTCCGTAAGACTGTTTCGGCTTTTGTTGATTCCGCTCACAGCCACACCGTTTTTACAAAAACAAGCATCAATAGGACCTTCAAATATGAAAACGTAGGGAAACTCAGACACCCGATCCACGTTAAAAAGACTTCTGTCTCCTCCGCTTTTGCTAAGATAATTGGGCAATTCTGATTGGTCGGACGGCAATTTTCGACTTTGATAATACGCGATTTTTCCGTCCAGATCATAGAATGGGATAATCAATCTGTTTTTATGGGTGTAATCAACCGAGCTAAACCAAAATGTTTTAGGTTTGTTTACTGCCGAATGCAATCGGCGTTCACATACATATCTTACACATTCCTTGAAATGATGGTTTTTCATGTTTTTAAACACCTGAGTGGTATCAAAAATATTCACAGAATCTTTGGGAAGTATTTCAGGTTCGACCGGTTTTTCCTCTACTATCAGACGAGTATTCACAAAATCTTTATTGCCCATCGGCTTGCCGGTAAGATCGTAATATAATTTATATAATTTGGCACTGTATCCGCAATTGAAACAATAACAGCTGTTTGTTTTATTGTAAAAATAAAACCTTTTTCGCTTCAGCCAGGAATCACCTTCCCGGCAGATGGGACAGCAGCCATTATATGTTTGATTATATTTATTATAATATAATTTGGCCAAATGACTGCTCAAAAACGAATGAACATCAATCATTCGTTGTATTTTAACATTTAAATTAAAATATCAATTATAAATTATCGTGTTGCGTATGGGTTGGGCCCCAGAACTTCCGGCCAGAAATTTCGAATTTCCTGTGTTGTATTTCCGGGAATTTCAATCAATGTGATGTCCCGCAAAACCTGTTTCTTTTGAACAAT
>Ga0172372_10000170_pt1 | contig 100186 bp, 87 predicted proteins | sample LakKiv5m_2_FD_114544 | JGI IMG/M metagenome (GOLD analysis project Ga0172372, IMG submission 114544) | Freshwater microbial communities from Kabuno Bay, South-Kivu, Congo - kab_092012_9.5m | ecosystem: Environmental > Aquatic > Freshwater > Lake | place: Democratic Republic of the Congo... | reverse complement strand
TGATGGCGGCCGATGAGCCACGGCGGAATGATTTTGACGGGTGCGGGGCGCTGTCCCACGAGGCGCTGATCGAGAAGCGTTTGCTCGTCTCGGCTTCGCACAAGGCGCCATTGCGACTGGGCTTCCCCATCGACGTGGTCGAGAGTTGGTTCCCGAAGCTCTATCCGGCGACGTCATGACCAGCGAACGCATCTACGAGGCGCTCCCTCGCCTCGGGGCGATAAGACGCGTATTTTGCTTGTCACACTGTCATCATAGTTCGTAATCACGGCTACCCAATCCCGCAAATCTCAATGCCAATACTCCAACGTCCGCGACCCATCACTCTGCGCATCGAACTGCTCGATGTGGTCCCGCTCGTCTGGCGGCGTGTGCTGGTGTCGAATCAGTGGACCCTTGCGAGCCTGCATGGCTACCTGCAATGGGTGATGGGCTGGACGGACTCGCACGCGCACGAGTTCGAAGTCGGCGAGGGCGTGATCGCGCCCGAATGGTGGATCGAGGAAGTCGGCATGGATTCCGACGTCACCCATTTTCGCGATGAGCGCCGGGTTTCTGTCGCTGCCGTCCTGAGCGAGCTCGGTGCCAACGGCGAGTTCGAGTATCACTACGATATGGGTGACAGCTGGAAACACAGGCTGGTGTTCGAGCCGCTATCGCCGGCATGGAAGGACGCGGATTTGACGCTGCCAGTGTGTCTCGCGGGAGAGAATGCCTGTCCGCCCGAGGATGTGGGCGGGCCGCATGGTTATGCGGAGTTCCTCGCGGCTCTCGCGGACCGGACGCATGAGCAGCACGGAGACATGGTGCGATGGATCGGCGGCGTGTTCGATCCAAAGGGCTTCGACCTGAATCGACTCAATCGAGACTACAGAGCTTCAAAGAGGCGCCGACGTTAAGCGCTGTGCGGATGGCGCGCCCGACAAGATTCGAACTTGTGACCCCTGCCTTCGGAGGGCAGTACTCTATCCAGCTGAGCTACGGGCGCATCCGCCGTGCATTATATCGGAGCAACCGAGGAGGGGCGGATGAGACACGAGGTGCGGGCTATCGATGCACGATCGGTGGGGAGTCGGCGGTCAGGGTGGCTGCTTGCGTTCTGCCTCACCATGCTGGCGCCGCTAGCGGCTACCGCTGCTACTGCTGCTACCGCGGCGGCCCCTGAGTCCGCGCTGCAGACCCGACTGCAGGCGCGCACCGAAGGCTTTGCCGGCACGGTCGCGCTGTACGCGCGTAATCTCGATACCGGCCGCGAGGTTGGACTTGAGTCCGACCGTCGCGTGCGCACCGCAAGCACCATCAAGCTGCCTATCGCCTGCGCACTCGCCGCCGAGGTTGCTGCGGGCCGAGCACGGTGGGACGAGCGGCTCGTGATCCGCGCACAGGACAAAGTTTCGGGCTCCGGCGTGCTGAGCGAGTTCACGAGCGGCGAATCGGTGAGCCTGCGCGATGCGATGGTGCTGATGATCGTGGTCAGCGATAACACCGCGACCAACCTGATCCTCGATCGCATCGGCGCCGATGCAGTCAATGAATTCATGATCTCGCTAGGCTTCGAGGCCACCCGCTCGATGCGCAAGATCCGCGGTGATGGCACTCAACTGAAACCCGCTGAGGGCTGGAGCCGCGAGGGCGATAAAGCCGAGAACAAGCGCTTCGGCATTGGCTCATCGACCCCGCGCGAAATGGTGCGTCTGCTCGACTTATTGGAGCAGGGCAAGATCGTCGACCCCGCCACGTCGCGCGAACTGCTCGCGGTGCTCGAACGTCAGCAATACAAGGACGGCATCGGGCGCAAGACGGGAGAGCTGCGCGTGGCGAGCAAATCGGGCAGTCTCGATGCGCTGCGCAGTGACGTCGGCATCGTATACACCCCGGCTGGACGCATCGCCATCGCGATCACCGTCGATGACATGCCGGCGATCGACTACTCACCAGAGAACGTCGGCAACCGCCTGATTTCGGACCTCACGCAGATTCTGCTTGAGGATCTGAAGTAGTGCGACGCTGACTCGAGGCGGCGATGCCCCACTGTCCCGCCCAGTAGAGCAGCATCAGCAGGATCTGCAGCACGAGCACCGGCTCGATGAAGCGGTTGTAGGCGACTAGCGTATCGCTGATCGCAAAACTGCTTGCGCCAAGAGCGGCTGCCCACGCCGTCGCACGCGGCACACCGCTGTCCATAATCTGCGCCCAAGCGCGCCATAGCATCGCGCAGATGACGACGATGTAGGCGAGCACGGGCCACATCATGGCGCCGAGCGAGGGCGCTAGCCAAAGATATGTCGCACCGCCAAAGACTGCGACGGGCAGAATATAAGGCGCGGCAAGTCGCCGCGTACGCCCCAGAAAAGCCGCGATATAAGCCACATGGGCAAGCAGAAAAGCGGTGAGGCCGGCAATGAAGAGCGACGGCGAGAGTTGCAGACAAAGATCGCCGATCGCCGAGAGCAGCAGGCCTGCTGCGATAAGTCGACTCTCCCGACCCTGCCACGGGCGCAGCCAAGCAGCGAGCGCGACTACCGGAATCGCCTTGGTGAGCAGTTGCAGATTTGGAATGTCGAGCAGCAGAGCGACAAAGAAAAGACCGGCGCCTGAGACTCCGATGCCGAGAATTCCGATGTCAAAGATTTTAAGGTCGCGGACTCGCGTCATGCTGTGGCGAACGATTCTCGGCGTCTTGCCCACCACCATCCCGCGGCGAGTATCAGCAGCAGCCAAGGATCCACCGCGCCGCCACCGCCGCGTCGCGGCGCCGTGACCGTAAGCGTCACGGTTTGCGCAGCACTCGTGAAGGTCCCGTCACTCGCCGTGATCGAGATGGAGTAAGTCCCCGCCACCGACCCCGGCCACGCAAATTCGCCGGTGGTGGTGTTGAAGGTTGCATTGGCGGGCAGTCCGGTCGCTGCAAAAGTAAGCGGATCGTTGTCGGGATCCGTGGCCGTGACGCGAAAGTTGACCGTGCCGCCTGCGGTCGCGTTGACAGGTGCAACGGCGGCGAGCGTGGGTGTGCCGTTGGCACGCACCTCAACAACGCTGCTCGTCGCCTGAAAGCCGTCGCCATCCGTCACCACGAGACGAAAGCTCGTGCGCGACGTCGCCGGCGCGATGAACGTCGCCTGCGGTGCGGTGCCGTTCGTCAGCGTGACCGAGGGTCCGGACGCCTGTCGCCACTCATAGTTCAGGTTAGTGTTGCCTCCGGCCTTGGCGGTGGCACTGCCGTTGAGCGTGACCGTTGAGCCGTTCTCGACAACCGCCGCGTTGACACTGGCCGTCACTGTGGGCGTGAGGTCGGCAAGGCGTTGCAGCGCGCGCGTGGCATCGAGCATGCCGGCGCCGCAAGGGTTGCCGCTGCGTCCGGCGCAGAAGGTCCCCGCCGGAAACTCGCGTGCACTGGCGGTGAGCAGATTGCGCACCGTGTCGTTGAGCAGGGTCGGCATGGCCGACAACAGTAATGCGGCAACCCCGGAGACATGCGGCACAGCCATGCTGGTCCCGGTCTTACCGCTATAGATCGGTGACGTGGGTGTCGTGCTGCCGTCGTTGCTCGTGGAAGCCACGAGCCGCCAGATCGTACCGGCCGCGTTGCTACTGCCGTGCGGCAGACAGTTGAGTGCGCTCGTCGTGCAGGATCCGCCGCCCGGTGCGCTGATCGTCATGCCCGGCGCATAGTTCGAATAGTTCGCTTTGTCCCCTTCGAGCGTGTGTGCGGCGACCGCGATCACGCCCGTGCAGTTTGCCGGCGAACTGATGCCCTCGCGGCCGTCGTTGCCCGCGGCTACGACAACCACCGCACCCGCATTACGGGCTGCGGTGATTGCATTTTGTCGACTGCTGGTGCAACTCGAATTGCTGACGCCGAGACTGAGGTTGATGACACGAGCGGGGTTGGGATTGGCGGGGATGCCGAGATCCGGCCACGCACCGCTTGCAGGTGGTGCGCCCGCTGCCCAACGAATGGCGTCGGTAATGTCGGAGCTGTAACCGAAGCATTTGCCGAGCGCGCGAATGATGAGCACTTTGCCCTCGTAGGCAATTCCGGCGACGCCGGTGCCGTTGTTGCTGACGGCAGCCACCGTACCTGCGACGTGCGTGCCGTGCCAGGAACTCGCTGCTCTGCGACAGGGGGCTGACGTGCTCGAGGAGAACAAAGATTTCGTGAGATCCGTATCGTCAATCCAGTCGCCCGGATCAGCAGGATCCGCGTCGCGGCCGTCACCGTCATTGGCGACCAGAAAGCTTCCGGCGCTATCGGCCGCGATGAAGTCGTATCCGCGCAGGACGTTGGCGTCGAGATCGTCGTGGATAGTGATGCCGGTATCGATGACAGCGACCACGGCGCCACGCCCCCGAGTAATGTCCCAGGCGCCCGGCAGGTTGATACCGCCGGCGCGCGCAGCGCTCGGTGCTTTAAGGTGCCACTGGATGTCGCGCGGATCGTTGAAAAATGTGTCGTTCGGCACGAACAACGGAAAAAGATATTCGTCGATTTCGACACTCGCGACGCTTGGGTCTTGCCGCAGTCGTTGCACGACTCGTTCGGCATCGCCGCGTTCCAGTGGTTCGGCGAGTCGCAGCACATGTGACAGGTCTGATGTCGGACGTCGGTAGCCGACGGCAATGCCGCCGCGCGACGAGAGCGTCTGTAGTCGCTCGCTGCTCGGTCGATTCAGACGACCGACAGCGAGGTCGTCACGAAAGCGCACGATGACTTGGGTGATCGGCAGCTCCGGGGAGCGTTGCGGCTCGATGACCGACACCAGCCGCTGCGCGGCGGCGGGTTGTGCAAGCAGCACCGCGCAGAATGTGCACAGCAACGCGAGCAGCGTGTGGCGGGCTCGGTGCGTGCTGGGCGACATTACATTGCGCGTCAGAAGAGGCCCGGAATCTCCCGCTGCGCCGTGGTCGGTTTCGCCGGCAGGGGTAGCGGTTCGATTTCGAGGGAGAGTGTCTCGCTGACCTCGGTCTGCGGTCCGAGGCCGGAGGCGCGCGCCGCTTCAGCAGAGGTCACCGGAATTGCGGTGCACGATTTGCCTTGCAGAAAGTCGAGCGCCTGACGGGTCGAGGCCTCGCCGGCTACGCCGAGCGGCTGGGTGAAGTCGTCATTCGCACGGCAGCTCGCCTTGACCGCCTCGGCGAGCCCGTTGAAGTAGGCGTCAGAGTTGGCCGAGTTGCGCGTCGTGAACGCCACGATCCGCAAGCGATCGTCGCAGGCCGCGTTGTCGCGGGCGATCTGCCCTACCGGCTTGCCGAAGGTGTTGGCGCCAATCAGGGCAAGACGATTGTCAAAGAAAGGGATGAAGCCATTGACCACGAGTTCGCTGGCCGAAGCAGACGATCCTGTGGTGATGAAGGCGAGTCTGGTCGGGGAAACCGATTGACTCTGTGGCGCGAAACGCTTGATGGAGTTGTTCGAGGCCTTGGAGTCGCGGAAAGTCAGCTGCGAGAAGATCTCGGAAGTTTGCCGATTACCGCCGAGCAGATCGCCCATCAGGTTGCCGGTCGATACGAGGCCGCCGCCGTTGTAGCGAAAATCGATGATGACCTCGGTGATGTTGGCATCACGGAATTTCTGGATTTCTTCGCGCAGCCGCGCATCGGCCGTACTGATGAAGGTGCGCAGGTTGATATAGCCATAGCGCTTGCCTGTATCCTCGATGATGCGGCCGCCATAGCGGCTCGATACCGGCTCGATGGAGTAATCGGCTTTGGCGATGGTCACTTCACGGCTCGTCGAGCCGCGCGCGATACGCAGGACTCGAGAGGTGCCTACGGTGCTCGGCCCGAGCGCGTTACTCACGCCCTGCGCACCTTCGGCGGCAAGGATGTCCGACACCGAGCGCAGATTGCTCGCCGAAGTGCCGATCGCGGTGAGCTCGTCACCACGATCGATGTTGGCGTTCAACGCGGGTGTACCTTCGAAGGCTTCGAGGATGAAGACCCGCCGCGCATTGAGGTCATAACCAAGCCGAATGCCGAAACCGGCCGTGGCACCGGAGTTGAAGAACGCATCTTCTTCGGCAGCCGAAGTGATGTAGGTGAAGTTGCGATCCTTGTTCTGCGCCCGAGCCGTGGCAGTCATGGCGCTGATCAGTGCATCGACCGACGAATAATCACTGACGCGGACATTGCTCGGCAGCGTCTCGGGGTAGAGGTACCACTCGTTGAGTTGGGCCACGACCCAGTTCTGTCGATCGGTGAGCGAGCAGGCTGTCGGGGTATTGTTGACCGGCGCACCGTTGACGGTGTTGGAGGCAGGGCTGCTGCCCACGCCATTACGTGCCGTGACTGTGCAGTTGTAGGTCGTGCCATTGGCGAGGCCGGTAACCGTGATGGGGCTCGAAGTGCCGGTGGCAGTCCGCGTCGCGCCGCCGCCGGTGCACGAGGCCGTGTAATCGATGATGGCGGAAGAGCCGCTGCTGCCTGGCGCGCTGAAGGTCAGCGTCAGCGTGCCGTTGCCCGTAGCGATGGTGACCCCGGTCGGCGCGCTCGGCACGGAACTCACGGCACCGCCGCCCCCGCCGGTGTTGCCGCCGGTATTCCCCCCGGTGTTACCGGACCCGCCACCACCACCGCCGCCTCCACAGGCAGCCACCAGAACCGCAGAAAGCAGGGCGAGAAAAACGCCGCGCGAGGCGCGGACAGCGGACATCGTCATGGGCGGATCCTTGGGCGATACGTGCGCCAACGCACGCCCCGCTATTCTAGCGACAAAATCCGTCGGTAAACGCTCAGAGGATTTCGAACCGAAGCTGTCGCTCGTTCGCGCGACCCACCGCATCTTCGATGGCGAAAAACAAGGTGTGTCGGCCCTTGGGCAACGACGCTTGGGAAATCTCGAGCCCCGATGGGGTGACTTCGGTGGCGCCGGTAATCCGCGAGGTGATGTCGATTCGGAGTGAACCGTATTTGACCTTGAAGGTCTCGGGCCGGATCGCGGTGTTTTTGGCAGGTTCGAAGCGCAAACGCAGCGCGATGGGGGCATTCACCGCGGCACCGAGCTTCGGTGTCTCGACCAGAATGCGGGGCGCGCCCGGCTCTGGCGTGAAGCGCGGGAACAGCGGCTCCGGGGCGGCGAGCGAGGCTTGCAGTTCCGCCTCGGTGACCAGCATCAGCGGCTCGCTGGCGCGCAAGCTTGTTGCCGTCAGCACGCCTACGAGCCCGGCCGCGACCGCGGGCAGCAAGAAACGAGTCTGAATGTGATGGGTCATGGCGTCAGTGCGACGATGCGCACCCTCCGGTTTTCCGCGGCCAGCGGATCTTCTTCGTTGAGCAATTCATTGAAACCCTTGCCGATCGATTCGAGCCGATCGGTTGCGACACCCTGGCTGCGCAGATAGCCAACCACCGAGGCCGCGCGTCGTCCTGAGAGATCGAGGTTGTAGCGCGCGGTACCCTTGGCATCCGTATGTCCTTCGACGAGGAATCGCATACTCGCGAGACGTTCGGATTTCATGGCGATGGCCAGTTGTTGCAGTGCATCGCGTCCGTCGCGTGTGAGATTGGCCGAGGCGAAATCGAATTGCACGTTCATGTCGATGGCGCGTGCCGCGGGCTGCAGATTGCGTAGGCTGCGAGTGCCTGCGCCAGAGTTCGCGGGCGCAGTCGGTGGCGCGGCCAGCTTATCTATGATTTCCTGCGCACTCGGATTTGGCGGAGCCGCGAGCAGCGCGATGAGCAGCAGGGTGACGGGGGAGATGATCATGGGATTTCCTTGACGGTAGTCCATGCTGCGCCGAAGCGCGGGGAGCCGTTAACTCCTGAGCCGATCATGAAATCGACCAGTTGGCGGCGCCCCTCAAGATCGGCAGGCGTCAACACGAAGGGATTTTCCATGTTGCCCGTGTTGCCGGGCAAGACCTCGAGCCGGCGTGGCGTTTCGGTGACGATCACCAGCAGTTGATCCGTGCCTGGTGGACCGGCTGCATTGACGCCCCAGTGGGGGCGGGGCAGGCGCATCGGCACATTCGCTTCGATACGATGTGCGCGATCGAGCGCATTCGGAAAAAGCAGATAAAAACTGGTCTCATCGCTGCCGAGCAGCAACGCGTGGACATAGCCGGCGTGCGAGGACTTCACGGTCATCGCAAAAGGATCTCGGCCGATGCGCAGCGTCGATTTCGGGATCTCAACCGCCACCGAGCGACGGGTATCACGCTGCGCATAGAGATCTTTGAGCGAAGCGAGCGGACCCAGAGGCGGCGGGAGCGCTGGAGTGATCGGCTCGAGGATCGCGGGTGAGGTGTACTGCGCGAGTTCAGCGAGTCGCTCTTGCTCCGCCTGCATTTGTTCCGCGCGCAATTGCTGGGCACGTAATTGCTCGGCACGCAATTGTTCGGCCTGTATCGCTTCGGCTCGCACCCGCTCGGCCGCGGCACTCGCGCGTTCGGCTTCGAGTCTCGCCTGCTCCCGAGCGATCTGCTCGCGCCGTTGCGCCGCGAGGCGTTGCTCTTCGCGCTGTCGCTCCTCAGCGGCGGCTTGTTGCTCGCGCGCGAGACGCTCCTTCTCGAGGCGGATCGTTTCTGCCGAGGGCGGCGGCGGCGTCGACACAGCAACTGGCGCGACGGTGGGCGGGCGTACCGCGACCGGCACCAGATTACGCAGACCCGTGATGCTCAGGTGATGCGGCAGCAGGTCGGGAAAGCGCGCGACTTTTTCGCGGATGAACCCCTGTGAACACGCCTCGATTTCGGCCAGTGTCACGGCGCCGCTACCGTCGGTATCTTTGGCTTTGCCGAATAGACAACCTTTGAAGGCTTGGGTTGCCAGCCCGCCGCGACTCGGTTCATCAAAACTCACTTCGTCCGGTCGAGCCGACATGATGTGTACGACATTCTCCGGCAGCGCCTCGATGCCGTCATTGGCGTCGCCGAGCAGGCTGCGGGTGCGCACGTTGGATGGTTTATTGCAGGCCGCACCGCTGGCGTCGGCGCGCAGAAAAAACTTTGGCGACAGCGTCTCGCTGCCCATGGAGCGCGTGTTGCGTCGCAAGCCTGCGACACCGCCCGAGTGGCAGGCATCGAACATGATGATGAGCTTGTCGGCCTTGAGGCCTATCGGCCGGGTGAGCTGCGCGAACTCACGGTTGACGATGACTTCACGGTCCCAGGTCAGCAGACCTTCGACGCAGCCGCCGACCTTGGCGTCGCGCCAGCGGGTCCCGTGACCCGAAAAGTAGATGAGGATGCGCCCGCCGTCCGTATTCTGTCGCGACAAGCGGCCGAGTGCCGCAAGGATGCCCGCCTTGGTCGCGGTTTCATTGAAGAGTTCGGTGATGTTGCTCGAGGGAATACCCATCGCCAGCGCGATCTCGCGCGCGCTGTCCATGTCGCTCGGCACGCCGAAGAGCGGCGGGACTTCTTCGTCGCGGTAGACCGCCACGCCGATGATCAGGGCGTGCCGAAGAGGCTCGCGGGTCGGGTTTGCTGCACCCGCGGCGGTCGCCGACACACTCGCAGGCAGCCATGACATCGCCGCAATGCAAAGAAACAGAATGACTCTGCAGCGAGTGGGCATCCGGTTCTCCATGAGCGGACACGATTTCAGTAGTGGGTCGGAGCCGTCAAGATACCTTTTTCGAGGGATACGATAACCGATCCCGGGCACGCGGCTAGAGCCAGTCCCGCCCGCGAAAGTAGAGCAGCGGCACCACGGCGGAGGTAGCCATCAAGGCGAGAGCACTCCAAACGCCCCACGGCGAATGCAGCGCAGCGTCGTCCGCGACGATTTCGCCGTGCAGGCCCGTGGGACGAAGCTGGAAACCGCGAATCACGCGCGCCAGGCTTCGCCCGCGCGCGTGGCGCTCAGCGCGCCTTCTCCGCGTTGGCGAGATCGTTGATCAGGCTGAGCATCTGCGGTACGCCGCCGGCCATGCCGACATCCGTGGAGAACTTGCCGTTGACCGCCATGAACGGCGTACCCTCGGCGCGGTAGCGTCGGATGATGTCATCGGCCTGTCGCAGCTTGGTGTTCACCCACATGGAGTTCCACGCATCGGTGAACGCCTTTTCCTGAATGCCGTTCTGTTTCGCCCACGCGACCATCACTGGCAGGGTCGAAGCTTCATCACGACCAAGCAGACCGTTACCCCCGCGGAAAATCGTGTCGAATACTTTGGCGTGCAGACGCTCGTCTTGCTTCAGCGCCTGTAGCGTGTAGAAAAGTCGCGCGTGCAACTTTGCCCCCGCATTCCAAGTGACCGGCACACGTACGAACTCCACATGCGCCGGCTTGCCGTTCTTTTTCCAACTCTCGAGGAACGGGTCGAGCGAATAGCAGTGGCTGCAGCCGTACCAGAAGATCTCGAGGACCTCGACCTTGCCCGGGGCGACATTGGTCGGGATAGCGGGCGAGACGCGGCGGTAGTGCTTGCCTTCTTGCCAGCGGCCGTCTGCCGCGGCGGCGGGGCTTCCCTGCGCCAATGCAGAGTTCGGACCCAGCCAAGCAGTGAGCAGCAGACCGCCGAGCGCGATAATCAAAGATTTGCGTGTCATGGACATCAGCGCAGTCCTTGGATGTAGCTGGCAAGCGCCTTCTTGTCCTCTTCGGAGAGGCGCTTGGAAATCGTGGTCATCATGTGACCGTTGCGCGAGCGGGTCTGGGTGCCGGTGGCCACATCGACATAACGCTGATCAGCGGCGTAATCGAGCAGTTGCTTGAGCGTGTAGGTGGCGTGTTGGGCGCGCAGTGCCGGGTAACCCGACCCTGGATTGCCGAGACCCACCGGACCATGACAGGAGGTGCACGACGGGAGGTTGCGCGTGCGATCACCACCGCGATAGAGCGCCTCGCCGAGTTTGTAGTTGGCCGCGTCGGCTTCGAGTCCGACGGGAGTCTGGGCAGCAAAATAAGCCGAGAGATCGGCGATGTCTTCATCCGTCAGCGCGATGGCGAGCGGGTACATCACGAGGTTGTTACGGTGACCTGCGCGGAACAGCTTGAGCTGCTCTTCGATATAGCGCGCATTTTGTCCGGCGAGGCTCGGCCACTCCGGGTTGACGCTGTTGCCATTCACGCCGTGACAGGCCGTGCACACAGCTGCCTTGGCGGCACCCGCTTCCGCGTTGCCTTTGGCGTCGGCGACAGGCGCCAGCCACCCGCTGAGGGCCAACATGGCGAGGGCGGCGGCGAAAGGCTTGGCGGTGAACATTTCTCGGAGCTCCGAACGTCGAGTCAAGGCCGGAAAGTTTACACTAACCGCCCTTTTTCGTGCCCTGCCCGGTGGCCTCGCGTGTCGCGTTTTCCCAAGGCCGAGTTCCTTCTGAGCGCTGCTGCGCCTGCCCAATTTCCGTCGGATCCCGGGGTCGAGGTGGCCTTTGCCGGGCGGTCGAACGCCGGCAAATCGAGTGCCATCAATGCCATCGCCGAGCGCAAGGCACTCGCGCGTACCAGCAAAACGCCGGGTCAGACCCGCTTGCTCAACTACTTCGAACTCGAGGCGGGACACCGGATTGTCGACTTGCCGGGCTATGGCTATGCCGCAGTGCACGCCGGGGAACGGCGCAAATGGGCACCCTTGATCGGTGCTTTGCGCGACCGCGAGTTCCTCAAGGGGCTATTGCTGGTGGTCGATTCGCGCCGCGGCCTGCGCGAGGAGGATTTCGGGCTGATCGAATGGGCGGATCCCTCGCGGCGTGGTGTGCATGTGCTGCTCGCCAAGGCAGACAAGCTCAACCAAGCCGAGCGCGCGGCTGCCTTGCGTGCAGCCCGTCAAGCCTTGGGCGAGCTTGCCACCGTGCAGGTGTTCTCGGCGCATTCCGGACTCGGCGTGCGCGAGGCGCAGGAGCGGCTGACAGCTCTTTGGGGATAAAAAAACCCCCGGTAACGGATCGCGCTACCGGGGGCAGACATACCCGGCTCAGGTCTCATGGCCGGGGCCCGCTCAGGGAGGGAGGGAAGCGGGGAACGCAGTGCGTTCGCTTAGTAAGACCGCTGGACCCGGAAAAAGGTTCCGAATTAAATTTCGATATTTTTCAGTGGGTTGCGACGCAACTTGTGGCGCCAGCGCAACAGTCAGTGGGCTTCGTCCCAGTTTTTACCCCGGCCTACTTCAACCTTGAGCGGTACCGAGAGTGCGCCCACACCCGCGGCGATCATGCGATCGCGCACCGCTGCGGTGACTTCCTCGACGACTCCTTCGGGGACCTCGAGGACGAGCTCGTCGTGGACCTGCATGATCAGTCGGGCCTTGCCGCGGCCCTCGGTTTCGCACCAGGCATCGACCGCGATCATCGCGAGCTTGATCAGGTCGGCGGCCGTGCCCTGCATCGGCGCGTTGATCGCGCTGCGTTCGGCGTACTGCTGCTGCGCTCGGTTGCGCGAGCGGATATCGGGCAGATACAGCCGACGACCGAATACGGTTTCGACGAAGCCATGTTCGCGGGCCTGTTCGCGGGTGCGATCCATGTAGGACTTCACGCCCGGATAACGCGCGAAGTAAAGATCGACATATCTTTGGGCGGCGCTGCGATCGATGCCGAGCTGCTTGGCCAACCCGAAGGCTGACATGCCATAGATCAGCCCGAAGTTGATCGCCTTGGCCGAGCGTCGCTGCTCGGCGCTGACATCTTCGAGCGGCACTTCGAAGACTTCGGCGGCCGTCGCCTGATGCACATCTTGGTCCGCGGCGAACGCTCCGAGCAGTCCGGCATCACCCGAGAGATGCGCCATGATGCGCAGCTCGATCTGCGAGTAGTCTGCGGCCAGCAGGACTTGTCCGGGCGGTGCGATGAAGGCCTGACGGATGCGTCGACCCTCGGGGGTACGAATCGGAATGTTCTGCAGATTGGGGTCGGTCGATGACAGGCGACCCGTTTGCGCGACGGCCTGATGGTATGAGGTGTGGACTCGCCCGGTGCGAGTATTGATCTGCGTCGGCAGTTTTTCTGCATACGTGCTGCGCAGTTTGGCGATACCACGATAGTCGAGAATCAGCTGCGGCAGCGTGTAAGCGCCGGCGAGTTCTTCGAGCACATCTTCGGCGGTCGAGGGTTGTCCGGTCGGTGTCTTGCGGAGCACCGGAATCTGCATTTTCTCGAAGAGGATCTGCTGCAGTTGTTTGGGTGAATCGAGATTGAACTCGGTGCCCGCTTCGGCGTGCGCCGCCGCCTTGAGTTCTTCGGCACGTTTGGCGAGCTCGCCGCTTTGCACGCGCAGCATCTCTCGATCGATCAGCACGCCATGGCGTTCCATGCGTTGCAGCACCGGTACGAGCGGCTGTTCGAACTGCTCGTACAAACGCTTGAGCAACGGCTCCTGATCGATCGCTGGCCACAGCGTACGGTGCAGCCGCAGGGTGACATCGGCATCTTCGGCAGCGTATTCGCCCGCGCGAGACAACTCGACTTGGGCGAACGGGATTTGTTTGACCCCCTTGCCCGCGACGTCTTCGTAGCTGATGGTCTGCAGCCCGAGATATCGCAGCGCGGCGGAGTCCATGTCATGGCGGGTGGCGACGCTGTTCCAGACGTAGGACTCGAGCATGCTATCGAAGCGCATGCCGCGCAGCGTCACCCCGTGATTGGCGAGTACATGGGCGTCGTACTTGAGGTGATGCCCGAGCTTCGCGTGAGCTTCGCTCTCGAGGATCGGCGTGAGTTTTTCGAGGACATGATCGATCGACAACTGCTGCGGTGCCCCGACGTAGTCGTGCGCGAGCGGTACATAGGCGGCCTCGCCGGGCTCGATGCAGAAAGACACGCCGACGAGACGCGCCTCCATGTAATCGAGGCTCGTGGTCTCGGTGTCGAAGGCAAAGAGCTCGGCCTGCTGCAGCCTTGCGCACCAGTGCGCGAACGCAGGTTCGTCGAGCACTAGCTCGTAGCGCCGTGGCGCTGCGGCGATTTCGCGGCGAATTTCCAGATTGCCACTGCCGGTCTGCGGCGCGGTCTCTGCGGCCTCTGCCGCCGTATCAGTGACCTCAGTGCCGCCGAGGCTGCGCAGCAACGCCTTGAACTCGAGTCGGGTGTAGAGATTTCGCAGCGTCGATTCATCGGGCGTGCTGCGCGCAAGATCGTTCGCTTCGGTAGGCAGCTCGAGATCGCAGCGAATGGTGGCGAGGCGACGCGAGAGTTCGAGCGTTGCGAGGCCTGCGCGCAGGTTCTCGCCCACCTTGCCGCCGACTTCGGCGGCATTCGCGACCAGGTTGTCGAGTGTCGTGTACTGCCCGAGCCATTTGGCCGCGGTCTTCGGGCCAACTTTGTCGATGCCGGGAATGTTGTCCGAGCTGTCGCCGACGAGAGCGAGGTAATCGATCATCTGTTCGGGCCAGACATCGAACTTGGCCTTCACGCCATCACGATCGTAGATACTGCCGCTCATCGTGTTCACCAAAGTAATCTTTGGTTCGACGAGCTGGCACATGTCCTTGTCGCCCGTCGAGATGAGCACGATCTGGCCCGCGTCGGCAGCGCGTCTTGCGAGGGTGCCGATCACATCATCCGCTTCGACACCCTCGATGCGTAGCAGCGGCAAACCGAGCGCACGCACGATCTCGAGCAGCGGGGCCACCTGCGCGCGCAGATCGTCGGGCATCGGCGGTCGATGCGATTTGTACTCGGCATAGAGTTCGTCACGAAAGGTTTTGCCCGGCGCATCGAACACCACGGCGATGCGTGCGCCGGCGCGCTCGCGCATGAACTTGAGCAGCATGTTGATGACGCCGAGCACCGCGCCCGTCGGTTCGCCGCGCGAATTGGTCAGCGGGGGCAGTGCGTGAAAGGCGCGATAGAGATACGACGACCCGTCAACAAGCACGAGATCGGGATGCTGCGGCAGGACGGACATGCCTTTGCGTCAACCTTCGGCGACGAGTCGGCGCAAGTCGTCGGCGAAGGCTTCGAGACCGAAGTCGGGTTGGGAGATCAGTCGCAGCCGGTTGCTGCGGTCATAGACGTACAGGGTTGCCGAGTGATCAACCGTATAAGTGCTGCCGTCCTTGGATGGCACCTTGACGGCGATGGCATGAAAGGCCTTGATCACCGCCTCGAGTTGCTGCGGCTCGGGCCGCAAACCGATGAACGAGGCATCGAAATTATTGACGTAGGCGGCGAGCCGCTCGGGCGAATCGCGTTCGGGATCGACGCTGACCACGATGACCTGCACGCGTTCGGCTGCCTCGCCGAGCGAGTTGCGGACTTGCTTCAGCCGCAGCAGCGTATTTGGGCAGACGTCCGGGCACATCGTGAAACCGAAAAACACGATGGTCACACGACCATCGAAATCTTCGAGGCTACGCAGTTGACCGGCCGTATCGGCAATCTTCAGGCCGCGGCCGTAATCGATGCCGGAGACTTCGGTGGCATTGAAGGGCTGCGAGGGCGGGCTGCAACCCCAAAGAAATAACAGCGCGCCCAAGCAGCACGCGAGGAGCGCGCCGTGCAGCGCAGGTGATGCTCCTGCCCGGCCGCTCCGCATGTGGATCAGGCGACGCCCGGCGCCTTCACCCAAACCTTGCACCAGCCCGCGTTCTTGACGAGCTTGCCCGGGAAGAGGTTGCACTTGGCGGTGGCGACCTTGCGGTCCTTGTCGGCCCACTGCAGGCAGTTGCCGCAGATCTGACCCGGCTTGTAATTCGGGTTGGCTTTCTTGTCGACCTTAGCCGCATCTTCGATGTAGCCCAGCGCCTTGGCGGCGGGCTCGTTTGGGCCGAGCAGCGGCAGCGCGCCGGCGGCGGGCTTGGCCTGCGCCATGGCGGTTTCGATCACGACCGGGATGGCCGGCAGTCCGAGTACGGTGGCACCGAGGACCTGACGGCGAGTGAGCTTGTCAGACTTCATGGAACAGTTCCTTGTTGAGAGAGGTGACGCTATCTAGCACGAAGGATTATACCTCCATGGACCGTCAGGGCGGCCCCCGAGTTCGATTGGCGAAAGACCACTGGGGTGCAGCGGCCGCAGTGCGTTGCGCGAGGGCAGGCCAGAGGACGGCCGTGACCAGCGGCACGAAGCGCGACCAAGCGATTGCACGACCGACGGTCGCATGGCAACTCGTTGCGCAATGCAGGCAGGCCGAGGCGCCGTGCCCGTTACCAGCAGGCTCGCCTCGTGTCGGAGCGCCGCTGGTGCCGCACCAAGCGCTCGCGATCAGCGCATCGATGGTGCTTGAGTTGCTCAGTTTCGTCGCAGCGCCCAAGGGCGCGCCGTGATGACCGGCGGCGATGATTTGCAGCCACACCAACGCAAACAGCGCGAGCAGGACTCCCGCGCGTGAGGCGCGCAAAGTGGTGAGGCGATGGCTGCACATGGGCAACCATGCTAGTCGGATGGGCTGTCAGCCGATGCTGCGGAAAACCGAGATATCGGGTTGCGGCGTCGTCGGGATTGGTTGCTGGCTTGTTGGGGCGTTTGGCTGTTGAGGAGCCGCCTCGCGAATGATCACCTCGCCCTGATCGTCCGGCAGGTAGAGCGGGCCGGTCTGACCACAACCCGCGAGCGCAAGAGCGGCCGAGACGACGCCAAAAGTAGCGAGCAGGGCGGGTGGCGATCGACCAAGGTCATGGCGCAAGAACATGCGTGCTGCTCTCATCGCTTAACCGGGCAGCGGACGCAAATCGCGCAGCGCCAACCAGCCGCGCACCACGCGATATAGCACCCAGGCACCGATCAGCAGCAGACCGACCACCGCGGTCGCGAAGCCGATCAGTACCAGCATCAAGGGCGCCGAGACGACCATCACGATGATGCTCCAGCCGAGTGCCCACCAGAAGGTGCGGATTTGCCAAGAGAAGTGCGATTCAAGCCAGGTGCCAGCTACTTCGCGGCGTCGCGCGTAGTTCATGATCACAGCGACGATTGAAGGAACGCCAAAGATGAAACTGCCGACGATGCTCGCCGCACCCACCACGCCGATCAGCACCGACAGCGCGTGCAGCGCGTAGATGAGGTGTGTGTAGGTGAGCAGCGAGGGGTCGGGAGTGCGTTCGAAGTTCATGCGGAGTCAGCGTCGCTTGATGATCGCCATGGTGATACGCGAGATGCAGACGAGTTGGCCGCCAGCATTGCAGATTTCGATCGACCATACCTGACTGCGTGCGCCGGCATAGAGGAGCCGCGTGGTTCCGGTGACGGTCTCGCCTTCGTGCGCAGGACGCAGATGGTTGGCATTGATTTCTTGACCCACCGCGGCCTGATCCGGCCCGACGATGCAGTTGGCTCCGATGCTGGCGAGTGTCTCGGCAAAGGCTACCGAGGCGCCGCCGTGCAGCAAGCGCATCGGCTGACAGCTGCGCGCATCAACCGGCATGGTGCCGCGTAGGTAGTCGTCGCCAATCGCCGTCAAGACGATACCGAGGTGCTCGACCATGCTGTTGCGTGAGTGCTCGTTCAGATGGGCGAGCGCAATCCCTGCGCGCCACGGAATTTTTTGACCAATCATGATGACGTCTCGGTCGGTGGTGCAGGGGGTGCTGCGGTGTGCTCTGCAGAACGCTCTGCGGCGAGCGCTGCGCCCACGCGTCGATAGGCTTCGCGAAAAGGAATGCCTTCGCGTACCACGAGTTCGTTGGCGCGCTCGGCTGCATGGATCGCCGGATCGAGCTCGATGTTGTCGGGACGAAACGACATGGCGTCGATCGCCGGCATCAGAATGGCGGTGCTTGCCAAGGCAAGGTCGATGCCACGGAAGAGCGGCAGCTTCAGCAATTGCAGGTCGCGCTGATAGCCCGACGGCAGCTTGGCAAAGATGCCGAGCGCTTCGATGAGGCAGCCATGCGCCGTTGCCGTGCGACCGCGCAGCAATTCGAACACATCGGGGTTGCGCTTCTGCGGCATGATCGACGAGCCCGTCGTGAATTCGTCGGGCAGTTCGAGGAAAGCGAATTCCTGGGTGTAGAACAGACACACATCGGCGGCGAAGCGACCGAGGTCCTGCATGAGCAGGGCGATTTCGAACAGCAGCTGCGCCTCGGCCTTGCCACGCGACAGTTGTACGGCCGTGACCGGTTCGTGCACCACGTCAAAATCGAGCGCGGCGCGCGTGGCTTCGCGATCGAGCGGCAGACCCGGCGTGCCATAGCCTGCGGCAGAGCCAAGCGGATTTTTGCCGAGCCTGCGCTGCACGCTCTGCAAGCCGGCGGCATCGTCACGAAATTCGGCGGCGAACCCGTCCGCCCACAGCGCCACTGAACTTGGCATGGCTTGCTGCATGTGCGTGTAGCCGGGCAGCTCGAGATCGCCTTGGCGCTCGGTGAGTCGATCGAGTGCTGCGGCGACATCGAGCGCGCCTTGGGCGATCTGTGCGGTGGCATCGCGCAGATAGAGTCGTAGTGCCGTGAGTACCTGATCGTTGCGCGAACGACCGAGATGCACGCGACCCCCCGCGGCACCGATGCGTGCCGTCAAACGTTTTTCGAGCGCGGTTTGTCCGTCCTCGTCGGCGAGTTCGATTTTCCATTCGCCCTGCGCATGGGCAGCGGCGAGCGCTTCGAGGCCGCTTTCGATGGCCTCGCAGTCTTCGGCAGAGAGCAAACCCTGATCGTGCAGCATCTGCGCGTGGGCAATCGAGGCGCGCGCGTCATAGGCGACCAGTCGCTCATCGAGCGCATGGTCTTCGCCCGCCGTGTAGGTGAGCACGCGCTCATCGAGCGCTGCGCCTTTGTCCCAGAGTCGTGTCATGGGTGTGGGTTGTCGCCTGCGGCGTGACCCGTGCCATTGCCTGCGGCGAGTTCGGCCGGGGCCAGTTTGCCGACATCGGCGACCACGAGCGTACCGGTGCCCTCATTGGTGAATACCTCGGCGAGGATCGCATCGGCGGACTTGTAGGAGATGACATGCACGCGTTTGACGCCGCCCTGAATCGCATTCTCGATGGCTTTGGCCTTCGGCAACATGCCGTCGATCATGCGCTTCTCGTCGCGCAAGCGCTTGAGACCGGCAAGATCCGTGTACGAGATCACCGAAGTCGGATCTTCGACCCGCTCGAGAATGCCGGGGGCTCCGGTGCAAAGAATGAGCTTTTCGGCATCGAGCGCCGCACCGATGGCCGAGGCCACCGTGTCGGCGTTGATGTTGAGCAGCGTGCCGGCATCGTCGCTGGAGAGCGGCGAAATCACCGGCATCAGACCGTTGTCGAGCAGTTTGCGGATGACATCGGTATCAATGTAATCGATGTCGCCGACGAAACCGTAATCGACGGTGGCATCGCTCGCCTGCAGTTTGACCGGTGCGCGCTTGTGCGCTTGCACGAGACCGGCATCGACACCGCTGAGACCAATCGCCGGGATGTCGAGCTCGCGGCAGGCAGCGAGGATGCGCGTGTTGATCAGCCCCGACAGCACCATCGCGGTCGCATCGATCGAGCGCTCATCGGTGACGCGGCGTCCCTCCACCATCTGTGTGGGCACACCGAGTTTCTCGGTGACTTCGGTGAGCTGCGGACCGCCGCCATGCACGAACACGACGCGAATGCCGAGTGAATGCAGGATGGCGATTTGTTCGACGAGCGCGCGCGTCGCTGCCGGATCGCCGAAAACGCCACCACCCGCCTTCACCACGAAGGTCTTGCCCTTGTAGAGGCGAATATAGGGCGCCGCGCTGCGCAACGCCCGGATGACGGCAGCAGGGTCGGCTCGGTGCATGATCATCGCTCAGTTCCTCCAGTCGAAAGCATGCGGTGCAAGACCGCCATTTGGGCAGGCAGACGGTTGTGGGCTTCGAGTTGCACCACGCTGCGCGGACCATCGAGCACTGCGTCGGCGACGGCGACATTGCGCCGCACCGGCAGGCAGTGCATGAATTTGCAGTCGGTTGCAGCGCGCTCGAACCAGTCTTCGCGCACGCACCAGTCGGCAAGATTGGCGCGCAGCGCGGCATCGCCCGCCACGTCGCCGTAGTGGGTGGTCGAGCCCCATTCTTTGGCATACACCACCTGGGCACCGGCGAGCGCCTCGGCGCGATTGTCGGTTTCGCGCACTGTGCCGCCTGAGCTCGCCGCAGCGGCTCGCGCCTTGTCCATGATTTCAGGCGGCAGCGCGAAACCCTCCGGGCGCAGCACCACGACTTCCATGCCGCGTTGTGCGGCCATGTGCACGGTGGCCGCGGGAACGGCCATCGGCGTCACCCGCGGATGGTTCGCCCACGACAGCACGAACTTGGCGCGTTGCGGTACGGCGAGATCCTCCAGCGTCTTCCAGTCGGCGAGCGCCTGGCAGGGATGGTTCATGGCTGATTCGAGATTGATGAGTGGCTTGTCGACGACGGCAGCCATCGCCTTGAAGGCGGTCTCGGCGAGATCGTGTTGCAGATCCTTGCCTTCGGCGAAGGCGCGGATGCCGAGCGCATCGGCATAGGAGGCGAGTACCGGTAGCCCTTCGCGCACATGCTCGGCCGCTGCGCCGTTCATGATGGCACCGGTGCGCGTTTCGAGTTGCCACGTACCTTGTCCCGGTGTGATCACGAACGACGAACCGCCGAGTTTCATCATGCCGACCTGAAAGGACGACAGCGTGCGCAGCGACGGATTGAAGAACACGAGCCCGAGGATCTTGCCGGCGAGGGCGCGCGGTTCGGGGTGTTGTTCGAGCCGACGGGCGAGCGCGACGAGATCAAGGATTTCCTCGCGACTGAAGTCGGCGAGATCGAGAAAGCGTTTCATAGGTCCTTCAGTGCCTCCCGCAGGAGATCGACATGTTGTTCTTGAAGTGTGTACGGCGGCAGCAGCCGCACCACCTGTGGATCGCCGCTGGTGCCGGCGAGAATATTCCGCTCGAGTAGCGCCTTCTGTATTTCTTTGGCCGGCTTCGCGGTGATGAGACCGTGCAGGAAGCCGGCACCCTGATGGCCGATCACCGGTCCCACCGTGCAGGTCTCGCGCAGATAGCGACTGATGCGTTGCACGTTGGCCATCAAGCCTTCGGTCTCGATGGCGTCGATCACGGCCTCGATGACCGCGCAGGCCATGGGGCCGCCGCCGAATGTCGTGCCGAGTCCTTCGAGTTTGATGGCGGAGGTGACCTCGGGGGTCATCAGCAGTGCGCCGCAGGGAAAACCGTTACCGAGCGCTTTGGCGGTGGTGATCATGTCCGGCATCACGCCATAAAGATTGGCCGCAAAGGGATGACCGCTACGGCCGACGCCGATCTGCACTTCATCAAAGATCAGCAGCGCGCCAACGGCACTGCAGCGTTCGCGTAGTGCAGCGAGAAACTCCCGTCCCATGTCGAAGGCGCCGCCGACGCCCTGCACGGGCTCGACGATCACTGCAGCGGTGTCGGCATCGACCGCGGCCTCGATCGCGCCCGTATCGCGGCGCGGGATATAGGTAACTTCGAAGGGCGGTCGCGGAAATTCGTACCATTTTTTGTCGGCGCCCCAGGTGACGGCACCGGCTGCGGCCGTACGCCCATGAAACGCGCCTTCGATGGCGACTACCTTTGAGCGCCGCGTCATCTTGAAGGCCATGCGCAGCGCGTTTTCATTGGCCTCGGCGCCCGAGTTGACGAAGAACACGCTGTCGAAATGACCGCCTGCAAAATCGACGAGCCGCGTGGCCGCGCGCACGCGCACATCCATGGGCACGGCATTGCTCTGGAAGTTGCAGGCCTTGGCCTGCTCGGTCAGCGCGCGCGTCCAGCCCGGGTGCTTGTAACCGAGCGCCGCCACGGCATGTCCACCGTAAAGATCGAGAATGCGCCGACCATCGCGGGTGTGCAGCCAGACGCCCTCGGCATCGACGACCTCGATGGGGTACTGCGCAAAGACCGGGGCAAGATGATCGGCGGGGCTCATGAGGTTCTCGAATTCTTTGATTGAATTGGGCGGGTCTCAGGTCCAACCCGGTGCCGGAGCGGTGAGGCCGGCGGTTTCGGGCAGGTCAAGGAGACGATTCATCCACTGCACGGCACCGCCTGCGGCGCCCTTGTCGAGATTATCGATGACGCACATGACCGCGAGCGTTCGTCCGTTGGTGGTGGCATGCAGGTGGGCATAATTACTGGCGACGACATCCTTGACGCGTGGCGCGGCATCAAGCACGCGCACGAACGGTGCGTCGGCATAGAAAGCGCGCAACTTCGCGAGCAGCGTTTTGGCGTCGAGTTCGCCTGCGCTTGCGGCTACGGTGGCCTGTACGGTGACATGGATACCCCGGGCGAAGGGCCCCGAGTGCGGCACGAACGCGAACTCCGCTGTCACCCCGCTCGCCGCCGCGGCGCAGGCGGTGATCTCCGGGATGTGGCGATGCACGAGCGCGTTGTACGAGTAAAGATCGCTGTGCCGCGTCGGGTGGTGCGTACCATCGACGGGTTTGCGTCCTGAACCCGTGCTGCCCGTGACCCCGCTCACGAAGAGCGTAGGCGAGGCGAGACCGAGCGCCAGCATCGGCACGCTGGCGAGTAGTGTTGCCGTGGCAAAGCAGCCAGGGTGCGCGACATGGGGTGTCGGTGCTACGGCGAGGTGCTCGGGCAGGGCGCAGGTGAAATCTTTGAGACGCGACGGTGCGCCGTGTTCATGCTTGTACAAGGCGGCATAGGCCTCGGCCGAGGCGTAGCGATAATCCGCCGAGATATCGACCACGCGCGGCCGCGTGCCTGCGGCCTCGGCCGCCGTCAGCAATCGATCGATGAGCGCGGCGCTCACGCCATGCGGCGCCGCCGAGAACACGGCGCTCACCGGCAAGTGACTGATCAATGCAGTGATGTCGGCTTCGGCAGAAAAACGTAGATCACCGAGCGCTACCGCCAGATGCGGGAAGGCCTTGCCAACGGCTTCGCCGGGTTGCGAGTCCGACATCACCGCGGCGATCTCGAGCTGCGGATGCCCGGCGAGCAGGCGCAGCACTTCGCCCGCAACATAGCCGGTACCGCCGAGAACGATGGCCGGAATACGGTTCACGATGCCGCGACCGCCGGGAACTTCTGGCCGAGACCGATGGCATCGATGACACAGTCGCCGAGCGCCGCGCCATCGGTCAGGGCGTTGAACGCCGGCACGTGCATCTGCTCGCGGATGATGTCGACGCCGACCGCGTTGTCCGTGGCGGGACCCGTGACCGCGCAGGGCTCGATCTTGAAACGCTCGCGCAGCAGCTTCACACCACCCCAGGCGGCGACCGGATCGTTGGCCGAGAGCACGACGCCCGTCAGTGCTTTGCGGATATCCTCGCACTCGAGGATCGAGTCGACGCCGTAGGTGCCTAGAATGCCATCACCCAGTTCGAACACGATCACATCCGGTTTCTTGGCGGCGATCTCGGTGATCATCGTGCGCGTGAGCGCCGGGCCCACGGTACGCGTGGTGGTGATGACGCCGAGATCGGTGAAGATCATGGAATTGCGCGCACCGGCGTCTTCCATGGCGAGGATGTCGCGACGCAGCGAAACGCCGGTTGCCTTGAAGCAATCGACGATCAGTCCGCGATGGCGCATGCGACTCACCATCGAGCAGGCTGCGGCGGTCTTGCCCGCTTCCATGCAAGTCCCGGCGAGGGCGACCACCGGCACGTCTTGCGAATTCAACAAGGCGTTGAAGTCGAGCTTGCGGTAGCCCGCCCGCGCGGGCACGCCGATGCGCTCGCCGAGATACGGAAAATGCAGCACCACGCCGAGCACGCGGCAATCGAAGGGCTTGCCCTTGTCGGGATTCGCCGAATCGCACACGCCGAGCACGCCGCCGATGTTGAGCATCTGGATGACATCGCCTGCAGCGAGTGTCTCGGGGACGTGACCCGAGTAACCAAACAGCGCCTTGCGATGGCCGAGGGCGCCGACCACGATGTCGCCCTTGGCCACTTTGGCCATGCGGCCGCTAGTGAGCTCCAGCGTGTTGTAGCCCGACTTGCTGTTGAGGATCTCGACCACCACGACCACGCCCTCTTCGGAAGGCAGGTTCTCGGTGGCGATGCGTACTTCATGTCCAAGGCCGCAGGCCTGCGTGACCGAAGCGATCTTGTCGACGACAATCGTTCTCATTTCTTTGATTTCCCCTGCAGGTCCGAGGTCGCGATGGTGGCCGCGCGCTCGCCCGCGCGGCGGTGAAAGACACCCGTGAGACCGACGATGCGTGAAAAACCGAGCGCATCGGCGGCGGTCCATTCGCCGGTGGCCTCGCCATAGACGCCCTTCGAGGCCGCCATCAGCGACCAGGCCGATTCAACGCCTTCGATGAACAACGAACCCGGGCGGAAGAGCACGTTGACCGTGCCTGTGACGCGCTCCTGCGATTGCAGAAACAGCGCCTCGATGTCGCGGCATACGGGGTCAAGCAGTTGCCCCTCGTGCACCCAGTCGCCGTAGGGCCCTGCGAGCATTTCTTTGATACGCTGCTGCCGACCGGTGAGCACGAGTTTTTCAAGCTCACGGTGTGCGTTGAGCAGCACTTCGGCAGCTGGTGCTTCGAAGGCGACGCGACCCTTGGTGCCGATGATGGTGTCGCCCAAATGAATGCCGCGGCCGATGCCAAAAGGCCCGGCGAGTTGCTCGAGCGCTTCGATGACCTCGACCGGCGAGAGCGTTTGGCCGTCGAGCCCGCAGGGCACGCCGCGCTCGAAGTGCAGCACGTGGCGCTCAGGCGCCCGCGGCTGACTGAAGGCATCCTTGGAGAGTACCCAGGCCTCATCCGGAATGCTGCCCGCGGAGGTGAGGGTTTCTTTGCCGCCGATGCTGACGCCCCAGAGACCGCGATTGATCGAATAGGCGGCACCGAAGGGTGGCACGGGCAGATTACGGCTCTGCAGGAATTCGAGTTCTTCCTGGCGCTTGAAGTGGCGATCGCGCACCGGTGCGATGATCTCGAGTTCCGGGGCGAGCGTGCGCAGTGCCACTTCGAAGCGCACCTGGTCGTTGCCCGCGGCCGTACAGCCATGGGCGATGCTGCCGGTGCCGAGCTTGCGTGCCATCAACGCGATGGTCTGGGCTTGCATGACGCGCTCGGCGCCGACGCAGAGCGGATAGAGCTGGCCACGACGCACGTTGCCCATGATCAGAAAGCGCAATACTTGATCAAAATAATCAGCGCGTGCGTCGATCTGGTGGTGTTCGCTCGCGCCCAATGCGAGCGCCCGTGCCTCGAGTGTCTTGGCTGTCGCGGCGTCGATGCCGCCGGTGTCGACTGTCACCGTGATGATCGGGCGCTGGTACTGCTCCTTGAGCCAGGGGACGAGGAAAGAGGTGTCGAGGCCGCCTGAATAGGCGAGGACGATGGGCTGGGACATGGAAGATCCTTAGAGACGAAAGAGTTCGCGCAGCCGGACGACCACGGCGGCTTGGGCGGCCGCGGTGTCGGTGGCGATGAAAATGGTGTCATCACCCGAGAGGGTGCCGACGACTTCGGGCCACTCCGCCGTATCGATGGCGATGGCCACGCTTTGCGCAGCGCCGGTCGTGGTTCGCAGCACGGTGAGTGAGCTGCCCGCGGTTGCGACGCCGCGCACGAACTGCCGCAGCGTGCCGAAGTCATCGAGCGCCCGCTGGTTCGCGTCCGGCGGCAGGTAGCGGCCCCCCGCCTTGAGCACGCCGAGATCGCGCAGATCGCGGCTCACCGAGGACTGGGTGACCTCATAGCCTTCGCGGCGCAGCAGGTCGACGAGCTCATCCTGTTTGCGCACGGCCGCGCCGCGCAGCAGGCGCAGGATGGCGTTTCGTCGATCGGCTTGTTGCAGGTCTGCGTGCATAAAATTGCGCGCATTATGCATATTAATGCAGGGCAGTCAAGCGGGGGCGGGCGGGGCGCGCAGCGCAGCCAGACGCTCGATCATCGGCGGGTGCGAGTAATGAAAGCGTACATAGAGCGGATCGGGGGTCAGCGTCACGGCGTTGTCTTCGGTCAGCTTGACCAAGGCGCTGGCGAGCGCATCGGCGCTCGCATGGGTCCGCGCATAGGCATCCGCCTCGAATTCGTGTCGGCGCGAGGCGAGACTGCCGAGCGGCGTGATGAAGAAGGTGGCACTCGGCAGCACCAGCAGAAAGAGCAGTAGCGCGAGCGCATCGTTGGGTGCTGTGGTGTTGGGTGTCACGCCGAGACCCAGGAAGAAGGCCGGTTGCTCGGCCAGCCAGCCGAGCGCAGCCAGACCGAGCAGGCTCATGGCGAAGATCTGCACGATCATTTTGATGATGTGCTTGTGGTGAAAGTGACCGAGCTCGTGTGCGAGCACGGCTTCGACTTCGCCGGGCGAGAGCCGGGCAAGCAGCGTGTCGTAGAACACGACGCGCTTGGCTCGACCGAGTCCGGTGAAATAAGCGTTCGATTGCGCGGAGCGTTTGCTGCCGTCCATCACGAAGAGTCCCTTGGCCGAGAATCCGCAGCGATCCATCAGTGCCTTGACTCGCGCCGCGAGTGCTTCGTCCTCCAGCGGCTTGAATTCATTGAAGAGCGGCGCGATGAAGAGCGGATAGATGACCATCAGCACAAGATTGAACGTCACCCAGAAGCCCCAGGCCCACAACCACCAAGTCGCGCCGGCCATGCCCATCAGCCAAAGCACCATCGCGATCAGCGGCAGGCCGATCAGCGTACTCACCAGAAGATTCTTCAGGAGATCGCCCAGCCAAAGACGAATCGTCATGCGGTTGAAGCCGAAGCGTTCCTCGATGCGGAAGTTAGCGTACCAGTCGAACGGCAGCTCGATGAGGCCGCCGATGAGCGAGAAAGCGAACACCAGCGCAACCTGATAAGCGAGCCTGCCGTTGGCCGAAAAATCGCCACCAAAGAAATCGAGTAGCAAGCGATTCAGGGCTTCGAGTCCGCCCCCGATCGTCCAGACGAGCAGCAGCAGCAGCCCGAGGCCGAACTGCAGCATCCGGAAGCGTTGTTTGGCGCAGGTGTAATCGGCAGCCTTGGCATGAGCTGCCTCGCTGATGGCGCTGCGGAATGACTCGGGTACGCTGCTGCGCCGCGCTGCGACATGCGCGATATGACGCCGTGCGAGCCAGATTTCGACTGCCGCATGCAGAGCGACCAGGAGCAGAAAGACGAGGAGTACGACTGGGGGAGTCATGCCCCCATTCTAGCTGCGTACCGACGACCTCGCCGCGTGCTGCCGACGGAAGCCGTCCAGTCCCGCTGGCGACATGTACTTGCCGAGTACTGCATCCGGTGTCTTGCACAGATCGACCAGCGTCAGGCAGTCGACGCAGTACGCGAACGCCGGGTCGACGTTAAAACCAAGGATACGACCGCCCAGTTTCAGGTATTGGCGCAACAGCACGGGTACACCCGGTCCTCGTGCACTCATCTCGTCTCCGATTCGAGAGGTGCCCATCAACGGCGAAAGTTCATCGAGCGTTTGCAGCGTGCGTAACTCCCGCCCCAGTGCGGCCAAGGGCGCATACGGCCGATAAGGCGTGCGGGCACGGACCAACGCGCCAAGTACAGGATCGAAATGGTGCCAGCGCAGGTAACGCACCAGCAGATCCCGCGACGCGTGGTCGTAATCGGCGCTGACGCTGACCGGTCCGATGAGTCGCGAATAGCGCGGGTTACGGGCGACAAACTCGCCGATGCCGCGCCACAGGGCAAGCAGCGGCGCATAGCTGCGCTGGTACTCCGGGCGAACAAAGGATCGTCCAAGCTCGACTGCCGGTCCGAGCAAAGCAAAAAATGGATCACGGAAGTCGAACAGTGTGGAGAGGTAGAGTCCGGCGCGCCCGTAACGGCGTCGCACTGCATCGATCCTGGCAAGTCGATATCCGCCAATCACGCATTCCTTTGCCGTATCCCAAGCGATCAGGTGCTCGTAGGTCGGGTCGAATCGATCGAGATCCCGTGCTCGTCCCGTACCCTCGCCGACTTCGCGGAACGTCAATTCACGTAGCCGTCCGATCTCATCGAGCAGCAGGCTGATCTGCGTTCCAGATGCCAGATAGATCTCGATGTTGCCGATCGTCACGAGCCGCGCGGCTGCGGGCAATCGGCTTATTTCTTTGGCGAGCAGTCGCGGGTCCCGAGCCTCCGCGACTGCTTCCTCCAGAACCTTGTCGATTGAGCGCTGCGTGACTGTGATGGTCGTGTCGTTGCCGCGCGGCGCCGCGAGACTGTAGAGCCTGACACGCAGCAATCTGCCGAGCCGCTCTGCCGACTGGCACGCGCCGACTCGCTCTGCTGAGAGCGGCATGCCGACTCGCAGGTCGAGTCGAAGCCCGCGCTTGTTGGCCACCTCGCGAGGCAGCAGAGCGGTACGCAACGCCGGGTGTACAAGACCCGCGAGCTGAAAGCCGAGACTGTTGCTGCCGTGAACATACAGCGGCACTACGGTTGCGCGCGCGGCGCGCACCAGCGTGATTGCCGAGCGCTTCCATGGCGGATCGGCGATATGCCGGGTGGCGAGATCGAGGTGAGCGACCTGCCCGGCCGGAAAAATCAGCAACGCGCCGCCGCCCCACACATGCCGCAGCGCCTTTCGCGCCGCTCTGACATTCGCGCTGCGCGCCTCTGCCCTGCCGAAGTTATCTACCGGAATGATGAGATCCTGCAGCGCCGGGATCGCTCCGAGTACGGTAGTGGCGATGACCTTGAGATCCGGGCGTCGCGCGCAGAGACCGGCAATGGCCGCAAGACCGTCGATACCACCGAAAGGATGATTGGCGACAACGACGAGCGGACCTGCCGCCGGGACTCGTTCCCATTCCGCCGAATGGCAGTCCCAGCTGATACCGAGTTTGCCTAGGGCAGCGACTGCGAACTCTGCACCGCGCAGATCAGTCGGGAGTTGCCGGTACAAGATTTCGAGGTGATCGACGCCAGTCAGACGGCTGACGCTGCGCCAAAGCCACGGAGGTACCGCAGCGGGTGGTTGCACTAGCGGCTTCAGGCGCCGCGTTGGTGGGAGATCAGAGCGCCGGGTCGGCACGACGCGTACTCCATGATCGACTCGGCAGCGCACTCAGCGCATTGGCGGCTACCAAATTGCCCAAAAATTGCAGACTCGCGGACTGCCATGAGCGCGCCTCCACCGCGCGTCTGCAGGCGCTGCGATCGAGGCACAACGCTCGCTCGACGGCTTCGATGAGGTTCTCGGACATCCAGCCGGTTACGCCTTGGGTGATGACATCCAGCGGTCCTGTTACGGGAAAAGCTGCCACCGGAACGCCGCACGCCATGGCCTCGAGCATCACGAGTCCGAAAGTATCCGTTCGGCTGGGGAATACCATCACATCCGCCGCGGCAATCTTTGAGGCAAGTTCTCCGCCATACAGCATCCCCGTGAACTCCGCCTGCGGGTATTTTTTTTCAAGTACGGCACGCGCCGGTCCATCGCCGACGACAATCTTGTGGCCCGGCAGGGGCGTGGCCAAAAAAGCCTCGATGTTCTTTTCTACCGAAATTCTTCCCACGTAGATCAGCCGGGGCTCACGTCGGTGCGGATCAGCCGCCACCGGCCTGAACAACTCCGTATCGACACCGCGCGACCACGCCCGCAGGTTTCGAAAGCCGCGATCAAGCAGCAATCGCTCCATCATCGGCGTTGCCACCATCGTGCGTGCGGCAGCGTCGTGGAACCAGCGCATGTATCGATACGCCACGGCTAGCGGTATCGGCCATCGTGCACGGACATACTCGGGAAATTGCGTGTGATAAGAGGTGGTGAAACGCCAGTGCCGCCGTCGGCAGTGCGCCCGGGCCGCGACGCCCAGCGGGCCCTCCGTAGCGATGTGAATGGCATCGGGGCGGAACGCGTCGAGCGCACGTCTGACATCGGCGCCCGCGCCGAATGCAAGTCTGATATCCGGGTAGGACGGGCAGGGCACGGTCGAGAACATTTCCGGAGAAATTCTCTCGACCACAACTCCCATGGCCGTGAGTTGGCGGCAAGTGTGCTCGAGAGTGTTGACGACGCCGTTGGTTTGCGGCCTCCAGGCGTCCGTGACCAGCATCAGTCGCATGCTCTGCAGGCTGATCAATTCACGTTTCAAAAGTGTGAATTATTTGCTGCAGTGACCTGAAGTTTCGCTCGTCTTCGGAACGATCCCGTCAATAAAACTGCCAAAAGCCGTTCACGGTCCGTACACGATCAGGGGGAATGATTACCCGCGCTCCGGCGTTGATCAGCTGCGCCGGTAATGCGGGAAAGAACTTCAGGAGTTTGTACATGAGCGATCACGACGATCTCGTAACCAATACCTCAAATAATCCGGAGATGAGCGCCATCATCGCGCGCCGTGCAGTCCTGAAGGGCGGAGCAGGTCTCGCTGCCGCATCGCTCTTTGGTGCGCTTGCGGGTTGCGGTGATTCAGAGAATCCCCTAACGGTATCGACCGTCACTGCGGCATCGTCTTCGACCGCCGGATACACGGCGCCGACCCGTGCCACCGCACTCGGTTTTTCGGCCGTTGCCAAGTCGGTGAGTGACGCGATCTCGTTGCCTCCCGGTTATTACGCCACCGTGTTGTTGCGCCTCGGCGACCCGATCAAGGCGGGCGTCCCGTTTTACCGTAACGATGGATCCGATGCCGGTGCGTCGTATGACGCACGCATCGGTGATCACTCCGATGCGATCGAGTATTACGGTCTTGGCGCCGACGGTCGCTATTCGGCAACTGCCAGCGACCGCGCGCTGCTCGTGATGAATCACGAAGCCATCACACCCGTCTTCCTGCATCGCACCGGCCCGACGATCGTCAATGGCGCGCGCACGGTCGCCGAAGAGGTGCTCAAGGAATTCTATGTTCACGGCGTCTCGATCACCGAGGTGGTCAAGCAAAACGGCGAATGGACCTACAAGCAGGACTCGAGTTTCAATCGTCGGGTGCACACCCTCACCGAGATGGAACTCTCGGGCCCGGCGCGCGGCTCGGCGTTCATGATCACAAAGTATTCGAAGGACGGCACTCGCACTCGCGGCACGGTCAATGATTGTGCCCATGGCTATACGCCCTGGGGCACTTACCTCGCTTGCGAAGAAAACTGGGCCGGCTACTTTCGACGTACCACCGCTACCGACAATCCGCGCCGCACTGCCAAAGAGCTGACATCGATGGCTCGCTACGGTGTAGCCGGAGCCGGTCGCGAGCTCTGGGCTACGGTGACTCCCGACACCAGCGACGATCTCTACGGTCGCTGGAATGCGGAAGTCCGTGGCGCGACGGCGGCGGACGATTATCGCAACGGGCCGAACACCTACGGTTGGAACGTCGAGATCGATCCGTTCACGCCATCCTCCGTGCCCAAAAAGCGCACAGCCATGGGCCGCTTCGCCCATGAGGGTGCTTGGGTGGCCAAGGCCGAAGCCGGCAAGCCGATCGTTTTTTACATGGGCTGTGATTCGCGCAACGAGTACATCTACAAGTACGTCTCGACGGCGCTGTGGGATCCCGCTGATGCGTCGCGCGGGCTCGCTGCGGGCGACAAGTATCTGGACAACGGCAAGTTGTACACGGCGATCTTTGAAGCCGACGGAACGGGTCGCTGGGTCGAGTTGACCTTCAATGTTGGCGCGGTCAACTCCGGCAATACGCGCTACTCGTTCGCCAACCAGGCCGATGTGTTGATCAATGCGCGTCTTGCCGCCGATGTGTCGGGGGCGACCAAGATGGACCGTCCGGAGTGGGGCGCCGTCGACCCCAACACCGGCGCGGTTTACATGACGCTCACCAACAATAATGCGACGCTGCGCACGCTCGCCAGCACGGATGCCGCCAACCCGCGGCACTACAACGACGCCCGTACCAACGGCACGGCGCAACGCGGCAATCCCAACGGCCACATCATTCGCTGGCAGGAAAGCACACCCGCGGCACTGACCTTCCGTTGGGATGTCTATCTCTTCGGTGCGCGCTCGACGGCGAATGCCGCAAACGTGAACCTCTCAGGCCTGACGGCAGAGAACGATTTCTCGAGTCCGGACGGACTCTGGTTTTCGCGGAATGGCATTTGCTGGATACAGACCGACGACGGTGCCTTCACCGACGTCACCAACTGCATGTTGCTCGCGGCGATTCCGGGAACGGTGGGCGATGGCGGACCGCGCACGATCACCAACACCGATGCGAGCGGCGCCACGCGTCAACAGACGACCTTTGTCGGCGCCCAGCCGGGTACCGCGAAGCTGCGTCGCTTCCTCGTCGGCCCGGTCGAGTGCGAGATCACCGGTATCACCGAGTCGCCGGACGGCCGTTCGCTGTTCGTCAATATTCAGCATCCGGGCGAAGACACTGCGGCCGCCAACATCGGCGATCCCACCAAGTACAGCTCGCACTGGCCGGATGGCGGCCTCGCTCGGCCGCGCTCCGCAACCATCGTGATTCAGCGCACTGATGGCGGCGTGATCGGCGTTTGATTCAGGGAGACGACTTCAATGAAAAACGACACTATGAAAAATCAGATCATGTTGGCCGGCCTCGTGCTCGCCGTGCAGGCAACGACGCCCGCCGTAGGCCAATCGAATGACGGCCCGAAGGCGAGCGAGGAACTGCAGGAGATCGTGATCTTCTCGCGCGGCGCCACGCGTCAGCAGCAATCGCTTGGCAGCGAGCAGATCGCCTATCTGCCCTCGGGTACGAGTCCGCTCAAGGCCATCGAAAAGCTTCCGGGCGTAAACTTCCAGGCGGCAGACCCCTTCGGCGCCTACGAGTGGTCGACGCGCATCGTGGTGCGCGGCTTCAACCAGAACCAGATGGGTTTCACGCTCGACGGCATTCCGCTCGGCGACATGTCGTACGGCAACCATAACGGCTTGCACATCAGTCGGGCGATTCCCTCCGAAAGCGTCGCGCGCGTGTCGCTTGCGCAGGGTGCTGGTTCTCTCGGCACGGCCTCGACCAGCAACCTTGGCGGCACTATTGAGTTTTCTTCGGGGAACCCCTCTGAAATCTTTGGTGCGAGACTCGAAGGTACGGGTGGCAGCGATGCCACGCGGCGCTATACCGCGGTCCTCGATTCCGGCGAGTTGACTGGGGGCGGCCCGCGCGCCGCGCTCGCCGTCGTCGACAGCACCACCGAAAAGTGGAAAGGCTTTGGTGAGCAGCAGCAGCGGATGTACAACCTCAAGGTCGTGCAACCTTTCGGCGATAGCTCGACGCTGACGGCGTACTACAACTTCTCCGATCGCGCCGAAGCCGATTATCAGGACATGTCGTACGACATCATTCGTCGTCGCGGTGCGAACTGGGACAACTTCGCACCCAATTGGGATGCTGCAGTGCGTGCTGCGGTGTCCTGTGCTGCGTCAGGGTATTCGAGCGGCGTTGTCTGCGACGACGCCTACTGGAATGCCGCCGGCATCCGCGAAGACAAGCTCGGATACGTCGGCTTTGCGTCGGCGATCAGCGACACGCTTGCCGTCGACATCAAGGCTTACCTGCATCAGAACGAGGGCATGGGACTTTGGGGAACGCCCTATGTCCCTACGCCGGGCGGCGCGCCAATGTCGGTGCGCACAACCGAGTACGACATCGATCGCAAAGGGGTGATCGCCGCGGTCAAGTGGACAATGGGCGCGCATGCGCTCGATGCGGGTGTCTGGGTCGAGCGTAACGACTTCAATCAGGCCCGCCGCTTCTATCCCGAGAGCAATCTGCTTGGACCCACGCAGGACTTCACCGGATTTCTCTCGAACCCGCTGTTGACCCAGTGGGAGTACGAATTCGAGACGCGGACCACGCAGTTCCACCTCGCCGACACCTACACGGTCAGCGATGCTCTCAAGCTCAATTTCGGCTTCAAGAGCATGAAGGTCGAGAACAACGCGCGCACGGTGGTCGGTCCCAACAAGACCGGTACGATCGATGCCTCCGAGGGCTTCCTGCCGCAAATCGGCTTCAGTTGGAGCCTCGCCGACAGCAGTGAAATCTTTGGGCAGGCCGCGCGCAATGCACGCGCTTTTGTCAGTGCCAATACCGCGGGGCCGTTCAGCACCACCGCAGCGGGATTCGCAGCGATTCGGGACACCTTGCAGCCGGAGACCTCGGATACTTTCGAACTCGGCTGGCGCTTCCGGCTCGACGCTTTCGAGGGTTCGCTGACCGCTTATCACGTGGCGTTCAATGATCGTCTGCTCGCCATTCAGCAGGGCCCGGGCATCGTGGGCAATCCCTCCGTCCTCGCCAACGTTGGTGGCGTAACCACCAACGGCATCGAGGCAGCGCTCAACTGGCGTCTCGCGGAGCGGCTGACGGTGTTTGCCTCGGCGGCTTGGAATGATTCGACGTACGACGACGACTACGTGACCAACGGCGTTCGTGTTCCGGTGTCCGGCAAGACCGTCCCGGATTCACCCGAGTTCATGGTTCGTGGCGAAGTAGCTTATGACGATGGTAATTTTTTTGCCCGTGCCGACATGAGCTACAACGACAAGCGCTACTACACCTTCTTCAATCAGGGCAGTGTCGACGCCTACACGCTGGTCAACGCCACTGTGGGATACCGCTTCACCGATCTTGGCTTCGTTAAAGACCTTACGCTGCAGGGTTCGGTGACTAACGCCACCGACGAACTCTACATTTCGACGATCGGGTCGAATGGCTTCGTCAACGCTGACCCTTCAGGCACTACGCAGACCTTGTTGGTCGGTGCTCCCCAGCAGTACTTCGTGACGCTCAAGGCGCGTTTCTGATCGGCCGAGGGTTTACTGCCGATCCGCTGTAATCATGATCAATCGACGCGAACTCCTCGCCGCCGGCTTGCTTGTCCCTACCGTCGGCGGGGAGTTCGCGGGTGGCGATACCGTTGCGTCGGCTGCCGCCGCCGCGTCGGCGAGTTCGGTTAGGCAACCGGCCCAAAATTATTTGCCAAGGCGCATTGCTTTCGGATCATGCGCGAGAGAAGACAAGCCGCAACCCATTTGGGAGGCCGTGCTCGCCAGCGCTCCCGATCTCTTCATTTTTCTCGGCGACAATATCTACGGTGATACCCGCGATGCGGCGATTCTGCGCACCAAGTATGCGCAGCTCGCCGCTCAGCCTGGCTTCCGTCGGCTGTGCGAGCGTGTGCCGATTCTCGCGATCTGGGATGATCACGATTACGGCGAGAATGACGCGGGTACGGAATATCCGCTCAAGCGGGAGTCGCAGCGGATATTCTGCGACTTTTGGGGAGAGCCACCGTACTCGCTTAGGCGCTCCCGCGACGGGATCTATGACGCGCTGACATTCGGCGCCGAGGGTCGTCGCTTGCAGATTTTGCTGCCCGATCTGCGATTCAATCGTACACCGATCCGCAAGCTCGATCTCGGTAACCAGTCGTATGAAGACTGGTCAAAAAACCTCGAGCAACAGGGCGCCGAAGTGCCTGGGCCATATCAAAGAAATCCGGACGTTGCGGCCAGCATGCTGGGCGATGCGCAGTGGCAATGGCTCGAGCAACAACTCGCCATCCCCGCAGACGCACGGATCCTTGCGTCGAGTCTGCAGGTCGTCGCGGACTTCCCGGGCTGGGAAGCCTGGATCAACTACGCCGAAGATCACCAGCGTTTGCTGGAGGCCATTCGCCGTCATCGCGCCGATGGGCTCATCTGCATCAGCGGCGACACGCACTACGCCGAGGTCTCATGCCTCACGACCCACGCCCCGTACCCACTGTGGGATTTCACTTCGAGCGGATTGACGGAAGTGTGGCCGGTCACGCCACCGAACGCCCGGCGTATCGGCGGCGTGTTGCGCGATACCAATTTCGGTCTGATCAACATCGACTGGTTTGGCGCGAGACCGTCGATGCTGTGGCAGGCGATTGATGGACGAGGCGTGCCCCGCCTCGAGCAACGCGTTCATCTCGATACGTTGCGCGTACCGGCAGCGGGTTAGCAGCCCGCGTCGATTTCAGGCGGGACTCAGACGATTCGCGCCCCGCTGCGTCCGCAGTGCGACCGTTTCGACGAGCGCGGTGTCGCGCTCGCGAACGGTGCGCAGGAAATGGAACTGGCCGGTCGCTGTCTCAGGCGTGAGCAGAATGCTCGTGTAACCGCGTCGACTCGCATCCATGTATGCGAGGCCCGGGTTGGTGGCGCGCACGGCGCGCGCGATTTGCTGCGGGTCGACGGCCGAGAGCGTGTACTCGAAACCCGGCGAGCTCACTGAGTGCGTCGCGAACTCGACACCCACGGGGTCGCGTCCGAGCGTTAGATTTTGCGCCCAAGCGTTGTGGGTGTCGCCGGCGAGCACGACGAGGTTCGCCTTGGCGCGTGCGGCATCGGCGAGCAGGCGCTGTCGCGCGGCCGGAAAACCGCCCCAACTGTCGAGGTTGTATGGCAGTCCCGCGCGCGCCGCCGCAAGGCCCACCGCAAGCCTGCGGCGTACCGGTTCCGGTGAGTCTGGGCCAACCCAGTTGGCTGCTTCCTGCGGAATCACGATCTCGCCCATCAACACTTGCTGGGCCACGACCTGCCAGCGCGTCGCCGCAGCGCTCGAGCGCGCGAGCGCGCTGCGCAGCCAGGCTTCCTGGCTCTCGCCGAGCAGCGTGCGTGCGGGATCGGCGAGCGGTCCGTCACGAAAGTCGATGAGCGCGCGAGCGAGATCCTGGCGTCCTTTGAGTGCGCCTTCGAGATCCGGCGGCGCACTGCGACCGCTGATGCGCGTTTCCAGTTTGAATAGCGTTGCGAGCTTGCCGATCTGGTATTCGCGCCAGCGCTCATCGGACACCGGCATCCACTCGCGGTACACCCGCTCGGCGATTTCTTTGCGTGTCACCCAGTCGCCTTCGGTTTCCGGCTGGTGATTTTCCGCGCCGTCTCGCCATGCGTCGTTGGTCAACTCATGGTCATCCCACTGCATCACCATCGGATAGGACTGATGCAGTCGCTGCAGATCGGCATCGAGTCGATAACAGCCGTAGCGCAGACGGTAATCGGCGAGCGTGACGGTTTCGTGGGCTGGCTCAAGGATGCGACCGGGCAGCATCTGCTTGGCATCGGGATAAGCGCCGCGCGGATATTCGTAGATGTAATCACCAACATGCACGATGAGATCGAGGTCGGCGCGTTCGCAAGCATGGGCGTAGGCATTGAACCAGCCGAAGCCGATGTTCGAGCAAGAGAAGAGTCCAATGCCGAAGCGGCCGACATCGCCCACCGGCAGGGTGCGCGTGCGACCGACCGGACTGAACGAACCATCCGGGGCGATGAATCGATAAAAATACCATCGACCCGGCTCGAGGCCGGTGACGGTGAGTCGTGCGGTGTGATCGCGCTCGGGCGTGGCCCGAGTTTCGCCACCCGCGAGCACGCGCGCGAACAGCGTATCGGCCGCAACTTCCACCCGCAGGCGTGTGTCGCCGTCGGCCACGTAGCGTGTCCATAGCAACACTGAGTCGGCCGCAGGCTCGCCGCTCGCTACGCCATGCGTGAAGCCACGTGTGGCAAAGAGTTGTGCGAACGCGGGCAGAGCGGTGACGCCGGCTCCAAGAGCGGCGGCGGAGAGCAGGTGACGGCGCGAGATCTGCAAGGACATGGGGATAACCGGCGGCTGGTGGATGGAATCGACGGCAAAGGATAGCCGAGGCGGGCGGTTTACACTGTGACGGCCTCTTTACACCGTTGGAACCGTTGGAATTCGCCGTTGGATAACCCCGAACAGTTCGTCATCTTGGTCAATGCCGTGATTCTCGCTGCGGCCTACTTCTACGTGTATCCACGATTCGCTGGTGCAGACATGCAACGGCTCGCCATCAACGATTTGATCGCCAACGGCTGCGCACTGCTCGTGGTCGGTTTGCTGTACGGCGGCACGGGACAGCAATTCAGTCTGCTTGTCGGCGAAGTTGGCTGGTTCGGCTTCACGATCGCCACGTTCTTGCTGATGGAGTTGCCGCTCTTCATCTGGTATTCGCGGCGCTACGGTTTGTTCTCGCGTCCCGACGACACCGACTGAGCCATCGACTGAGCCATCGACTGAGCCGTCGCCGGAGCGGTCTACCCGCCAAGCGCGCGATGCACGGGCGCGGTATCGGGCCGTACATCGCGCCAAACAAAAAACGCCTCGGCGGCTTGTTCGACCAACATGCCGATTCCCTGCGCGGTTGCGCGAGCGTCGTGCTGCGCTGCCCAGCGCACGAACGGCGTATCCGGGGTCGCGTAGCCGAGGTCATAGGCAAAAGTTTGGGAACCGATGATGCGCGGCGTAACCTCGGGCACCTGACCTTCGAGACCGAGCGGTGTAGCGTGCACCACGAGATCGAAAGGCGCAGCGTCGGGCGACGCAAATCGCGAGTTCAAATCCGTGTAACTGCAACCGGTCACACCGGCGTGCGCCGCATCGGCCGCCAGCGCCTGCGCGCGCTCGGCACCGCGATTGGCAATGAGTATTTCGGCAGGAGCTCGCTCCATAAGCGGACCCACGATACCGCGGGTGGCGCCGCCTGCACCGAGAATCAGCAGGCGCTGGCCCCTGATCGGGAACCCAAGTCGGTCGAGATCGGCAAGCAGGCCCGCGCCATCGGTATTATCACCGCGGATGCGCCCATCAGCAAGACGAATCAAAGTATTCACGGCGCCGGCGCGTGCGGCGCGCGGCGTGAGCTCATCGGCGAGGCGTGCGGCGTGTTCTTTGTGGGGCACCGTGACATTGAGGCCGCAGCCTCCTGCAACAAAGAAATCACCAACGAATGCCGCGAAATCTTCGGGCGACACAGCATGGCGATCGTAGCTCAGCGGCTCGCCCGTGGCCGCGGCGAACATGCGGTGGATGAGCGGCGACTTGCTGTGCTCGATCGGATAGCCGACGACGCCGTATCGATCCGGGTTACGAGGGTTGGCTGCGCTCATCGACATCATGTTAGCCCGACCGACCAACCGCCGCGTTGTTGCGGATCGAGGGCTGCGTGAATGGCGGGTAGCCAGATGCGAGCGCGCTCGGCGAACTGCCACGGCGGGTTGATGACCAGCAGTCCCGAGCCGTTCAGGCCGACGCGGTTATCCCGCGGATGTAGCCAAAGTTCCGCGGTGCACGCGGCGGTGGGCGTACCTCCCGCTTGCGATGGCAGGTTGGCGATGAGGCGTTGCCGCCAGGCGTCGGTGTCTTTGGCCTGCTTGATCGGATACCAGATGGCGATCACCGCGTTGGCGAGCCGCTGCAGGATGTCTCGTGCCGCGCTCGCCGCCGCCTGGAAGTCGCCGCCGGTGTCTTCATACGGCGGATCGATGAGCACAAGAGCGCGCCGCTCGATCGGTGGTAGCCACGCACCGAGCCGCGCATAGCCGTCAGCGCATTCGATGGTGACGCGTTCGAGTGGCAGTCGGCCGGAGTCGCCATCGCCCGCTGCCTCACGTACGGCTTCACGCACCGCCTGACGCAGCGCCGCGTGTTCGTCCGCCTGTGTTTCGATGAGCGTCAGCCGATCCTGCGAGCGCAACGCCGCGAGGGCGATGAGCGGCGAGCCCGGATAGGCATGACGCAAACCTGGAGCGCGACGCAGCCGTCGTACCACGGCAAGATAGTCGGCGATCTCGTCCGGCCAGGCGTCGTGAATACCGAGCAGCGTTTCGATGCCGCCCGCGGCCTCGCCCGAACGCGAGGCGTCGCCGCCCGCCAGATCGTAGCGCCCGCGCCCGGCATGGGTGTCGAGCAGCAGCAGTCCCTTGTCCTTGCGCGTCAGCGAGCGCAGCAGAGCGAGCAGGGCGACGTGCTTGAGAACATCCGCGAAGTTGCCGGCGTGAAAGGCGTGGCGATACTTCACCGGTGCCCGTCAATCGTCGGTGGAAGCAGCAGTGGAACCGGTCGTGGTCCCAGCCGAGGATTTCTTTCGGGCAGTTTTCTTTGCCGGAGATTTCTTCGCAGCTTTTTTCTTTGGCGTGACGGTTTTCTTTGGCGCCGATTGTTTTTCTGTGGCGGCGCTCTTGTCCTTGGCGGCAGTCTTGCGGCCGAAGCGCCCGAGTCGCTGCGGCGCGGCGGCCAGCAACGCCCGGCATTCTTCAAGCGTCAGAGTCTTGGGGTCACGTTCTTTAGGGATGCGGGCATTACGTTGCTTGTCGGTGATGTACGGACCATAGCGACCATTCAGCACCTGGATGTCGTCGATACCGAAGTCCTGGATGATGCGGTTGGCATCGGCGAGCTTCTTGGCCGCGACCACTTCGCAGGCACGCTCGAGCGTGATCGTGTACGGATCGTCCTCGACCTTGAGCGAGGCGTATTTGCTGCCGTATTTGATGTACGGACCGAAGCGACCGATGTTCGCTTCGAGGGCTTCGCCCTCGGCGTTAGTGCCAAGCTTGCGCGGCAACTGAAAGAGCTGCAGCGCTTCGGGCAGGGTGATGCGATCCATCGATTGACCCGGTCGCAGTCCGGCGAAACGCGGCTTGTCTTCGTCCTCGCGGGTGCCGATCTGCACGAACGGTCCGAAGCGACCCATACGCACCGAGATCGGCTTGCCGGACTCGGGGTCCGTGCCGAGCTCGCGCGCCTGCGCGGCTTCATCGCGCGAGACATTCTTTTCGATGTGCTCGACCCGATCGATGAACGGCTGCCAGAATTTTTGCAGCGGGTCGGTCCAGGGTTCCTCGCCGCGCGAGACCGCATCGAGCTCGTCTTCCATGGCGGCGGTGAAGCCGTAGTCGACGTACTCGCCGAAATTGGCGCTGAGGAAATTGTTGACGATCTTGCCGATATCGGTCGGGATGAAGCGACGCCCGTCCATATCGACGTACTCGCGATCCTTGAGCGTGGAGATGATCGATGCGTAGGTCGACGGACGACCGATGCCGTGTTCTTCGAGCGCCTTGACGAGCGAGGCTTCGGAGAAGCGCGGCGGCGGTTCGGTGAAGTGCTGCGTCCCGCGCAGCCCCACGAGCTGCACGACATCGCCCTCATTCATCATCGGCAGGATCCGATCGTCATCGTCGTCGGCGCTGTCGTCCTGCCCTTCGAGATAAACGGCGATGAATCCCGGCTTGAGCAAGGTCGAGCCGTTCGCGCGCAGCAAATGTCGCTGCGGTCCCGCCGGGCCGGCGAGCAAATCGACGGCGACAGTATCGAACACGGCATGCGTCATCTGACACGCGACTGCGCGTTTCCAGATGAGCGAATAGAGCTTGAACTGATCGGCATCGATGCGTCCCTCGAGCAACTGCGGCAGCACGGCCGCCGAGGTCGGCCGAATCGCTTCGTGAGCTTCCTGCGCGTTACGCGATTTGTTCTTGTAGAAACGCGGCGACTCCGGCAACGACTCGGCGCCATACACCCGCACGATGACTTCGCGGATCTCGGTGATCGCCTCGTTGGCAAGGTTGACGGCGTCAGTACGCATGTAGGTGATGAGACCAACGGCGCCTTCGCCGTAATCGACGCCTTCGTAGAGTTGTTGTGCGAGACGCATGGTGCGCTGCGCCGAGAAGCCGAGTTTGCGGGCGGCTTCCTGCTGCAGCGTCGAGGTGGTAAACGGCGGCGCAGGGTTACGGTTGCGCTGCTTGCGATCCACGGTGAGCACCCGCAAGGTGCCGGGCGGCGCGAGCGGTGCGTCCCCTGCGGTGATTCCGGCGCCGGTCGCGGCGCAGAGCGCGCTTTCGACCTCGGCGGCCTGCGCGGCATTCACGAAGCTGAACTGCTCGACCTTGCGACCCGTGAACTCGACGAGCTTCAGCGGGAAGGTTTGTGTTTCGAGCTCGCCCTGGGCGTCGAGGCTCCAGTATTCGCGCGGCACGAAGGCCTGAATCTCGGCCTCGCGCTCGCAGATCATGCGCAGCGCCGGGCTCTGCACGCGACCCGCGGACAAGCCGCGCCGCACTTTCTTCCAGAGCAACGGCGACAGATTGAAGCCGACGAGATAGTCGAGCGCGCGACGCGCCTGCTGTGCGTTGACCAGATCGAGCGAGAGTTCGCGCGGTTGCTCGATGGCCTGCCGCACGGCGTTGCGCGTGATTTCAAAGAATTCGACGCGATGCACGTCCTTGCCTTCGAGCGCGCCACGATCCTGCAGCAGTTCGCGCAGATGCCAGGAGATCGCTTCGCCTTCGCGATCAGGGTCGGTGGCGAGATAGAGCGACTTGGCCTTGCGCAAGGCGCGGGCGATAGCCTCGACATGCCGTTCGTTACGCTCGATCACGTCGTATTTCATGGCGAAGCGACGGCTCGGGTCGACCGCGCCTTCTTTTGGCACGAGATCGCGCACGTGGCCGTAAGACGCCAGCACCTCGAACTTGTTACCGAGGTATTTTTTGATGGTCTTGGCCTTCGCCGGTGATTCGACGATGACGAGGTTTTCAGCCATGGAGCCGGCTCCGGCGCGGGATCAGTGGGGCCGTTCGGGCGGCAGATCGAACACGAGGTCTTCCATGCGCGAGCAGGCGAGTTCTTCGCCGGGCTGGCTGGAGAGCACCATCAGCACGACCCACTTGAGTTGGTCGACGTCGAGTTCGGAGGAGTCGAGGGCGAGCAGACGCTCGATGACGATTTCGCGTTGTTGCGCGGAGAGGATGCCGCTGCGCTCGAGAGCGAGCAGATAGCCCCGACAGTCGGCAGGCAGATGCACCCGTTCTTCTTCCGTGAACACCCGCATGGCGCGCGGACCCGCGTCGGTGAGCGATGGGCGATCACGTTCGCAGGCGAGATCCGCGAGCCAATCGAGCGCGCGCTCGACACTGTCGCCCGGGAAACCGGCCTGTTCGAGATCCTGTGCGAGTGCATCACGTTCCGGAACATCCGGGTCGTCGGCCAGCATGTAGCGGTCGAAGACGTAGATCAGGATGTCGAGAACGCTGCCGTTGTCAGTGGTTTGAGTCATTATTAAAGAGGTGATTCGAGAATTCTGTAGTAGCGGCCGGCGGAGTCCGATGCGACACGTCCCTGATGTTCGAGGGCGAGGAGCAAGGACGCTACAGTGATGCTGGAGAGGCCGGTGCTCGCGATGAGTGCATCGAGACTCGTGGGCTCGAAGCCGAGGGCATCTAACAGGATTTCAGTAGGGTTGTCCAACCTCGGTGACTCGGGATGCCATGCTTCGGGCACCTCGGGTGGGATTTCAACTATTTGATTCATATCGAGATTTTTGAGTTCGCGGAGGACGTCCTCGGCGTTTTCGACGAGTGTGGCGCCCTGCCTGAGCAGTTGGTGACAGCCGCGGGACTGCGGATTATGGATGGACCCGGGGACGGCAAAGACCTCGCGACCCTGCTCGCCGGCGTGACGTGCGGTGTTCAGCGAGCCGCTGCGCGCAGCCGCCTCGACGACCAGCACGCCGAGGGCAAGACCACTGATGAGGCGATTTCGTTGCACGAAATGACGGGCGAGCGGCGGGCTGCCGGGCGGAAATTCGCTCACCAACGCGCCGCGCGACAGGATCCGCTCGGCGAGCGCTGCATGTTGCTCGGGATAAATCTGGTCGAGACCCGTACCGCAGACGGCGATGGTGACACCCTGCGCCGCGAGTGCACCTCCGTGACTCGCGGCGTCGATACCGGTGGCCAGACCACTGGTGATGGCAAGACCGAGGCTCGCGAAGTGAAAAGCGAGGTCGCGCGCGGTCCGCGCGCCGTTGATGGTCGGGTGGCGACTGCCCACCATCGCGAGCTGCGAGGCACTCAAGGCGTCGACGGAGCCGCGTACGAAGAGCACCGGCGGAGCGCCGGGGATGGCGCGCAAGGCCGGTGGGTAGGCGGTCTCGTCGGCGCTGATGAGGTGGACGGCGTGCTGCTGCAGCGCGGCGAGATCGCTGGCGTGGCGCGCGGCATCGAAGCTCGCGAGCGTGCGTTGGCCGGCCAGCGTGAGACCGTGCCGGGCGAGCGTGGTGGCATCGAGCCGGGTGAGCGCAAGCGGCGAGTCCAGCTCTGCGGCGAGCGCACACCAGCGTGCGGCATCGAGGGAGGGGACACGGGCGAGCAGGGCGTGATCGGGACTGGCCATGGCCCCGAGAGCCTACCGAGCCCGTCTGGGCGAGCCACGCCACGAAAGCCGTGGAACCCGACTGATATACTGCTGGTCAACGAACTACCTTTCCGGCAAGGACCCGTCCCCATGGCGCTGCTCGAGATCCTCGAATTCCCCGACCCGCGGCTGCGCACGCGTGCGGTGCCCGTGACGCGCTTCGATGCCGCGCTTGGTCAGCTGATCGACGACATGTTCGAAACGATGTACGCCGCGCCGGGCATCGGTCTGGCCGCCTCACAGGTCAACGTTCATCAGCAACTGATCGTCATGGACTGCGGCGGCGAGCGCCGCGAACCGCTGGTCTTCATCAATCCCGAAGTCCTCGCCCGCGACCAGGTCGGCGTGATGGAGGAGGGCTGCCTGTCGGTGCCCGGCATTTTCGATGAGGTCGAGCGGGCGCAGCGGGTGCGCGTTCGTGCGCTTGATCGCGAGGGCAAACCTTTCGAAGTCGAGCTCGAGGGTTTGCCTGCGGTTTGTCTGCAGCACGAGATGGATCATCTCGACGGCAAACTGTTCGTCGATTACCTCTCGATGCTCAAGCGCGACCGCATCCGTCGCAAGCTAGACAAGGATCGACGCGACCGCGCGGCCAAGCCGTCGGGCGGCAAAGTGCCGGCGACCGCAGCGCTCGAGCGCTGAACCCGCTTCCCCCGCCCCGGTTTTTTCGCCATGCGCATCGCATTTGCCGGCACGCCGGAGTTCGCTGTTCCGCCGCTCGCTGCGCTGAGTGCTTCGCGGCATGAGGTCATCGGCGTCCTGACTCAGCCCGATCGTCCGGCGGGTCGCGGCCGCCGCTTGAGCGCGAGTCCGGTCAAAGAATTCGCGCTGCAGCACGGCCTGCCGATCGCCCAGCCCGCTACCTTGCGCACGGCCGAGGGTCGCGACGCGCTCGCCGCGTGGCAACCGGATGTGCTTGTGGTGGTCGCCTACGGCTTGATCCTGCCGCCCGAGGCGCTGGCGATTCCGCGCTACGGTTGCATAAACATTCATGCTTCGCTGTTGCCGCGCTGGCGTGGTGCGGCGCCCGTGCAGCGCGCGATTCTCGAAGGCGATACCGAGACCGGTGTCACGCTCATGCAGATGGACGCCGGACTCGACACGGGACCGATCTTGCTGCAGCGCTCCTCGCCGATTTCTTTGGACGATGACACCGCGAGCGTGCTTGCTACACTCGCGAGCCTCGGCGCGCCGGCTCTGCTCGAAGTGTTGGCGGGTATCGAGGCCGACACGCTGCGGCCGCAAGCGCAACCCGCCACCGGGATCACTTATGCGCGCAAGATCGAGAAGAGCGAGGCGCGCATCGATTGGCACGGCAGCGCAGCCGTCATCGATCGTCAGGTACGCGCCTTTCGTCCCTGGCCCGTGGCGGAGACGACGCATCACGGCGAGCAGGTGAGAGTTCATCGTGCCCGCGCTATCGAAGTAGGCGAGCTTGATCCCGCGAGCGCCGGTGTGATTTTGCAGCGAGCAGCTGCGGCGGCGCCGGGCAGCATTCTCGGCGTGCACGAGACATTCCTTCTGGTTCGCTGCGGTACGGGTTTGCTCGGCATCTGCGAACTGCAGCGTGCCGGTCGGCGCAGCGTCAGTGCGCGCGAATTCGCCAACGGGCTCGCGACGACGACTGAGGTTTTCGCATGAGTATTGCGCCGGGTGCGGCAACGTTGGCGGCGGCGGTGCAGGCGATCAGCCGAGTGGCACACGAGGGCAGATCGGCAGACTTCGCTCTGCAAGAGTCCGACGAGCGCGAAGATCGCGCTGCGGTGCGCGCGATCACCCTCGGCAGCTTGCGCTGGTATCTGCGTCTCGCACCGGCGGTGGCGAGGATCGTCGATCGGCCGGCCGAAGAAATGCCACCGCTGCTGCGGGCGCTGCTGCTCGCGGCCGCACATCAGATCGAGTATTCGCGCGGCGCACCGGAAGTGAGTGTGCATCTGGCGGTCGATGCGGCGCGAGTGCTCGATCTGTCGCGCGCCACCGGCTTCGTCAATGCCGTGCTGCGGCGTTTCGTGCGCGAGCGCGCCGAGTTGCTGGCCGTTGTCGATAACGAGCTCGCGGCGCGCAGCGCACACCCCGGGTGGTTGGTCGAGCGGCTTGCCGCGGCTTGGCCGCAGCAGCTGCGACAGATTCTGGCAGCGAACAACGAACATCCGCCCATGGTGTTGCGCATCGCACCCGGTACCGCGCCTGCAGCCTATGTTGCCGAGCTTGCGGCGCTAGGCCGGGACGCTTGGGTGATGGAGTCGTTTACGGAGGCCGTTGTGCTCGCTCAGTCGGCACCCGTCGCCGCCTTGCCCGGTTTTGCCGAAGGGCGAGTGCAGGTACAGGACGCCGGTGCACAAGTAGCCGCCCGTCTGCTCGATGCAGAGCCCGGTGATCACGTGCTCGATGCCTGTGCTGCGCCGGGTGGCAAAGCCTGTCACATCCTGCAGCGCCAGCCTGACGTGCATCTGTTGGCCGTCGATGACGATGCGGCGCGGCTTGCGCTGGTGCGCTCGAGTTTCGAGCGCATCGGCGCCGATCCAGAGCGTGCCCGAGTACAACTCGCCGACCTCGCCGATCCGCGCGGTCTGGCCGAGCAGGGTCCGTTCGAGCGCATCCTTGTCGATGCGCCGTGTTCGGCAACTGGCGTGATTCGCCGTCATCCGGACATCAAGCTGCTGCGACGCGGCGAGGACATCGCGAAGTTCGCCGCAGTACAGCGGCGGATCCTGGCCAATTGCTTTGCGCGACTCGCGCCGGGCGGGCGCCTCGTCTATGTCACCTGTTCGGTATTACCGGACGAAAACGAACTCGTAGTGCGGGAGTTTGTGGCCGCCACGCCGGAAGCGCGCGTTCTGCCATGGCCCGGCGACTTCGAACTGCCCGCCGGTGCGGTGGCCTGCAATCCGGGCGTGCAGTTGCTGCCGCTCGCCGGACCGACGGGGACCGATGGCTTCTATTATGCTTGCCTCGGTCGGACGGAGCTCGCATGACCCCGAGTGCGCAAAATAATCGGCGGCAAGACGCTCGGCACCGCGGCGCGGGTTTTGCCGTCGTGCTGCTCGCATTGCTCGCCATGCTGTCGTGGTTGGCCGCGCCGGCGTTGGCCGATCCGCTCGACGGGACCCTCGAGATCCAGTCCGCTTTCGTCAACAACGCCTCTGGCGTCTATCAGCTGCACGTTCGCACTCGCTATCCGGCCAACGAAGAAACGGTGGCGGCGCTGCGTGATGGTGTCTCCCTGTCCTACGACATCGATGTCACGGTGAACCGCGAACGACGCTTTTGGGCGGATGCCGGCGTAGTCGCCCTCAAACTCGAGCGCGAGCTCAACTATCACTCGGTCAGCGAGCGCTATGTGGTCCGTGATCCACTGGCCAATGGCGAACAAAAATCCTTCGCCTCGCTCGATGAAGCGCTCGCGGCACTCGGCAATGTCGAGGCTTGGCCGATTCTGGTCGCCTCGCAGGTGCGCGAGCCCGGCGAATATCTGGTCAGCGTGCGCGCCAGTATCCGGCGTGGCCGTCTCACCGATGCGCTGCGCGCACTCATGTTCTGGTCGGACGACTGGCAACGCGAGAGCGAGTGGTACACATGGTCGCTGCCCCGCTGAGCAGCCGTCGTACTTCGATCATGATCGCGATCTGGGTCGCGGTCGTCCTCGGCGGTTTGATCGCCCTTTTCTTGTCCTCGCAGAACTCCGCGCAGTTCGGGCGTTTGCAGCCGTGGATATTGCTGGCGAGCGCGGTGGCTGTTGCGGTGCTGATCGTACTGCTTGCGCGCAAGGTGCTGCAGCTGGTCGCGGCCTATCGCAGCGGTGTGCCGGGTTCGCGACTCACCTCGCGAACGGTGATCGTGTTCGGCGCGCTGGTCGCCTTGCCGCTGCTGACTGTCTATCTGTTCTCGCTCGAGTTTCTGAACCGCGGCATTGATAGCTGGTTTCGCGTCGAGATCAAGCAGGGGCTCAACGACGCGGTCGTGCTGTCGCGATCGGCGCTCGATTTGCGCATGCGTGAGCATGCCGAGCGCACCGAGCGTTTCGCGGGCCGGCTGGCGGAGGGATCGGGCGAGGGCGTGCTCTTCCTGCTCGAGGATGAATTGCGCGAATCGGCGGCGAGCGAGATCGTGCTCTATGGCGAATACGAGCGCATCATCGGCGCAGCGAGCCGCGTCGTCGCCGACGCCTTGCCCGCCCGCCCGCCGAGCGATCTCGTGCGACGGGTCAACAACGGCGAAATCTACGTCAGTCTCGAGCCGATCGCCGAATCGCAATACATCGTGCGTACGGCGGCTGCGCTCCCCGGAGCGTCGCTTGCGCGGGGCGATGCGCGCTTTGTAGTAGTCGTCTATGAATTGCCACGACAACTGGCCGAACTCACCGATGCCGTGCAACGTTCCTATTCGCAATACGGCGATCTGGCGGCACTGCGCGAGCCGCTGAAATACAGTTTCAGGTTGACGCTGACGATGGTGCTGCTGGTGACGCTGCTCGGCGCCATTTACGGCGCCATCTATTCAGCCGAAGTGCTCTTCAAGCCGGTGCAGGATCTGATGGCCGGTACTCGCGCGGTGGCCAAAGGCGACTTCGGGACACGCGTGCCGCTTACTTCGCACGACGAGATGGGTTTTTTGGTGCAATCGTTCAATGATATGACCAAGCGTTTGCGGCGGGCGCGCGAGGAAACCGAGCGCAGTCGGCTCGCCGCCGAAAACGAACGCGAGCGTCTGGCGATCATTCTGGCGCGACTCTCAGCGGGCGTGATCGCCATCGATCGGCAGTTCGTGCTGCAGCGCGCCAATGATTCGGCGAATGGCATTCTCGGCGTGGATCTGACGACACGAATCGGTCGCAAGCTCGTCGCGGCGGAGAACGAGGGCATTCTGCAGGCTTTTCTCGAGGCGCTGCAGGCTCGCTTCGCTGCCGGCCGCGAAGATTGGCGTGAACAGATCGAGTTGCGTGCGAGCAGCGTCAAAACCGGCTCGCGCGTACTCGTCTGCGCTTGCGTGCCGCTGCCACAAGCGGTCGGCGAGTCCGCGCAGTTCGTGATCGTGTTCGATGATGTGACCCACCTGCTGCAGGCGCAGCGCGATGCCGCTTGGGGCGAGGTGGCACGCCGATTGGCGCACGAAATCAAAAACCCCCTGACGCCGATCCAGCTTTCGGCCGAGCGTATGCGCCGTCGACTGCTGCCGGGACTGGTCGGCGCGGATGCGGACATGGTCGATCGCTCGACCCATACCATCGTGCAGCAGGTCGAATCCATGAAGCAGATGGTCAATGATTTCAGTGAGTACGCGCGGGCGCCGTCCATGCATATCGCGGCATTCGATCTGAACCGTCTGGTTGCGGAGGTCACCGATCTGTACCGTACGCAGGACGTCGGCATCGATATCGTCACGCATTTCGAGACTGACCTCGAGATGGTCGAAGCGGATCGGGCGGGTATCCGGCAGATCCTCAACAACCTGCTGACGAACGCGTTCGAGGCGCTGGAGGGGGTCAGACCGGCCATCATCGAACTTGGCACGGCGAGGTCGGAGTCGGACGGGGTCGCCTGCGCCGTGTTGACGGTGACGGACAACGGGCCGGGGTTTCAGGATGACCTGCTCGGGCGCATCTTTGATCCCTACGTCACCAGCAAGCCGCGGGGTACGGGCCTGGGACTGGCGATCGTCAAGAAGATCGTCGACGATCACGGTGGTCGGATCGAGGCGCAGAACCGCCCGGGGGGTGGAGCCTTGGTCCGTGTTATGTTGCCCCTGCGGGAGCGGACCAGAGCGGCGGCGCGCGAGCGACGACCGGAGTTGTGGAGGGAGCGGGCATGAGCGCGGCGCGCATTCTCGTGGTGGATGACGAGGCGGACATTCGCAGTCTCGTCAAAGAAATTCTTGCCGAAGAAGGCTACGAGGTCGAGGTTGCGGCCAACGGCAGCGAGGCAAGAACCCTGCGCCAGCGCCAGCAACCGGATCTCATCCTGCTCGACATCTGGATGCCCGACGTCGATGGCATCACGCTGCTGCGCGAATGGTCGGCCGCCGCCGACGGCTGTCCGGTCGTGATGATGTCGGGTCACGGTACCGTCGAGACCGCCGTCGAGGCAACTCGGCTCGGCGCCGTCGATTTCGTCGAAAAACCCCTGTCGCTCGCCAAGCTACTGCGTACCGTGGAGCGTGGTCTCGAGGGGCTGCGCAAGCGCCGTGCGGCGGGCAAGTTGCAGGCGGCTGCTGCGGTCGTGCCGGTGGGCAAAAGCAAACCGATGCAGCAGCTGCGCGGCGAACTTGCGCGTCTTGCGGCGAGCGATGTGCCGGTGATGCTGATCGGCGAGCCGGGCAGTGGTCGTGAGGCGTTCGCACGTTTCCTGCACGATCAGAGCAACCGCGCCGCGGCGCCCTTCGTGGTGGTCGTGGCGAGTGCGCTGCGCGAGAGTGACCTTGAGGCGATGCTTTTCGGTCGTGCCGAGGGCGCGCCCGGTCTTTTCGAAGAGGCCGCGGAGGGCACGCTGTTCATCAGCGAAATCGGCGATCTGCCCGCGCCGGCACAGCGTGCGCTGCTCGGCGTCCTCGAGACCGGCAGTTTCGCGCGGCTCGGCGAAGATCGTTCGCGTCCCTTCCGGGCGCGGGTCGTCTCGTCAGCCGAGCCCGGCGCGGGTCAGGCCGTCGCCACAGGCACCGAGGCGCTGCGTCGCGACTTGTTCGAACACCTGAACGGCGCGATCGTGCGCGTGCCGCCGTTACGTGAATATGCCGAGGACGTTCCGGATCTGCTGCGCCACTGCGTCGATCGTTTGGTCGACGGCGAGGGCTGCGTGTTCCGCCGTTTTGGGGTCGCCGCACAGAATCGACTGCGCAATTATCCGTGGCCCGGCAACGTACAGGAGCTGCGCGTCATGGTCCGACGCCTGCTGCTGCAGGGTGGCGAGGAAGAAATCACCCTCGAAGAAATCGAACGCGAGTTGTCACAGGTGGCTGCGCCCGCAGACACGCTGGTCAAGCAGGATTTGCTCGCGCTCAGTCTGCGCGAGGCGCGCGAGCATTTCGAGCGGGCCTATCTGCAGCAGCAATTGCTGTTATGCCATGGCAAGGTCGGTCAACTCGCCAAGCGGGTGGGCATGGAGCGAACCCATCTCTACCGGAAGCTGCGCGCACTCGGCGTTGATTTTCGCAGCGGCGCCGACGACGGCGAGGCTTAGCTCAGTCTCCGACCCGAATGACGACCGCCTCGATGTCGGCACGCTGCAAGGCTGCCCGCGTCCGATTGAGTGCACCGAGATCGCTGAGTGGGCCGATGCGCACGCGATGGAAAACATCGTTGTCGATCGCCACGCGCTGTACGGCCGAGCGCACGCCGAGCCGCAGCAGTTTCGCTTGCAGGCGCTCGGCTTCTTCGAGGTTGCGGAAGAAGCCCGGCTGCAGCACATAGGCGCCGGGACGTTCGATGGGGGTGTTCGGTAGCGCGGGCGCCGGTGCCCGCGGATCGGTCTCCGGGACCACCACCTCGGCCTGGGGCAGCATGTCGTAGAACCCGAATTCGCGCGGCCCCTCGGTCGTTTCGGTGGGCGCCGGATCGCGACTGACCGGTCGCGGCCGCGGCTCGGCGGATTCGGCGGTTTGCGTCGCCTGTTTCACGAGTTGCTGTTGCCAGACAAATACACCGCCCGCCACCAAGAGGCCGAGTCCGAGGCCGACAAAGAATTCGCCGGACAACTCGAACTTGAGCTGCCGCTGTCGCCCGGCGCGCTTGAAGTCGCGGCCGATCGGCGAGCTCACATCGACTCCGGTGCCGAGGCGCCGAGAATGCCGAGACCGTTGCGCAGCGCTTGTTGTACGGCGAGCAAGGCGTAGATGCGCGCCTCGCGCGTGGCTTCTTCCGGCACGAGCACGCGTTCGGCGTTGTAGAACGCGTGCAGCGTGGTGGCCAGTTCGCGCAGATAGTGCACGAGCGCGTGCGGCGCACGCTGCGCGGCGGATTGCACGATCACCTCGGGATACCTCGAGAGACAAGCGAGCATCGCTTCGGCCTGCGCACCCACAAGAAGCGTGGCGCCTTCGGCAAGCACGGTCTCGCGGGCACGTGCGGCATCCCAAGTCATGCCGCGCGCCGCGAGTTCTTTCATCACGCTCGCTACCCGCGCATGTGCGTACTGCACGTAGAAGACGGGGTTTTCATTGGACTTTGACTTGGCGAGATCGAGATCGAAGTCGAGCGACTGATCGTTGCTGCGCATCAGATAGAAAATCCGACAGGCATCGTTGCCGACTTCTTCGCGCAGCTGGCGCAGCGTGACGAAGTTTGCTTCGCGTTTGCCCATCGACATCTTCACGCCATTGCGGAACAAAGCGACGAGCTGGATGAGTGGCGCCTCGAGGCAGTCGCCCGGGTGTCCGAAAGCCTGCAGACCGCCGCGCACCCGCGTGACGTAGCCGTGATGGTCGGCGCCGAGCACATCGATCAGGATCTCGAAGCCGCGCTCGCGCTTGTCGAGATGGTAGGCGATGTCCGAGGCGAAATAGGTCTTCACGCCGTTCTCGCGGATGACCACGCGATCTTCGTCATCGCCGAATTCGCTGGCCTTGAACCAGGTGGCGCCATCCTTGACGTAGAGCAGTCCCTGCGCGCGCAAGCGCTCGAGTGCGCGCTCGATGGCGCCACTGTGCGTGAACTCGCGCTCGGAGACCCAATTGTCGAAGCGCACGCCGTAACCTTCGAGATCGTCACGGATTTCTCGCAGCATCGCCTCGATGCTCGAGTCGAGCAGATCTTGCCAGGCCGCCTCACCGATGAGTTGTCGGCAACGGGCGATCAGCGCATCGATGTGTTTTTCTTTGTCACCTTCTGGCGCATCCTGCGGCAGACTCTCGAATACTTTGATCGAGGCATGACGCAGGGCCTCGCCGAGACGAGCCTGCAGTGCCGCGGCGACCGGGCGCAGATAATCGCCGCGATAGCCGTTCTCGGGAAACTTGAGCGTTTCGCCGCAAGCTTCGAGATAGCGCAGCCAGACCGACACGGCGAGGATTTCGGTCTGTCGGCCGGCATCGTTGATGTAGTACTCGCGCGTCACCGTATCGCCCGCAGCTGCAAGCAGGTTGGCGAGCGCATCGCCGAAAGCTGCTTGCCGACCGTGACCGACGTGCATCGGCCCGGTGGGATTGGCGGAGACGAACTCCAGCAACACCCGCCGCGGGTTCGCGGGTTTTACCCGACCATAGTCCGCGCCGAGTTCGTGGACGCGAGCGAGTTCGCGCGCATAGAGATCCTTGTGCAGGAAAAAATTGATGAAGCCCGCACCCGCGACCTCGGCGCGCGCGAGCAGCGGCGAGGGCGGCAAGGCGGCGATGATCGCTTCGGCGATCACGCGGGGCGGTTTGCCGGCGGCTTTGGCGAGGCGCATGGCGATGTTGCTGGCAAAGTCGCCGTGCTGGGCATCGCGCGCTCGTTCGAGCGTGATGAGTTGCGGGTCGACGGGCGCCGCGAGCAGCGAGCCTTCGAGCGAATGCAGCGCGCGCTGCAGCAGGGAGAGCAGGTCTTCTTTCACGGCGGCGATTCTACCGCGTCGGCACAGCCGCTTCAGAAGAGCTCGAGTGGATCGACATCCAGTGCGAAGCGCACGCCGCGCGCTTCGGGCAGTGCTTCGATGCGCGGCAGCCACTCGGCAAGCAGGCGGTGCAAGGCGCCGCGATCGGCGCTTTCGAGCAGCAGTTGCGCATGATGTCGATCGGCGCGACGCGCCATCGCCGCTGGCGCCGGGCCGAGCACTCGCACAGCGCTCATCCCCGGCGTCTTGCAGAGCGGCTCGGCAACGCGACGTGCGGCGTCGAGGAAGGCGATCCCGCTCTCGGCGCGCACGGCGGAGGCGCGCAGCGCTGCAAGTCGCGAAAAAGGTGGCCACCCCGCGTTGCGACGCTCATCGAGCGCCGCCGCGGCAAAGGCGTCATAGCCGCCGCTCAACAATCCCGTGAGCAGTGGGTGCTCCGGATATTCGGTCTGAATCAGCACTTCGCCCGCGCGTTCGGCGCGTCCTGCGCGACCGGCGACCTGCACGATGGTTTGCGCGAGTCTCTCCGCGGCGCGAAAGTCGGTGCTGAAGAGTCCCTGATCCGCGTTCAGCACGATCACCAGCGTCAAGTCCGGAAAATCATGGCCTTTGGCCACCATCTGCGTGCCCACCAGAATCCGCGCTTCGCCTTGCCTGATCCGCGTCATCACCGCCTCGAGTTGATCGGCACGGCGCACGGCGTCGCGATCGAGCCGCGCGATGCCGATCCCGGGGAAAGTCTCGGCGAGCGTTTCTTCGATACGCTCGGTGCCTTGGCCCACGGTTTTGACCGCATAGCCGCATTGGGGACACTGGCGCGGCAGTTCCCGATCGGCGCCGCAGTGGTGGCAGCGCAGCCGATCCGCCTGCCGATACACGGTGAGGCGTGCATCGCAGGACAGACAGGGTGCAATCCAGCCGCAGGCGGTACAGGCGAGCGTTGGCGCGTAGCCGCGGCGATTGATGTACACCAGCACCTGACCCTCGGCCGCGAGGTGCTGCTCGATGCGGGTGACCGCCGTGGTCGAGAGCCCTGCGTGGACGCGCTCGCTGCGCAGGTCGACGAGGCGCAGCGTCGGCGGCTGCGCGGCGGCCGCACGCTCCGGCAGCGAAAGTCGTTGCAGCCGGCCGCCGGCGACATTTTGCAGCGACTCGAGAGAGGGCGTGGCCGAGCCGAGCAGCACCGGAATGTCGAGCCGATGGGCGCGGGCGAGCGCGAGATCACGGGCCGAGTAGCGAAAGCCCCCCTCCTGCTGCTTGAAGGAGGCATCGTGCTCCTCGTCGACCAGAATCAAACCGAGCTCGGGGATCGGCGCAAAGACCGCCGAGCGGGTGCCGATGACGAGGCCTGCACGGCCACTATGTGCCGCGCGCCAGGCCGCGAGCCGCTCGCTATCGGTCAGGCCGGAGTGCAGGACGGCGAGCGGTACGTCGGCAAAGCGCTCGGCGAACCGACCGACCAGCTGGGGCGTCAGGCCGATCTCCGGGACGAGCACCAGCACGCGCTGGCCACGCGCGAGCTGCTGCTCGGCCAGGCGCAGGTAGACCTCGGTCTTGCCGCTACCGGTGACGCCGTGCAGCAGCCAGCCGCGATAGCCGCCGCCCGCGGCGGCGATGGTGTCGAGGGCCGCTTGTTGGGCTGCACTCGGTTCTGGGTGGTGACGGGCAAGGCCCTCTGTGCGGGGTGTAGCGGTCGGCGCGAGCCGCTGCCAGCTGGCCTCAATCCAGCCGCGTGCCACCAAGGTCCGAGCAGCGTCCCGCCAGCCCGGCAGTTGGCGCTCGAGTTCAGCGGTTGTCAGCCCGGCGCGGCCTGCCGCAGTCAGCACCTCGAGTAAGGCGCGTTGCTTGGGTGCCCGACGCGGCTCACCGGCCGCGTGTGCTTGCGCACCCGCCTCGCTGATGGCTCGATATTCCACCTCTTCGACGATCGGCGCGCCCTCGCGGGCGAGTTTCGGCAGCGCTGCAGCGACCACTTCGCCCGGCGGGTGGTGGTAGTACTCGGCCGCCCACTCGAGCAGGGCGAGCAGCGGACCATCGAAGGTCGGAATCGGATCGATTACCCGCGAAATACGTTTCAATTTATCCGCTGGAGCCTGAGATTGATCTTCCAAGGAAACAATGACGCCGATACAGCGTTGCCGTCCGAAGGGTACTTCGACGCGCATCCCGGCCTGCGGCAGCGGTCCTTCGAGCGGCGGCAAATAATCGAAGGTGCGCCGCAGCGGTGTGTCGATCACCACTCGGCAGAAGGGGCTATGGCGGGTTTCGATTTTTTCCACAGAGGGTGTGGATAACGTTGTGGATAGGTTGCGATTCAAGCGCAAAATCCGCGCATTTTCCGCGGTTTTGCGTTGGCTTGGTCAAGGATTGACCATTTCAAGAAAAATCCTCGCTAATCAATTACTTGAAGATTTCGGGCGCGCCGCAAGGCGTAGTTTATGGCGGATTCATGACTTAGTTTCTCCGCCACTGTTTGCAAGTCCCTGATTTATCGTGGCGGTCATGGCGAGCGGGTCCAGTTGGTCAGCGACACGCCGACGATCGCCACCAGCCCGCCAACCAGCATCGACACCAGCAGCGGCTCACCGAGCAGCGCCGTGCCGAGGGCCACGCCGAACACCGGCACGAGATTATTGAACACGGCGGTGCGCGCCGCGCCGAGTTTCTGCAGCCCTTCCGCATACCAGACGAAAGCCAGCGCCGTACCACCGGCACCCAGATAGACGATGGAGGCCCAGGCGGCCGGCGAGACGGTGCCCGCCTGCCAACTCGACCACTCGAAGGGCATGCCGACCGACAACATCAGCGCACCCCACAAGGTCGTCACCGTGGTGATTGCCAGCGGCGAGAGTGACCCACCGCCACTCAAGGCAAAACGGCCGACCACCGTGTAGATCGCCCAGCAGCAGGCGCCGCCCAGCATCATCAATTCGCCGCGCCCCACCCGCTGCAGGATGGCGCTCGGGTCGCCTTTCGAGAGCACGATCCAGACCCCGGCGAGGGCGAGCAGGATGCCGAGCCAGCGATACCCGGGCAGTCGTTCGCCGAACACGAGGGCCATGGTCAGCGCCGTCATGATGGGATTCAGGGCGACCACCAGCGCGGTGCGCCCCGCGGGGATCAGCTCGAGCGCGCCCAGAAACAGCAGGTTGTAGATGACGAGCCCGAACAGCGCGAGCAAGGCCGTGTAACCCCAGTCGCGACGGCCGAGTTTCGGCCAGCCGCCTTCGACGACGAACAGCAGGGGAATGAGGATGGCGCAGGCCGTCCAGAAACGCAGCGCCGAAATGGTGAAGTGTGGCAATTCGGGCGCGGCGATGCGCCCCGCGATGAAGGTACCGCCCCAGAGTGCTGCGACGCCGGCGAGCCGCAGATAAAGGCCGCCTCGTGCGGTGGTCGCTACCTCGGCGTTCAAGCTTTGCTCGTCCGTTCGCGCCAAGTGACGTAGAGGCCTGCGGCCACGACCAGCGTCGCGCCACCCAGCATGGTGACGTTCGGCAATATCGACCAGGCAAAGAAATCGATGACGATGCCCCAGAGCAGTGCCGTGTACTCGATGGGCGCCACCACCGAGGCCGGCGCTTGGCGAAAGGCTTCGGTGATGTAGTGCTGCCCCGCTGCGCCGAAGCCGCCGACGGCGACGATCAGCAGATAATCCTCGCTGCGGATCGTGACCCACGCGGGCAGAGCAAGCGCGGCGGCGATCAGGGTCATGATGAAGAGGAAGCTGAAGACGATGGCCGATGAGTGATCGCTACGCGTCAACACCCGACCAATGATTGCCGCAAGCGCATAGCAAACCGCCGAGATTCCGGCGGCCAGACCCGCCAGCAACGGCAGCCCATCGGCACGCGGTTGCAGGATCACGAGCACGCCGATGAAGCCGATGATGATGGCGAACCAGCGTGCGCCATCAACTTTTTCGCCGAGCCACCAGGCCGCGATGGCCGCAATCAGCAACGGTGCACCCATATAGAGCGAGTACACCGCGGCGAGCGAGGCTTCACGCAGCGCGAACACGAAACCCGCCAGCATCAGCACGCCGAGTACGCCGCGCAGCAAGTGCAGGCCGACGCGTTTGGGGCGCAACTCGGCGAGCCGCCCCGTGTACCAGAGGGGCAGCAGTACGAACGGCAGCGAGGCGGCACCACGGATCGCCGTCACCTGCAACGGCGGGTAATTCGCCGCGAATAATTTGAGCAGCGCATCCATGAAGGAAAAGGCCGCGACGGCGACGAACATCGCCAGCACACCGCGCGAGTGGTGGTTCATTGTTGCAGACGCTGCGCGTCGGCCGCCGGGGGAGGGCGTCGGACAGGCCGTTTCGGCGTACCGGAGAGGGTCGGGAAGTAGCGCATGGGCCGCGACTATACGGGATCGAAACCGCCCCAAGATAATCGTCATCAAAGGGCAGCAATTTTTTTGCTGAGGATCATTTTTCGATGCAATATTCCGTCACATAAGAACAACCCAAACCGTTGCTTTTGTTTACCGTCGACATGCCTATTCCCCCGTCGAAACCCTCTCCCATCAAACACCTGCATTTCGCCGCCGCCGTGCTGCTCGCTGCGCAGCATGATTCGGTGTCGATTTCCGAGCTGGTCATGACCTACCGCTTGAATGGGCTCGGCGGCGATCGCGCCTGCCGCAAACTGATCCATCGTCTGCAGCGCTTCGATCTGCTGGCCATCCGTGCGGGGGGCCGCGAGGATCGACGGGAAAAATCGGTGCATATCACCGCGACCAGCCGCGCCTTGCTGGACGAGCTCCGTAGCCAGCTGCAGAGGCTCGACCTGTAGCGAGACTCGACGGGGCGTCGGGCCGGCCACGGGCTGGCAGGCGTCGGCGTCCGCGCCGATCTGCGGGGATCTTGTAGACTTCGGGCCCTTATGGCTCGCATCACCGACGCGCTCGTCCCGCCGGGCGAAAAGTGCAGGATCCCCGGTCACGGGGCGGACTCGCCGTTGCCGGCGGGGCGCGATCTCGCCTTTACCCCCGAGGTCGAGGCGGCCACCGCGCCGCTCTACGAGCGGGTGCGCGATGTCGTACCCGCGGTCGAGTGGCCGTTGTTCGCGCCCTTCGTGCACGCCATCAATCAGCTGAAGCGCGAGCGCGACGCCGTCATCCTCGCGCACAATTACATGACACCGGAGATCTTCGCCTGCGTCGGCGACATCCGGGGCGATTCGCTGCAACTTGCGCGCGAGGCGGCGCGCACGAGCGCCCGGGTGATCGTGCAAGCGGGCGTGCACTTCATGGCCGAGACGGCGAAGATTCTCTGCCCCGAGAAGACGGTGCTCATTCCGGATCAGCGAGCGGGTTGTTCGCTCGCGGCCTCGATCACCGGTCGCGACGTGCAGCTGATGCGGGCGGCGCATCCGGGTGTTCCCGTGGTGACGTACGTCAACTCCTCTGCGGATGTGAAGGCAGAGAGCGACGTGTGCTGCACCTCATCGAACGCGGTACAGGTCGCCGAGTGGGCGGCGGCCGAGTGGGGCACGGATCGGGTGATCGTGATCCCTGATGAATACCTTGCGCGTAACGTCGCTGCGCAAACTACGCTGCGCGTGATCACCTGGGCGGGGCGTTGCGAAGTGCACGAGCGTTTCTCGGCGGGCGATATTGCCGGCTTGCGCAAGGCATACCCTGGCGCCGTGGTGCTCGCTCATCCCGAGTGTCCGCCCGAGGTGCTGCAGGCTGCAGATTTCGCAGGCTCGACGGCTGCACTCGGCGACTGGGTGGTGCAGCATGCACCCGCGAAGGTGGTGCTGCTCACCGAGTGCTCGATGTCCGACAACGTGGCGGCCATGAGTCCTGCGACCGAGTTCGTTCGCCCCTGTAATCTTTGTCCACACATGAAGCGCATCACGCTCGAAAACATCTACGACGCGTTGCGTCTGCTACGGCACGAAGTCGAGGTCCCTGCCGATGTGGCTACGCGCGCGCGTCGTGCCATCGAGCGCATGCTGGCGCTGCCCGCTACGGAGCGTCCGCCCGGATTCGACACCGGTCGACCGTTGGCCTCGGTGGAATTCGTCGCTCGTCCGTGACGCTCGACGAAACCGATATCCTGGTCGTCGGCGCGGGTCTTGCGGGGCTTTATCTCGCGCTCGAGTTGGCGCCGCGTCGTTGCATCGTGCTGTCGCCCGCGCCGCTCGGTCAGGCGGCAGCGAGTGCCTGGGCGCAAGGTGGCATCGCCGCGGCGATCGGTCCTGCCGACAGTCCAGAACAGCATGCTGCCGACACGGTCGCCGCCGGGGCAGGTTTGGTCGATCCCGCCGTGGCGTTGCTGATTGCGCGCGAAGCGCCGCGCGCGATCGAGGCTCTGCTCGCACTTGGTGTGCCCTTCGATCGTGATGCCGCCGGCAACCTCGCCACCTCGCTCGAAGCCGCGCATTCGCGCGCGCGCGTGGCGCGCGTCGCCGGCGATCTCGCCGGTCGCGCCATCATGCGTTCGCTCGTGAAAGCTGCGCGCTCTGCAGCACACATCACCTTGATGGAAGGCGTGCGAGCGGTGGCCTTGCTCGAGAGCGAGGGCGCGGTGACCGGCGTGCTCACGCGCAGCGCCGCAGGCGAGGGCTGCATCCGCGCCCGCGAAACAGTGCTCGCCACCGGTGGTTGCGGCGGGCTCTTTCGCGTGACCACCAACCCGCCCGAGGCACGCGGCGCGGCGCTGGCGCAGGCGTTCAGTGTGGGCGCGGTCATCAGCGATCCGGAGTTCGTGCAGTTTCATCCGACGGCGATCGACATCGGGGCGGATCCCGCGCCGCTTGCGACCGAGGCGCTGCGCGGCGAGGGCTCGCGACTCGTCGATGCCGCAGGCGAGCCCTTCATGCTGCGCCATCATCCGCAGGGCGATCTTGCCCCGCGCGATGTGGTCGCCCGGGCGATTCATCGCGAGCGCGAGGCGGGACGCGGCACGTTTCTCGATTGTCGCGACAGCGTGGGCAGCCTTTTTCCGGAACGATTTCCCGCCGTGTTCGGCGCTTGCATGGCGGCGGGCATCGATCCACGCGTGGCGCCGATTCCCGTGGCACCGGCGGCGCACTACCACATGGGCGGCATCGTCACCGATGTCTGGGGCCGGACGACCGTACCCGGACTTTCCGCGTGTGGCGAGTGTGCCTCGACGGGTGCGCATGGCGCGAATCGGCTTGCCTCGAATTCTTTGCTGGAATCGGCGGTGTTCGCAGCGCGCATTGCCACTCGCTTGCGCGAGGGTGATTTGCCCTGGCGTGGCCCGGGCCAGGCCGAGCTGCCGGCGCGTCTCGAGGTCAGCACGCTCAATGAATTGCGTGCCGGCATGAGCCGCAGTTGCGGTGTCTTGCGCGACGCTGCAGGGCTCGGCCGGATGCTCGATTGGACGAGCGAGACGGCGCGTCGCATCGGCAACCCGAGTGCGCTGCTCGCTTCGCGCCTGATCCTCGCCGCCGCGCTCGAACGTCGCGAGAGTCGCGGTGGGCATTTTCGCAGCGATTTCACCACCACTGCGGCGGCAGCACGGCGGACTTTTCTGCAACGCCGTGGCCATGACGATATCGTTTTCCTCGACCGTCACCCCCTCTGCGAGAGCGGCTCTTCATGATCAGTACAGCGCCCCTGCCCGAAGTGATCCTCGAACCCATCGTGCGTCTCGCCCTGCTCGAAGACCTCTCCCCTGCGGGCGATGTGACGAGCGACACGGCGATCGCCCCCGAAGCGGTGTGGCGCGCGGAGATACGCAGCCGCGAGGCCGGCGTGATCGCCGGTGTCGATGCGGCGCTGCTCGCGCTGCGTTTGCTCGATCGCGGCATCGAGACGCGGGTGATCTGCGGCGATGGCGCCGCGGTGGGCGTCGGTGACACCGTCATGGAACTGTCGGGCAGCGCACGCTCGATCCTGATGGCCGAGCGGACCATGCTGAATTTTTTGGGGCATCTGTCGGGAATCGCCACCCTGACCCGCGAGTACGTGCGCGCGGTATCCGGCACTCCTGCACGTGTGACTTGCACGCGCAAGACCACGCCCGGGTTGCGCGTCCTCGAGAAACGCGCCGTGCATCTTGGCGGCGGGATCAATCACCGCTTTTCATTGGGTGACGCCGTGCTGATCAAGGACAACCACATCGCCGCGGCGGGCGGCGTGCGCGCGGCGCTCGAACGCGCAACGTCGCGGGCGGGACACATGCGGGTGATCGAGATCGAGGTCGACACCCTGGAACAGCTGCGCGAGGCGCTGCCCTTGCAGCCGCACTGCATACTGCTCGACAACATGAGCCTCGAAGCATTGCGCGAGGCCGTGAACATCACCGCAGGTCGCGCGGTGCTCGAGGCTTCGGGCAACGTGACACTCGCCACCATCGGCGAGATTGCGGCGACCGGCGTCGATTACATCTCGGTCGGTGCGCTGACCCATTCGTCGCGACGGCTGGATCTCGGGCTCGACGCATCGTGACCGTGGCGTCGCTGCGCCTGCAATGAGGCCCGCAGCGGGACGCGCGCCTCAGGGTTCGTCGACGTCGTAGCCTCGTTCGCGCATCAAGGCCAGCACACCCCGGCGACCGAACAGCTCGGTGATCGGCACCACCGCCAGCGAGACATCATGTGTCTCGACCGATTCAACGGCGAGCTTGAACCACGCCTCGTCGAATTGTTTGCGGATGCCGGCGATTTTCGGGCTCTGCTGCAGCGCTTCCCAGCAGGTTTCCTGCTGATCGGTCGCACTGCGCAAACGCAGCGCCTCGACATCGCCCACCGCCCAGGCTTCGGCGCGACGCCGCGCGGCTTCCAAATCCTCTTCCATGCGCACGAGCGTAGAGCGCATGCAGGAAAGCTCTGCCTGGCGCGAGATCTGCCCGACCTCGGCCAAGGCGCCCTTGGGGTCATCAATGAAGATTTTCGGTAGTACCACCGGCACTTTGCGTGACTTGGCGAGTTTCTCGACGCTGCGACTCACGTTGTTGCGGCTCGTCAGACCGCTACGCGAGACGGCCTCCCGCCACAGCTCGCCGGCCGCGAGCAGGGGGCGACGCTCCAACATGCTGCGGTCGCGCGGTGCGTACTTGCTGCGCAGTGCTTCGAAGCGCTCATAAAGGTCGGGTGGCAGGACCTGATCGAGCGTCTGCTTGTCCTCGTTGCCGCGCAGTTTGCGAAACTGCATGTAGAGTTGCACCGCCTTGATCGGTCCGATATCGGCATCGACGTCGCTGCGCGCCGGAATCACTTGCTTGGCTCGCGCAAGGACGTTTTCGACCTCCCGGGAGCGCCACTCCATTTTTTTCGGCAACGGGCTGAGGGTACCGAGGATGTACAGCGTGTTCTCGCCGTTGCGAACTTTCCAGAGGCCGGGTCCGGCGAGTTCGCCGAAGATCGTGACTTCCTCGATCTCGCCTGCGGAGTCGATCAACGGGTCTTCTGCGGGCGGATTTTCGGTCTGTGCGGCGCGCGCCTCAAACGCAAACAGCGCAAACAGCGCCAGAAGCGGCGCGGCGGCAATCGACGGGCGTGCGTTGCGCTGGGTCACGAAGTGTCTCCGGCATTGAATGTTGCAACAATTCTCTCGTAAATTAGCGCGTCAGATGAGCGCAGTCGATCACGAAGAATTTCGCATCGTTGCCCGGCCTGCCGAGGGGGTCTCCCTGCAGCAGCACGTGCTGCGTACCGATATCGCCGGCATGCCCCTCGAATGGATCGATTATCGCGAGGCGGCGCGGCTCTACCACCAGCAGCAGATCGCCTACACCTGTGGCACGCCGCTGTTCCAGCTCTACGGCGGAACCAATGCGTTGACGGGACGACGGACGATACTCGAGGTCAATTCGATCGTCGCCACCGTGGGTCAGAGCGGTAATCCCGGCTATCTTCGCAACGATTACGTGCCGCCGCTCAACAATCAGACGTTGTTTCGCCGCGACGCATTTCTTTGTCTGTATTGCGGGCAGCGCTTCATCACCCGCGACCTTTCGCGTGATCACGTTCGCCCGTTCAGCCAGGGAGGGCGCGATGTCTGGACCAACGTGGTCACCGCCTGCCGCCGCTGCAACAACTACAAGGCCTCACGTACTCCGGAGCAGGCCAAGTTGCAGTTGCTCGCCGTGCCATTCACGCCTACCTACGCGGAATACATCTTCCTGAAAGGCCGCCGTGTGCTCTTCGACCAGATGGAATATCTGTCCGCGCACTTCCCCCGCAGCAGTCCGCTGCACGGGCGCATTCGGCAGCTGATGTCCTGAGTGCTCAGCGATTTTTCTGGGCGGCCAGCTCGCTGGGTCCGCGCCAGTTTGCGGTGCGTACGGTCGTCCCCTGCTGCCAAGTCACCTGAACGCTGCCATCGGCTCGGCCGGCAATCGCCGGCAACTGGGCGGTCGTACCGGGGGGCGCAGGCAGTTCGCTGATGGCGCCGAAGCTCGCGCCGCCATTGGTCGAGGAGCGGGTGAACACGCGGCGTAGGCCATCGGCGAGCTTGGCGTGCCAGAACACATGCACGGTGTCGCCGGCGAGAGCGAGTACCGGGGCATCCGAACTGACGGCACCGGGGTGGGTGAGTTCGGGTTTGGACCAGCTTGCGCCGCCATCGGCCGAACGGGTGAGGTAGACGCCGGGGACTGTTTCCCCCGCCGTGTAAAAGGCGGCGATGATGGTGTCGCCCGTGGCCACGACCTGAGTGGGTTTCAGCGGACAACCCTCGATCTCCCAGCGCGCGCCGACCACCGAGCGGCGTGGACCGAAAGTTCGTCCGCCATCGGTCGACACCATGACGACGCTGTCGCGGAATTTGCCCTCGACCTGACGCGAGCCGACGTAGAGACGACCTTGGGCGTCGACGAAGGCGGTCAACTGGCAGCACGGGCAGACATCGGCAGGCAGGATTTCGCGATCGCGCTCGAAACTCAGCCCATCGTTGCGCGAGACCGCCATGAACACCTTGCCCGCATCGCCTTCTTTGGCCATATCGCGCGTGTCGATCCACAGCGCATAGACGTTGCCTCGGCCATCAGCCGTCACCGTGCCGAACACGTGCGCATGGGTGAGGCCGCCGTGCACGAAGTCGCTGGCATCGGTCGTGGCCATTTCGTGCAGTCGTTGCGGCTTCGCAAAGCTGCGACCGCCATCGGTGGAGCGGGTATAGAGTGCGACCGCTTCGGGCTTGCCATTGGTCGGATTGACGTCGTTACCCGGATAGAAGACGTGCACCGTGCCGTTGCTGCCGACCACGACACGCGGCTTGCTGACCGAAAAACCCCAGACTTCACCGGCTTTTTCGTTGATCTGCACGGGGCTCGAGAAGCTCTTGCCGCCATCGACCGAGCGCGCATAAAGCAGATTGGTGGCGGCGACGTGGGAGTGTCCGTATTTCGAGTGGTCGGCCGAGTGGGCCGCGGTGTTTTCGTCGATCCACACCATGTGCACGCTGCCATCGGGTCCGAGCGAGATCTCGGGGCTTTGTGCCTTGTGCTCGGCACTGCTTACGAGCACGCCGTGCCCGGTGTGATCCGCTTTCCCGGTCGTCTGGGCCGGGCCGTGCTGATGGTGTGAATGATCTTGCGCGTCGGCGACGGAAACCATCAACGCGGCGGCGAGTGTGGCGACGACAATCCTGAGCATTTTGTTGTTCTCCTGACCGGACCCCGTCGGCACGATACCTCAAGCCCTGCGCTGGCTACAATGTGCCGTGCTTTACCTGATCGATGCGTCCGTCTACGTCTTCAGAGCCTATTACTCGATGCCGCCTGACATGGTGGATCGTGACGGCAACCCGGCGCACGCCCTGTTCGGATTCGCGCGTTTTTTAGGTGATCTCATCGAGCGTGCACGACCGCGCTATCTCGCCGTGGCGTTCGACGAGAGCCTCTCCTCGTCGTTTCGCAATCGCATCGATCCCGCCTACAAGGCGAATCGGGAGCCGGCCCCCGCCGACCTCAAGCTGCAGTTCGGACGCTGCCGCGAGTTCTGTCGCCATCTCGGCGTGGCGGAATTCGGTAGTGACGAGTTCGAGGCGGACGACATCATCGGCAGTTTACATGCGCGCTCTCGGGCCGAGGGAGTACCGGTGACCGTGGTGACACGCGACAAGGATCTCGCGCAGCTCATTCGCGAGGGCGATGTCTACTGGAACTACACCGAGAATCTGCGCCTTGCCCATCACGAGATCGAGTCGCACTTCGGTGTTGCGCCCGAGCGCTATGCGGATTATCTCGCGCTCACCGGTGATGCCGTCGACAACATTCGCGGGGTCCCGGGCGTCGGCCCCAAAACCGCCGCTGCGCTGCTCAAAGATTTTGTTTCACTCGAGGAGCTGTTCGACAATCTCGATGCCGTCGCCAGCTTGCCCGTACGCGGCGCCGGCAAGCTCCCCGAAAAACTGCTGCGTCACCGGGACGATGCGTTCCATGCGCGCCGCCTGACCACGATCGTGCGCGACATGCCGCTCGCAGCGGATCGCCGGATGCTGCAATGGCGCAGCCCCGATCTCGCCGCGCTCAGCGAGTTCTTTGATCAGCACAATTTCGGGCCGATGCTGCGGCGGCAGAGTGAGCGTCTCGCGGCGCTCGCGACGCCGGCTGCAGGAGACGGCGTGTGAACTGGCGCTTTCTGCTGCCGCAGCGCTGGCCGATGTGGGCGGCGCTCGCGCTGCTACGTGCGCTGGCACATCGCGATTACTCCTCGCTGCTGCGCTTCGGCGCGCGGCTCGGCGATTTGGCGCGCCGCCTGCCCTTGCCGCAGCGGCGCGTGGTGCGGCGCAATCTCGAACTTTGTTTTCCTGGCATGGCGCCGGCTGACCGCGAGCGGCTGCTCGCGCAGCACTTCCGCGAGTCCGGTATCACGCTCGGCGAGACCGCGCTCGCCTGGTTTGCGCCGCCCGAGCAACTGCTCAAGCTCGTGCGCTTCGAGGGGCTCGAGGAAGTCGATCGACTGGTGGCCCAAAGACGCGGCGTGATTTTGCTCGCGGCGCATTTCACCACGCTCGAAATCGGCGCGCGGTTCGCCACGGCTGCGCGGCATGTTCATGCGGTTTACAAACCTTCCAAGGATCCGCTGTTGAGCGAGTTCTTCCGCCGTTATCGCGGCGCAGTGGCTGCCAGCATGATTGCGAGCGACGACATTCGCGCCATGGTGCGTGTGCTGAAGGCAGGCGGTGTAGTCTGGTATGCACCCGATCAAGCTTTCCGTGCCAAGGGCGCGGAGTTGGTGCCGTTTTTCGGTATTCCGGTGGCGACCAACACGGCCACCTCGCGTCTCGCGCGGCTCACGGGCGCCGTGGTGTTGCCTTATTTCGTCGAGCGTTTGCCGGGCGCAGCGGGGTACGTGGTCCGCATCGGTCCCGCCTTCGAGGATTTTCCGGGTGACAACAGCATCACCGACACGCTCCGCCACCACGCCTTGATCGAGGCCGAGATCTGCCGCATCCCCGCGCAATATCTTTGGCTGCACAAGCGCTTCAAGGGAATCGGCGAGCACGCCCCGGATTACTATGCGCGGCGATGGCAGCAGGCGCGGAGTGAAGAAACATGAGTGGCAACGACATCCGGTCTGTCCTCGATGAGCAGCGCAGCTTTCCGCCGCCCGCCGAGTTCACCGCCACCGCAGCGCTCAAGCCCGACGATCTCGCAGCCTTGCAGCGGCATGCCGAGGCGGATCCGATCGGCTATTGGGCGGAGCTCGCGCGCGCCGAGATCGCCTGGCGACGGCTGTTCACCACCACGCTCGATGACAGCGCCGCACCCAATTACCGCTGGTTCAGCGACGGCGAGCTCAATGTCTCGTGGAATTGTCTCGATGTGCATCTCGCCGAGCACGGCCATCGTACGGCGATCATCTTCGAGGGCGAGCCCGGCGATCAGCGTCAGCTAAGTTATCGCGAGCTGCACGCCGAAGTATGTCGCTTCGCCAATGCGCTGAAAGCCCGCGGTATTCGTCGCGGCGATCGGGTGGTGATCTACATGCCGCTCGTCCCCGAGGCGGTGATCGCGATGCAGGCTTGCGCGCGCATCGGCGCGATCCATTCGGTGGTGTTCGGCGGTTTTTCCGCGCTCTCGCTCAAAGAACGCATCGAAGATGCTGGTGCGCGTTGCGTGATCACCGCCGATGGCGGTCATCGCGGCGGCCAAATCATCGAACTGAAGGCCGCCACCGACAAGGCGCTCGCCGAGGGCTGTGTCACCGTGGATACGGTGTTCGTGCTACGCCGCAGCGGCAAACCGGTGCCGATGCAGTCAGGTCGCGATCTGTGGTGGCACGAGGCCGTCGCTGACGTATCCAAAGATTGCGAGCCTGAATGGGTCGATGCCGAGCATCCCTTGTTTCTGCTCTACACCTCGGGCTCCACCGGTCGGCCCAAGGGTATCCAGCATTCGAGCGCGGGTTATCTGCTCGGTGCCAAGTTGACCAGCCGCTGGGTGTTCGATCTGCGACACGAGGATGTCTTTTGGTGTACGGCGGATGTCGGCTGGATCACCGGCCACAGCTATGTCGCCTATGGCCCGCTCGCTGCCGGCGCCACGATCGTGATGTACGAGGGTGCGCCGACGTTTCCCGATGGCGGGCGTTTCTGGCGTATTTGCGAGCAGCACGGCGTCAGTATTTTTTATACCGCACCCACGGCGATCCGCGCCCTCATGAAACTCGGCGACGAGATTCCGGCGCAATACGATCTGTCAAAGATCAGATTGCTCGGCAGCGTCGGCGAGCCGATCAACCCCGAAGCCTGGATGTGGTACTACCGCGTCATCGGCCGTGGGCGCTGCCCCATCGTCGACACCTGGTGGCAGACCGAGACCGGCGCGATCATGATTTCGCCGCTGCCCGGTGTGACCGTCACGAAGCCCGGCTCGTGCACGCGCCCGCTGCCCGGAATCTTTGCCGATATCGTCGATGAGGAGGGGCACAGCGTGACTTCCGCCGATGCCGGCGGCTATCTCGTGATCCGTAAGCCCTGGCCGTCGATGCTGCGTACCATCTGGGGCGACAACGAGCGCTACCTCAAGACCTACTGGGAAAAGTTCCAGCAGCGCTTCTATGTCGCCGGTGACAGCGCGCATCGCGACGCCGACGGCTGTTTCTGGATCATGGGGCGAATCGATGACGTACTGAACGTCGCCGGTCATCGCTTGGGCACCATGGAGATCGAGTCGGCGCTGGTTGCGCACCCGCGCATCGCCGAGGCGGCGGTGGTCGGCCGTCAGCATGAGATCAAGGGTGAGTCGGTTTTTGCCTTCGTGGTCTGCCGGGGTGCAAGACCGTCCGGCGATACCAAAGAATTCGAGAAAGAACTGCGCGACTGGGTCGCCGAACAGTTGGGCGCGATCGCCAAGCCGGACGACATTCGCTTCGCCGACAACCTGCCGAAGACGCGCTCGGGCAAGATCATGCGCCGCCTGCTGCGGGCCATTGCCCGCGGCGAGCCGATCACTCAGGACATCAGCACGCTCGAGAATCCGGCGATCATCGATCAGCTGCGCGCAACGCCGCTACCGCCGTATCCGGAAAGTCGCTGAACACCGCATCGACGCCTAGCGCTGCGAAGGCGCGGTATTCGGCCGCCGGATCACCGGCGTAATCAGCGGCGAGATGAATCGCCTCGTTGCGGAAGGTCCACGGGTGCACTTCGAGACCCGCAGCATGTGCGAGCTCGACGAAGCGGGTGGGTGTCGTGGTACGCCGGGTTTTTTCGGTTTTATCGGCGGAATCGGTGCTGCGCGAGCCGATGAGGTGGCGCTTCCATGGGCCTACGCCCTCAACATATTCGGCGAAGCGGGCAAAGGTTTGCGGATCATTGAAATCGCGCGGGATATCGCCTTGCGGATAAAGCTTGCAGCGTCCCGAGGCACTCCACCCCGCAGGTGGTGCGACGCTGCCATCGTCACGCAGACTGCCGCCATCGAGCAGCTGCACAAGGCGTACGCCGGTGCGCTCGCGCAGCCAGCGCAGGTTCCCCGATTCGAATGACTGGATGAATACCGGCGCGCTGCGTGTCGTCCAGCCCGCGGTCTGCAACGCCGCGAGCAGGGCGGGTTCCAGCGGCAAGCCGAGTTCGCAGTGCCAGCTCGGGTGCTTGGTTTCCGGATAGATGCCGATCACTCGCCCCCGTGCGGTCGACTCGCGCTGCGCGAGTTCGATGATTTCTTCGAGCGTGGGTACGGTGTACAGCTCGTCGTATTCGCGCGATCGATCAGCACGCGGTTGCACGGCACGCAGCGTACGCAGCTCGGCCAGCGTGAAATCGGTGGTGAACCATCCCGTGACTTCGATGCCATCGAGCTGCAAGGTTCGCTTGCGGTCGGCGTACTGCGGCAATGACGCGACGTTGGTGGTTGCCGAGATATCCGGTTCGTGACGCGCGACGAGATACCCATCTTTGGTCGAGACGAGATCGGGCTCGATGAAATCCGCGCCCATCTCGATTGCCAGTCGATACGCCTCGAGCGTGTGCTCGGGGCGATATCCCGAGGCGCCACGGTGGGCAATCACAAGCGGCGCTTTTGCAGGAGCCATGGCGGGATTTTGCACCTTGCTGGCGGCAGCCGGTACTGCCGCGCCGAGGACCAGCAACGTGATCGACCACCCTGCGCATCGCAAGCTATCAATAACGCCGGAATGTTGCATGGCGCCGAGGATGCCGCAAGTCGATGACGCTTTGGTGACGGACTGCGCGGTGATCGCCTCAGCGGTGTGTCGCGGCGACCGACCCGACGAGCGCCTTGGCCAAAATGACGAAGCGCAGGTCAGGGCGCTTCGGTTCACCGAAGCGTGCATCACCGTAGGGGAAGGGCGCGGTCTCGCCGGTGTGTGCGTAACCGCGACGCTCATACCAGCCGATGAGTTCGAGCCGTTGTTCGATCACCGTCATGATCATGCGGCGAGTCTGCCATTGTCCGCCCACGAAGCGCTCAGCCGCGGCGAGCATCGCTTTGCCGAGACCCCCCGCCTGATGCTCGGGATCGATGGTCAACATGCCGAGGTAGGCCTCATCGCCTCGTCGCTCGAGCTGCACGCAGGCGAGTATTCGTCGGTCGGTCTCGTGTACGAGCATTGCCCGGTCGCCTTCGCGCTGGCCGTGTTCAATGAAATCGACGAGTGCGAGCGCATCAGTACGCTGACCGCCGAGCAGATCCGCTTCGGTGGTCCAGCCGCGACGACTGCTGTCGCCGCGGTAGGCGGAATTGACGAGGGTTGCGAGCGCGGGTGCGTCATCGATACCAGATATTCGAGTGATGAATTCCATTCGTCCATGTTCCCGCGCGTGGCGAGTGCGGGTCAATCGAGGGCGAGGCGGCCCCGCGTCTCGGCGAGCTGCGCCATGCCGATGCGCAACTCGAGCCGGCGATTGAATTCCTCCGCGCCGAAAGCCCGTTGCGCAAGTACGTTCATCGGGTCGGTGCGATAGCCGATTTCCCGCACGTAATGATCGTACTGCTGCTGCGCGAGCCGTTCGCTCTGCGGCAGTGGTGCTTGATCGGCCTCGTCCAGCCAGCCGAACCAACGATCGACGAATTCATGCAAATAGGTTTCGCAGGCGCTGATGTTCTCCTCGGTGAGTTCGCCCATCACACTCGTGCAGACCGGTGACATCAGCCCGCGCAAATAGGTGCCATGACTCCAATTCCAGGTGAAATTTGGCTGACCGCGAAAACGAATGGCACTGGCATTGGCCGGCTCGTAGTACTTGTTCACGTAATCGAGATTGGTTCGCAGGTCGACTCGCGGCGTGTAGTCGGCATAAAAGAAAAGCTTGGGCACCGTGCCAAAGATGATCACCAGATGCGGCACGCGGTTCTGCTGCGACAAGAACACGGTGGCGTTCATGTCGAGCAAGCTCGCCCGGCGATTACCGAGCCAGGAGTGCACCAGCCACTCGACCCGAGGTCCCGACCACGCGTTGAACGACCCCTCCATCGACTTGTCGAGCGAGGTGAAGTACTCGTGGCCCAGCGTCGAGGGATGTCGTGTCACTTCGAACCGCGCCTTGACGCGCTCCACGATGCCCGAGTGAATGCCCCAACAGCGCTCCCAGGCACGACTGACGTCCACGTTCGGTTGTTCCGCCAAGAACTCCGTGATCGTTTTGATATCGAGTTTGGTATCCGCCACGTTCGCTGCTCCCCCTTGTATGGCGCACGGTCGGTTCGCCGTGTGCAAGTTGTTCTGCTAGCCTCGGCGTCATGGATCACCGGCGCCGTAACTTCATCGTCGCAGCGGGCGCTGCGACCGCCCTGCCTTTCATTGCCTCGTGTTCACGTGGTGGCGAGGTGGCGCGACCCCCCGGGGTGCCGCTCAGCCCGTTCGATGGTGATAGCACCGCAGAGCAGGTGACCGCGGGTATCGACCTCGCTGGCAAGACGGCGCTCGTGACCGGGGCGACCTCGGGTCTCGGCCTCGAGACCCTGCGTGTCCTTGCACTGCGCGGCGCTCATGTGATCGCGAGCGGTCGCACGCTCGAAAAGGCCAAGGCCGCCTGCGAATCGGTACAGGGCCGCACTACGCCGATCGCCCTCGAGCTCGAGCGCTGGGACAGCGTGGCTGCCGCCGCTGATCTTGTGCGCACGCTTGGCATGCCGATCGACATAGTGGTCTGCAACGCCGGAATCATGGCGCTGCCGCAACTCGAGCAGGTCTATGGTCTCGAGAAACAGTTCGCGGTGAATCACCTCGGGCACTTCGTGCTCGTCAATCGTTTGCTGCCGCAGATCATCGCTGCCCCGCAGGGGCGAGTGGTCGTCGTCTCGAGCGGTGGGTACCAGTGGGCGCCTGCTGCGGGCATTGAGTTCGACAATCTCTCTGGCGAGCGGGACTACGAACCGAACAAGATGTATGGCCAATCGAAGCTCGCCAACGGACTATTTTCTTTGGAACTCGCACGGCGACTGCGTGAAGCAGGTTCGTCAGCGACATCGAACTCGCTGCACCCGGGCGTGATCAACACCAATCTCGGTCGGCACTTTGACGAGTGGAAACTCGTGCTGAGCAAGCTGATCGGCTGGACTTTCATGAAGTCGATCCCTGCCGGGGCTGCAACCTCGTGCTATCTCGCCACGGCACCGTCGCTCGCCGCAATCAGCGGCCACCATTTCGAAGACTGCAATCCGGTCGTTCCAAAGCCCGGCAAGCACATGGACGACGCGATGCTGGCACGTCGGCTGTGGGACGAATCGACACGAATCACCGCGGAGTACCTTGTATGACCTCGACCGCAGGCTTGCTCAACACGCTGCGCCACGTTCGTTATGGGGCGCTGTTAGTCGCCCTGATCGGTCTCGCGCCCTTGACCTCTTCGGCTGCCGAGGAGATTCCAGCGCTCGCGGCACGCGCGCAGTCGGCTTATTTTTCGGGTGATGCTGCCGAGCTTGCCAAACTTGCTGCCACCACGGCACCGTGGGCCAAATCGACGAATCCGCGCGAGCTCTATGCGCATGCTTATGTGGAGTTCCGCGTGCTGCAACTCGCGATTGCCACCAAGCGCGAAAAAGACGCCGAAAAAGCCGGCGAAGCCTGCATTGATGCGCTCGCCGCCGCGGTGAAACGCGACCCCCGGTTCGCCGAGGCCCATGCGCTGCAATCGGCCTGCTACGGTTATCTCGCGAATCTCGGTGGCATGGGTGCGATACGCAACGGCTCGCGTAGCGGCAAGAGTATGGAAGCCGCGCTGGCCATCGACGCCAAGAGTCCCCGCATTCTGTTGGTCGACGGTTTCGGCGTGTACTTTCGGCCGAAGTTCGTCGGCGGTGACAAAGCCAAGGGCTGCGCGCGATTCCGCGAAGCTGCGGCCGGCTTTGATGCTGAGGGTGCCGTCGGCAACGGCGGCGCAGGCGGCATCGCCTGGGGCGCAGCGGAAGCTCATTACTGGGCGGGACGTTGTGCACGCGACGCGGGCGATGCTGCGACGGCGCGCAAATATTTTGAACGCGCGCTTGCGTTGGCGCCGGATTTTACGGCCGCCCGCAAGGCGTTCGCCCGTTAGAACACGCCTGCGGCGAGTCCCGCGGCCAGCGTCGCGCCGAGTTCGCGACAGCGCGCAAGCGCATCGTCATCGGGTGTGCCGATGACGATCACCGGCGCGGCGATCGAGCGCCAGCGATAACCCGCGACGATACGCTCGACGGCCGTGCAAGTACCCCGCCCATCGTTGCCGGCGCTGACGAACAACCCCCAGGGCTTGCCCTCGGTGCGGTGCTCGCAAGGATAAAAGCTGCGGTCGAAGAAATCTTTGAGCGCACCCGACATATAACCAAAGTGCTCTGGCGTACCGAGCAAGAGACCGTCGGCCCACAGCACATCGTCGGCCGTGGCCTGCAGCGCCGGTATCTGCCGCAATTCCACGGACTCGCCACTGTCAAGGATGCCGCCGGCTGCCGCTTCGCGTAGCTGCGCCGTGCGTCCACCCGAATGGCCGCCGTAGACGATCAAAATGCGCCGTGTCATCGCTCCGTCTCTCCGCGGTTGGCGTCGAGTCGCGCGAACCAATGCAGGGTGATATCGCGCCGCTGCCGCCGATTGACCGCGAGCACCGCCACGGCCGCGAGCAGACCGCCGAGGCCGGCGAGCGTCATGTCGCGGTGCGCATCCCACTCATCGCCCTGCGTGCCAAGAAATGCGGCGCCGAGATCGCCACCATAGACCACCGCGGCACCCCACTCGATGAGTTCATAAAGGAGCGACGTCGACATGACGAGATCGAGCGGCAGGAAATAGCTCCAGAACCCACGCACGCCTGCAGAGCGCATGAGCAGTTCACGAAAGGGCAGTAGCAGCAGCGCACCGTAGGCGAGGTGCACGAGGCGATCATAGTGGTTGCGGCTCAGGCCGAACGCATCATTGAAGGAATAGCCGCTGAGGGTGCGTAGCGCGTCATCGTATGGCACAAGCGAGTAGGTGAAATGGGCGCCGATCGCATGCAGACAAAAGAATGCGAACAACAGTGAATAGGATGCGGTAGAGAGGGGCAGCAAGCGGCGGGTGAACCAAAGAAAGAGTGCGCCCAGCACCAGCAGCATGTTTTCGAGCAGCCAGGTATCGCGCTCGAGCGGCGCAATGGCGAGTACCGTCCAAAGCACCCCGAAAACGGCGGCCAGCGTGACGAGGAAGGAACGTCTTGACATGGCCGGAGTGTAACGCCGCGGGCAACGGATGAGCGCAGCGTGGCCGCACGCAGCGGAATCGCCGCCAACGGCTGCCGGTTGCGACCTCTGCATCCTATGCTGTGCGCATGTCAGGGCGGGATCTTTGGCGATTGATGCAGCGTCCGGGAGGGCTGGTGACAGCGCTTGTGGCCGCCGTTTTTCTTTGTGGGTCGACAATGCCTGTTGCACTGGCAGCGGCGGGTGCGCAAGAGGCGTCCAAATCGATCGTGGTGCCGCGACTCGAATCCCGGATCAAGCTCGACGGTCGAATCGATGAACTCGAGTGGGCGAGCGCAGCACGAATCACCAATTTCGAGCAGTACGCTCCGGGCAGTGGCGAACCGCCGACCGAGCCGACCGAGTTTCTGGTGGCGATGGACGACGAAAATCTTTACGTAGCGGCGCGTTTCGGCGACGCTGATCCTGCCGGCATCAAGCGCTCGCAACTCGTGCAAGGCCAGGCCGTTTTCAATGACGATTACGCCCAGATTTTGCTCGACACGTTCAATGATCAGCGCACGGGCTATATCTTTTACGTCAACCCCAACGGGGTGCAGCGCGATGGTTTGCTGCTCGGCGGGACGTCCTTCAACATGGACTGGGACGGTATCTGGCAGGCTGCGGCTGCCGTGAACGACGCTGGCTGGGCCGCCGAGTTCGCAATCCCCTTCAAGACGCTTGCCTTCGATCGCAATGGTGATGTCTGGGGGATCAACTTCATTCGCTCGATCCGGCGCAAGCGCGAGGATGTCGCATGGCGCCAGCAGGATCGTCGCGTGACCCTCGATGTGAGCGGCGAGCTGCGCGGCATGAGCGGTCGCGATCAGGGCGTGGGACTCGATCTCGTCCCCTCGGCTTCGCTCAGCGAACGCGAGCGTTTTGCCGCGAACGAATCGAGCGTGATCGCCAAACCGTCGCTCGATGCGTTCTGGCGCATCACCCCATCGCTTGGCGGTGCACTCACGCTCAATACCGATTTCTCGGCGACCGACGTCGATGATCGTCAGGTCAATCTCACCCGCTTCTCGCTGTTTTTTCCGGAGAAGCGCGATTTCTTTCTCGAGGACAGCGAAATCTTCGAGTTCGGCGGCTTGACGCAGAATGCGCGGCCTTTTTTCTCGCGCACCATCGGTCTTTCGGCGAGTGGTCAGCCGATCGATTTGCAGGCCGGCGCACGGCTGACCGGCAAGGTCGGTCGTTACTCGCTCGGCATGTTGGCGGCACGCCAAGACGAGTATGACTCGCTCGCGGCGCAGAATGTTTTCGTGGCGCGCGGCTATCGCAGCTTCGGCGAACAATCGACGATCGGCGGGATCATAACCACGGGTGATCCTGCGACCGGCAGTGACAGCACACTCTATGGCGTCGATGTGGCGCTGCGTGATCAGCGTCGCTTCGGTGGTTTCGTCGAGGCGAGGGCGTGGCTGCAGGAGTCCATGACGCCAGGCCGCACGGGCGATGAGTCGGCATGGGGCGTATCGGTGGCATGGCCGAACGATCGTATCGATGCGATCGCGAGCTACAGCGAAGTCGGTCGCGATTATCGGCCCGCTCTTGGTTTTGCGAATCGAACCGGCATCGCCGAGAGCTACGGCAAGTATCGCTACCGTCATCGCTTCGCGCGTGGCAGTGCCTTGCGCAGCTGGCTCTCCGGGATCGAGGCGCGACAGATCGAGGATGATGCGGGCCGACTCGAGTCGCGTGCGGTGGTACTGACCCCGTTGTCCCTCGACACCCAGCCAGGCGATCTGCTTTCGCTCGATGTTGCGCGCTACACCGAAGAGCTGCGTCGTCCATTTCTGCTGCCCGGCGCGGTGGCGGTACCGATCGGCCGCTACGAATTCGATCGCGCACGTCTTTATGGGCAGACCGCGGGTTTTCGCAACGTGAGCGTCACCTGGGATTTCGAGACCGGCGATTTCTATGATGGCGAGCGTCGCGATGTGCGCGTGGGACTCAATTGGCGACCCAACCGTCACTGGTCGCTTGGCAGTCTGGTGCAGACCAATGAAATCGAACTGCCGCGAGGCAGATTCACGACCCGTGTCTATTCGCTGAATGCCAATTACGCCTTCAATGTGCGTTGGGCATGGCTCAACGTCACCCAATACGACAATGTGTCGCGTCGCGTGGGCCTGAACAGCCGATTGCGCTGGTGGCCGACTCCGGGCCAGATCGCCTATCTCGTGGTGAACTACGACTGGCGTGAGGATGCCGCCGGCAATTTTCAGCCCTTTGTCGCCGAGACCACCGTCAAGCTGACCTGGACCTTCAGGTACTGATCGCTCAGTTTTTCTCGACGGTGTAGACGATCTCCGCGCTCGCTTCCTTGCCGGCTTCGGTACGCAGCGTCCAGCGATCATTGATGCTGTAGCGCAGTTTTAGCGTATTGATCGCCTCGGCGAGCGAGACGCCATAGCTTACGTAAAGCCGGCTCGAGAGGTACTTGCCGAAGACCAGCGAAGTTTCATTGGCGAGGTTCTGTTCGATGCCCACATCCTCGATGCCGATGCGCTGACCGAGCTGCTGCGCGAGGATGGCGCCGCCTTGTGCGAGCAGGGCGTCCCGACCGCTGTTGGCGAGCGTGCTGTTCTGTGCCGACTCGAGTGTGCCCCCGGCAAGAATGAGCGAAACCACCTGAGATTGCGGCAGCGAGGGTTCGGAGAAGAACGTCATGCGCGGTTCGCGCAGCGTACCGCGTACATTGACGCCCGCGCGTACGTCCGGGAATTCTTTGGTGGCACGAAGATCGACACCGGGATCGGCGAGCAGACCACCGGAGAAGATCAGTCGGCCGCGCTCGATGTCGAGGCGTCGACCGAGTGCTGCGTACTTGCCCTCGGCGATACCGAGTTCGCCGGTGCCGCGGCTGGTCCCGTCGGCGGCGGTGACCACATTGAGCATGCCGGCGAGGCGCCCGGAGAGACCGAAGCTATCGAGCGTAACGCGCTCGCCAAGTGTCAGGCGCAGGTTGCTCGAAACGCGGAAACTCGCTGCAGGGTCACGCGGCTCTTCGCCCACGAGTACTTCGTCGTCCGAGGTCAGCACTGCACCCGTCAGGTCTGCCGGCACGATGCGTGCTGCCGGGATCAGCACGCTGCCGCTCGCGTTCAGATTGCGACCGTCGACCCGGAAACGCAGATCCGGCGAGGCCTCGATGCGTGCCTCGGGCACGTCGATCACCGTGAGCTTGTCGCCTTTGATACGCAGTTCGCCGAAGGGTTGCCCGCGCCGCCAAGTCAGCTCGGCGTCGGCGGCGATGCTGCCGCCGCCGGCGCGGGCGGTGGAGGCGAGGACGAAGCCGTTATCGAGCAGCCTTGCCTCGGCACTGATGTCGCGCAGCGCAAGATTAATCTGGTAGAAATCGAGCTCACCGTTTTCGAGTCGCAGGACGCCGTTGACGAGTGGCGTGCCAAGCGTGCCGCCGACCACGAGATCGAGCGACAGATCCCCCGCCGAGCGATCGATCTGCGGCAGGTAGAAATAGAGCAGGGCAAGCGCGGTCGAATCGGCGCGCAGCGTGGCGACCAGCGGCATGTCGCGCCAGCTTGCGCTTTCTCGCAGCCCCGCTGTCGCCGCGGCGGTCGTTGCCGTCGAACCGGTCGCCGCAGCAGTGATTGTCGGCGGCAGCGTCGCCCGCAGGACACCACGAGCGCGCCCACGTTCGCCCGCCGAGATATCGAGATTGCCGCTGATGCCCTGCCCATCCGACTCGAACACCAATGAACCCGAGCCGAGTGGAATCAGTTCTTCCTTGCCGCCTGCGCGTTGCCAGCGCAATCGTGCACCGGCAAATTCGGCGCTCAGTTTGCCTTGCGGGGGACCCACCGCCGAGCCGCGCAATGCGGCAACGGCACTCAACGAACCCTCGTAGCGTGCGCGGGTTGCAGGATTCGGCAGCACACTCGCGAGTGGCAGCTGGGCGATCGCGGCATCGAGATTCCAGGCATCGCCTCGCCGCGCGCCAGAGCCGCAGAGTGTGGCCTGATCGGTGAGCGGCGATCCCCGATTGCCGCGCAAACAGAACGGCTCGACCGCGATCGAATCGGTGGTCAGCAGCAGACCGAGCGGGGCATCGAGGGCGAGCGCGATCTCGTCCGGCAGACGCAGACCGAGCGTGTTCCAGCGCTGCTGCCAGCCCTCGCTCGCGAAGCTGCCCTCGCCGCGTGCTGCCAAAGCGAGCTCAGGTCCAGTGACATCGATCGCGAGCGTATGTCGCCCCGCGGTGCCGGCGACATCGAGCAACAAGCGATCGGCTGCGCGACCGGCAAATTGAAGTGCCGTGGCGTCGACCTGTGCCCGCGCCGTGGCGTTCACGCCGCCTTGCGGATCGAGGTCGATATCGGCGGCGAGTCGACCCACGAGCAGATCGCCCAGCGCCAGATCGCGTCCTTCGGCCTCGAGACGAATCAGCATCGAGGCCGGAGTGCCGCGCAAACGACCCGTCGCCCGCAGTCGGCCTCGACCGCCTTCGACGAGTACGCCGAGATCGCTGGCCTCGATACGAAAGTCCAGATCGTTACGTCGCGGCGTGAGCGAGCCATCGAGCGCCATGCGCAGCCCGCCAGCGGCGAGATCCACCTTGTCGAAGCGCAAAGTGCTGCCTGCGAGCGAGAGGCGACCGCCACCGCGCGCTGGTGCCCCGCGCAACTGACCATCGATTTTTTTGATCTCCACGTCGATGGGGCTGTCCGCAGCAAAGCCGCGGCCGCGGGTATCCAGCTCGAAGTCGAGTTTGCCCTGCAGACCGGATCGATATTGCCCGGGGTCGAGGCCGCGTACCGCTCCAGCGAGGCGCCACCGCTGTGCGTCTCGCCATTCGACTTCGCCGGTCAGGTTGCCGGTGCCCGCCAGCGCCTCGACCTCGACTCGGGACAGCAACAGCCGCCCTGGCTGCAGCGTCGCCGCGAGCGCAGCTTGGATCATCGGCAGCGCGCCAATCTTTGCATCGCCCTGTACAGTGAGTTCGTAGGGTCCGGGACCCGCGAGTGTGAAGCGCGCTCGCTCGCTGCGAAAAGGCGGCGTGACGTCGGCGAGCGGCCAGCGCAGCTGTTGCAAGTCGCCCGCAAGATCGAGCTGCAAGCCAGTTTCGGTGCCGGTGACGCTGCCGTCGATGATCGCTCTGGCACCCGATGGCGCATGCCTTACCCCAAAACGCCGCGCCGTGAGCACGCCTTGCGAGTAGCGACCGTCGAAGTCGACCTCGAGCGCGCCGGCGGCGAGTCCCGGCGGCAGTACAGTGCCCTGCGCCCGGTAGCCGTTGCGGTCGATTTCGAGTTCGAGCGTACCGTCGATCAAGCCGAGAAACGCCGAACCGCCGAATTTGCGCAGATCGAGACCGGCGAGCGTGGCCTCGCCCTCGACGCTCCACGGCAGCAGCAGTCGCAGCGAGCCTTGCGCGATCTGCGCCGTGAAGGGCTCGAGCAGGCGCGCATCGAAGCTCGCCATGGCGAGATCGCCATCAACGGTCGCGTTGGCGCGCCATTGCGGGCCGCGCTTCGGCTGGTAGAGCGCACGCACATCGACATCGAGACCGAGCGGATTTGCCGCCAGCAGACGCCCCTCGGCATCAAGCGCGATGTTGCCGAGCTGTGTACGCAGCGCGCGGATCTGCAGCGCTTCACTACGCACCAAAGTATTCAGGGTGGTATCGCGAAACAGCACCGCGGCCGCGCCGGCCGGTCGGATCTCGATCAGTGCGACCCGCGTATCTGCGGCGTTCAGTGTCAGCAGACCGGGCAAAAAGCGCATCGGTCGATTCGGCGGCGGTCGATCACGCGGCTGCGGCAGGATCTCCACCCGATCTGCCTGCAGGCCGCGCAGCTCGATGGTCTGCCAGAGCAGTGGCAGCAATTCGAGTTTTGCGCGAACGCCATGCAATCGAAGGTGAAAAACATCGTGGTCGATCTCGACGGTGCCGATGACGAATCCCCCGGCGAGGCTGCCGCCCACGTCGCGGATTTGCAGTCGCTCCACGGTGCCGAACTGTGCAGGAATCTGTCCGAGCAGAAAGCGCAGCGTGCTTTCGGAGTGCCCGAGGACCCAGAGCGCTGTCAGCGGTGCCGTCAGCAAGATGACGGCGATAAGGGTCAGGATGAGACGGGCGCGCTTCACGAGGGATCAGAGTTTGGGCGAGAAGTTGAAGTGCAGCCGCGGGCCGGAACGCTCGTCGAAGCCGGGCTCCAGGTTGCAGCGAGGATCCGGCGTCGCGCTGCGACAGATCGGATTGGTGAGCGGCTGCGCGATGTCGATGCCCAGCGTGACGATTGGCAGGCGCAGCCTGATGCCGATGCCCGCCGAAAACTGCAGCGGATCGCCAAAGGAATCGACGGCATTGCCGGCATCAAAGAAAACGGCAAGACCCAGATTGCGCGGCAGATCGCGGATCACTTCGACCGTCGCGGTCATGAGATGACGACCGCCCACCTTGGCGCTGCCCGAATCGATCGGCGAGAGATCATTGAAACCGAAGCCGCGCACGCTGCGATCGCCACCGGCGAAAAAACGCTCGGTGCCGGGCAGACTCGCCGTGTCGGAAACGAGCGTTGCGCCGAGTTGACCGCGCACGAACAAGTGCCACTGCGGCGCCAGGTCGAACACGCGTTCGCCCTCGAGCCGCAATTGCAGATAGTTATCGGTCGCGCCGAGCGCCTTGGCCGAGCCGCGCACCTCGGCGTAGAGCGCACGCGAAAAAAGCGCCTCGCCCAGATAGCCGCGCGGCACCGACGCGTAGCTGATGCCGGGAATCACCAACGTATTCGATTTTTCGAAATCCGCACGCGACGCAGAGGCTGTGGTGATGGTGGTGACTCGACTGAAGGAAGCGAACATCACGCGCTGCCACTCGCCATCGACCTGAGTGATCGACGGTTGAAAGCGGGTGGTTCGTGTATCGAGATCGCCGAGCTCGTCGCGGGCATAGCGAAACTCGAAACCGAGTTTCTCGAGTGCAGGATCGCCAATCGGCACCACATACCGCGCTTCGCCGGATTGCTCGAGTTGCGCTGCCTTCAGTTCGAAGCGCAAGCGATGGCCGAGGTCATTGAGGCGGCGGTTTTCCCAGGTGAGCGTGCCGCGTGCCTTGCTGTCGGTGGCGTAACCGAGGCCGGTGGAGTAGCGATTTCGTCGATTCGGGTCAGCACGAATGCTGATGGGTATTTCGCGAGTGCCGCCGTCGGGCTCGCCCGCCAGCACTTCGACACTGGAGAAATACTGGCTGTCGTCGAGCGCGAACTGCGTACGCAACAATTGTGTCGCGTCGTAGGGCGTGCCGTCCTCATAGCGCAGATAGCGGCGCAGCATCGGTTCTTTCAAAGAACGCTGTTCGATGGTGGTGGTGCCAAAGCGATAACGCTCGCCGGTTTCCATGACGAGTCGCGCGCTCGCGCGGCGCTGCATCGGGTCGACCAAAAGTTCATTGGCGGTGAACCGTGCATCGACGAAGCCGTAGGTCGCGGCGATGCGCCGCAGATCACTTTTGAGGGTGTCGTAGTTGCCGTGATCGAGTTGAGCACCGGAGCGCAGCGGCGTCGCGGCCAGCAGGTCGCGAAAGGCCGCGAGTTCGCGACCCGGACCCTCGACCGACACCTCCACGGTCTCGAGCATCACGGCGGCACCGGCTTCGATGTCGATGCGCGCTTGCCAGCGTCCCTCACCCGTCTGTTCGATGCGCGAAGTCACCTTCGCTTCGTAATGACCGAAAGGTCGCAGCGCCGCGGCTGCCTCCCGCTCAGCGCGCTCCTGCAGGCGCTCGATGAGTGCCTGATCAAGATCATTGCGCGTCTTGTAGCGCTCGAGACTGAGGAAGGCGAGCACGTTACGGCGCAGTGCGCCCTCCACGCCGTTCACCTCGAGATCGATCGTCGCGTACGCTGCCGGCGCGGTGATCATCGCGAGCGCGAGACCGAGCAGTGGCAGCGTGGCGAAGCGGACACGAGTCATGCGGGAGGGATTTTCCGGGACGCAACTACGGCTGATTCTAACCAGCCCTTTGCGGGCAGCGTGTACCGCGCCGCATGGGTCTGTTCAGCCGCCGCATCAAAGCTGCGCTCCTCGAAGTGCACGTGGCCATCATGACCTATCAGCAGGATCGACGAGCAGCGCGTGCCGTACTCCGGATGGTGCACAAAAGGCGAGGAGAGCAGGTGCTCCCACTCCAGCGTGAGACCGGTGACCGGCAACTCGTCGTGGGCCGCGCGCTGGCGGTCTGCGAGGGCGTCCCACAGGGGCGCTGCATCTTCCGCTGCCGCGGCGACCCAACTCTCCAGGGCGCCTCGCAATCTCTGTAGTTTCGGCCAGGGTGTATCGAGCACGTGATTGCTGAGCGCGTGGACGCCCGCCGCGAGCGGCCGCGCGAAGGGCTCCGCCCGATTGCTCGCGTACCAGAGCGTCTCGGCGTCGGCGAGCAGCAAGTTGAAGCCCGCATAGGTCTCCGTGTCGCCGATGATCGACTCGAGGAATTGTCCGGCAGGACGCGGGGTTTGCAGATACTCGGGGATCAATCGGCCGCGGGTCGGTGCGCTTGGTCGCTGCGCGGCAGGTTCGCGGAAGTTGGTGATCAGCCCGAAGCGCCGATCCGGGGCGAGCCCGAACCAGGTGCCACCGGCTTGCAGATCGCGCCCCGCGAGAATCTGCGCCGCCCCTGCCCCTGCCCCGGGCCCTGTCCCTGGCCATGCGCCGAGCGCGGCCGCGGGCCGTGCATGAAACTCGTCGCGGTTGGCGACCACCACCGCGCGCCAGAGCGGATGCACATTCCACGCAAGGGCGGCGAGGCACACGAGCAGTCTCCCGAGCAGGCCAGCGCGGCGTCAGCGCCGCGCCGCGGGCGTCCAGAAGCGCTGAGGCAAGCTGCGCAGCGGCCTGTTTGACCCGGCATCGAACCAAGTTTCGATGAGGCGATGCGAGATGGAAGTCGGCGGCGGCAAGGTCACCGCGCCGGCGGCGATATCGGCGCGGCTGAACCAGCGCGCGTCTTCGAGCTCGTCGCCACCTTGTGGTACCGACCCCGGCACTGCCTCGGCCATGAAGCCGAGCATCAGCGAGGAGGGGAACGGCCAGGGCTGTGATGAGTGGTAATCGCTGGTGGCGACCTGCACGCGTGTTTCTTCGAACACTTCGCGCGCCACGGCATCTTCCAGGCTCTCGCCCGGCTCGACGAACCCGGCGATGGTCGAATAGCGTCCCGCGGGCCAGATGGCCTGTCGCCCGAGCAAGGCCCGATCGCCATCGCTGACCAGCACGATGATCGCCGGATCGATCCGCGGAAAAAACTCGCTGGCGCAGGCAGGGTCCGTGCAGCGCATGACGTGCCCGGCGCGCGCCGGCAAGGCGGGCGCACCGCAGACGCCGCAGAAGCGGTGGCGTTGCTGCCACCAGACCAGTGCTCGCGCATAGGCCAGTAGACCGGCTTCGGCGGTCTCGAGCAGTGGCGCCAGCGGTCGTAATTCTTCGAAGCGCAGCGATGGACCAGGCTGCGCTGACTCACGGGCGATCTGCACCAGCACGCAGCGACGCTCTCTGAACCAGCCGAGCAGCACCGACGAGCGGCGAGCGGCCTCACGGACCAGAGGATGCGAAGCCTCGAGAAACGCCGGCGCCGGCGGCTCACCGGCCACGCCCAAGGCGGTGCCGCTGATGGGCAGGAACAGCGTGGTGGGATCGGTGAGCGCGTCATCCAGCCAGCGCGGGTTTTCGCGCTCGTCCGCGCGCCGATCGAGGTAGGGTCCCGCGAGGAAGTTGGCGATGGAGCGTGCAGAGGAGGGCAGCATGAGAATGGACTCCCCCCAAAGCAACGGGTCGGTCAAGTCTTGTTAATGATCCGCATTCTATCAGTGTGATTCGGCTGGCCGGAGGGGTCGCTGAACGGATCGCCGAAAGCCCTGCCGCCACCGCTGCGCGCTGGCGAGGGGAGCTTCTCGGGCATCGGTGATTCGCAGGAGCGGCAGAGCGGATCGCGAAGTGTGATGGCTTCGACGATGTTGACGGCCTGACAGCTCGGGCAGAAACGCAGCCGTATTTCATCACCCGCGGTGAGCGCCGTGGCGAGGAAGGCGGCGTATTCGAAGTCGATGCGGGGGCGAGGGACGACGCGCCGATAGGCCTCGAAGGCGTCGCAGAGCAGCCGCCCGCGCGCGATGGTTGGCACCTTGCGCAGCGAGGCGGGATCCGGCCGATCGGGAATGGCGCCGAAGAGCAGCAGGATCGAGGCGAGTGCATGCGCATCGGCGCCGATTCCGCTCGAACGTAGGAAATAACCGATTTGGTGGGGGGATTTGCCGCGATGCCGGCGTAGCCCGGCGCCCGGTTTGATGTAGGAGCGGAACAGCTTGCGGATGCGATCGTCGCTGAGGCCCGTCCAGTGCCGGATGGTGTGGGTGCGGGCCTCGTGGCGGATCAGCCGCAAGGCGAGTTCGAGGCGCAGTCGGTCGCGCTTGTAGCGCTCGTCGGTCACGTGCATGACCAGCTCCCTTCAAAGTTTTTGACGCTATTTCCATGCAAAATATCCCAAAACAAACGCTGCGTTCCAAGTTGGTTTGGGCCACCATTTCCGGCGAAAAGACGGAGGAATGCATGGCCAGCGAAAAGAAACCCCCCGCCGCCGACCCAGCGGCCCTCGCCACCACCGAAACCGACTTCGCGCGCAGTGTCGATCGCGAGATCATCCGCCAGGTTGGCGGCATGAACTTGCGCGGCTTGCGCATCCTGCGCGAGGCGCTTGCCGCCTCGAAAACCGTCTTGCCGGCCGCCGCCAGCACGCTGCGCGAAGACTGGCTGACGCTCGATGACGCGGCGCTCGCCTCGGTGGCGGACTGTCCCTACTTGCTGTTCGATCTCGCCACCGACACCGCCTTCACGCTGTGGCGTCGGGCTCAGGCGGGCGGACCTCTCCCGCGACTGCCACCCGGCTTGTGCGAAGGTCAGGCCGGCACCGGATTCGCGCGGCTCGTCTGCTATTTCGCTTGGCAGACCTCACAGTCGCGGCCTGCCGCGGCATCCTTGTTGCTCGGCGTCTCGCCGGCAGGTTGCGCCGCGTTACGAGCCCTCGAGCTGCCACAAATCGACGAACTCGCCGAGACGGCCGGCCCCAGCGTCAGTCTGCGCTGGAGCGACGATCTACGTTTCTGGCGGCAGCGGCTTGCGGCTGCCCGCGACGCGGACCGGGCCGCACTGTGGGAGAGCACCTTGGGCGGCGTGCAACGTTTGGCGGCGGTGTCGCGCAGCGCCCGCCCCTAGGTAGGTCGAACAGCGTGCATCGGTGGGCAAGTCACGCGCGCGATGCGCCGTGATATCTTTCCGCGCCTCATGGAAGCGCTGTCGGTTCGCGGTCTCGTCAAGCAGTATCGCAACGGAGTTCAAGCCCTCAAGGGCATCGATCTGTCGGTCGCCGAGGGCGATTTCTTCGCGCTCCTCGGTCCGAACGGCGCGGGCAAAAGCACCCTGATCGGCATCTGCACCTCGCTCGTCACCAAGACGGCTGGTTCCATTCGTGTGTTCGGTCACGACCTCGATACCGACCTCGAAGCAGCCAAGGCCTGCATCGGTGTCGTGCCGCAAGAGCTCAATCTGAATCAGTTCGAGACGCCCGAGACCATCGTCATCAATCAGGCGGGGTTCTACGGCATCCCGCGGCATGTCGCCCGCGAACGCGCCGAGAAATATCTTTCGCGGCTTTCGCTCTGGGACAAACGCAACAAGATGGCGCGCACGCTTTCGGGCGGCATGAAGCGGCGCCTGATGATTGCGCGCGCACTGATGCACGAGCCGCGGCTGCTGATTCTCGATGAGCCCACGGCCGGCGTCGACATCGAGATCCGTCGTTCGATGTGGGACTTCCTGCGCGAACTGAATGCCGCAGGAACCTCGATCATTCTCACCACCCATTATCTCGAGGAGGCCGAGACGCTCTGCCGCAACATCGCGATCATCGATGGTGGGCGCATCGTCGAAGCGGATCGCATGGATCGCCTGCTCCTCAAGCTGCACACCGAGTCCTTCCTGCTCAGTCTGCGAGCGCCGCTCGTCGATGTACCCGCCGTACCCGGGTACGAGATTCGTCGTCTCGATCCGCAGACACTCGAGGTCGAGGTCAGCAAGGATCGTGATCTCAATGATTTGTTCAGTCGACTCTCCGCCGACGGCATTCAGGTGGTTACGCTGCGCAACAAGGTGAATCGGCTCGAAGAGATCTTCATGCGCCTCGTCGACAAATCGGGAGCCGCGGCATGAGCGCCGGTTTTGCGAGTACGCGCTGGATCGGCTTCCAGACCATCGTGTTGCGCGAGTTCGGGCGCATCCTGCGCATCTGGGGGCAGACGATCGTGCCCTCGGCGGTCACCGCGGCGCTGTATTTTGTCATCTTCGGTAGCCTCATCGGTCGACGCATCGGCCAGATGGACGGCTTCGATTACATGCAATACATCGCGCCCGGACTCATCATGATGGCGGTGATCACCAACGCCTATGCCAATGTCTCTTCGTCTTTCTTTGGTGCAAAGTTCCAGCGTTTCCTCGAAGAAATATCGGTTTCTCCGCAGCCCAACTGGATCGTGGTTTTGGGCTACACCGGTGGCGGGGTGCTGCGCGGCTTGCTGGTCGGCTTGGTGGTCACGGTGATCTCGCTCATCTTCACGCGTCTCCCCGTGCATCATTTGTTCGTCATCCTGCTCGCGGTGACGCTGACGGCGATCGTGTTCTCGCTCGCCGGCTTCATCAATGGCGTGTTTGCCAAAAACTTTGATCAGGTCAATTGGATTCCGACCTTCATCCTCACGCCACTGACTTACTTCGGCGGCGTGTTCTATTCGATCAACCTGTTGCCCGATTGGGCGCGCACGCTGTCCTTTGCCAACCCCGTGCTGCACATGGTCAATGCATTCCGTTACGGATTTCTCGGTCGTTCGGATGTCAATGTGCTGGTCGCCTTCGGCATCATGACGCTGGCGGCAGCGCTGCTCTTCGGTGTGGCGCTCTGGCTGATGGAGCGCGGCATCGGCCTGCGTGACTGAGCCGCATAACCGCCGTGAATCGCCTCAACGCCGACTTCTCACCGCCGCGCTGGCTGCGCGGACCGCATCTGCAATCCATCTTGCCGAGCCTGCCGCTGCGTCGCCGTTTGGTCGAGCGTCGCGCGCGCCCGATGCTGGCCGTCAGTCGCGAGCTGCTGCTCGATTGCGGCGATGGCGTGAAGCTGCAGGCGTTCCATTCGCCGGCGATTCATCGCGCTGCGCCGACGCTCGCGGTGTTGTTGCACGGTTGGGAGGGCAGTGCCAATTCGCTGTATGTGCTATCGCTGGCACAGACGCTGCACGCGGCGGGGGTCGACGTGGTCCGCCTCAACCTGCGCGATCATGGTGATACGCACCATCTGAACCCGGATCTTTTTCACTCCTGCAGGCTGCCCGAAGTGATCGGTGCCGTGCGTCGTCTGCAGTGGTTGTTCCCGAATCATCGACGCGTGCTGGCAGGTTTTTCTTTGGGCGGCAACTTCATGCTGCGGGTCGCCGCCGAGGCGCCGCGCGCCGGGCTCGAGATCGATCGCGCCATCGGCGTTTCGCCGGTGCTTGATCCGGCCACCTGCCTCGATGCGCTCGAGAACGGCTGGTCGCTCTATCATGATTATTTTGTGCATAAATGGACCCGTTCGTTGCGGCGCAAACAGCAAGCCTGGCCGGGGCGGTTCGAGTTTGGTGACCTGCTCGCCTCGCGCGACTTGCGCAAGATGACTCGGGAACTCGTGCTCTCGCACGCGGGTTATGCCGATGTCGACAGCTATTTTCGCGGTTATGCGCTCACCGGCGATCGTCTACTCGGTTTGCAGGTTCCCTCCACCATCATCGCCGCGCTCGATGACCCGATCATTCCTGCCGCAGACCTGCCGAAGCTGGCGAGCTCGGCGGCGTTGCGCGTGGTGACGACACCGACCGGCGGTCACTGCGGATTCTTCGATTCGCTGACCGGACCCGGCTGGGCCGACCGCTACGTGTTGGACGAGTTGCAGCCCACCCGGGCGTCGCCTTGACCTAGAATCGGCACATGTCGGTACGTCGGCTGCTAGTGATACCCGCGCTCGCGGTGCTGCTCCTGCTCGGCGCCTGTGGCGAATTGCAGGACTGGCGTGGTACGCAGCGCGCCGACACGCTCGAGGCCTATCAATCGTTCCTCGACCGTCATCCGCAGAGCCAATACGCGCCAGTTGCGCAGCGTCGCCTTGCCGATCTCGAGGAACAACGCGATTGGCTGATCGCCACCGAGTCCGACAGCGCCGAGGGCTACCGAACCTTCATCAACACCCATCCGAAAGGACGATGGACGCGTGAGGCGCGACTGCGTCTACAAAACTTTCTTTCCACGCCCGGTGTGATCGGGCCCGCCGCCATCGAACCCGTCGAGCCGTTACCGCCGCCCGCGATGTTACCCGCGGCACCCTTGGCACCGGCAGCGCCCACGAGCTCGGACTCGGCGAGTACGCCTGCCGACCCTTCAGCCGCGGTGCCGATCGAGCCCGCGCCGGTGACTCACCGGATTCAGCTCGGCGCCTTCTCGAGTCGCGACAAGGCGCTTGAGGCGTGGCGCGACGCCCGCGCGGCTCAAGCGGAACTGCAGGGACTCGTCTCGCAGGTGATCGTCGGTTCCAACGGTCAGGTGCAAATCTATCGACTGCAGGCGAGCGTGGTCAGTGAAGAGCGTGCCCGCGAGGTCTGCAGGGTGCTGACGGCTGCCGGTCAGGGCTGTGTCTACGTACCGCCGGGTCGCTGACGTCGCGATGTACGAGGCATTCTTTGGTCTTGCCGAACCGCCCTTCTCGATCACCCCCGATCCACGCTACCTGTTCCCGAGCAGTCGACATACCGAAGCCCTCGGACACCTTTTCTATGGCGTGAGTGCCGCGGGTGGCTTTATACAGCTGACGGGCGAAGTAGGCACGGGCAAGACCACCGTAGTGCGCTCCTTGCTCGCCCGCGAACCCGCCGATGTCGATATCGCGCTCGTGCTCAATCCGCGCGTGACCGTGACCGAGTTTCTGCAGACCTTGTGCGAAGAGCTTGCCGTGCCGGTAACGGAGGCACAAAAGACCAGCGTAAAATCTTTGGTCGATGCGCTGACGGCACGATTGCTCGAGGCACATGCCGCGGGTCGTCGCGTGGCGGTGCTGATCGACGAAGCCCATCTGCTCGAGCGTGACGTGCTCGAACAGGTGCGTCTGCTCACCAACCTCGAAACCTCGACCCGCAAGCTGCTGCAAATCATCCTGATCGGCCAGCCCGAACTGCGTGATCTGTTGGCGCGCGAAGACCTGCGCCAGGTGGCGCAGCGCATCACGGGGCGACTGCACCTCGACCCGCTTGCAGCCACCGAGACTGCGGCCTATGTGCGCCACAGATTGCGCGTCGCTGGCGCGACTCGCGAGATCTTCTCGCCGGCTGCGCTGCGCGAACTGCACCGTCAGTCGGGTGGCTTGCCGAGACTCATCAACGTGATTGCCGATCGCGCCATGTTGGGTGCGTTCGCACGCGACCGTCACGAGATATCGGCGGCGCTGGTGCGCGAGGCGGCTACCGAAGTGTCGGGTGTTTCTTCGGGCTCGCGGCTTTGGGTATGGACCGCGCTCGCCGTTTGCCTGTTGGTGCTCGCTGCGGGCGCTTGGATATTTTGGCGCTGACAGCGTCCATTCATTGATCGTCGGGGAGAACCGCATGTTCATCTTTCGTCTTGCTTCCACCGCACTTGCCGGTCTCGCCGTGTTCTGCGGCGCCGTGAATGCCAGCGCGGCGGATGCGGCCGCGGCGGGCGAGTGGGTCGCATTTGGTCGTGATCCGGGTGGCAGTCAGCATTCACCGCTAGCGCAGATCGATGCGCGCAACGTCTCCAAGCTGCGGCGTGCCTGGGTGCATCGCTCCGGCGACTTCGTCGATGCGCCGCAGCCGCGCGGCACCATTCTGCAGACGACGCCGCTGCACGTGAATGGCATGCTTTATTTCTGCACGCCAATGAATCGCGTGTTCGCCCTCGATCCGGTGACGGGTCGCGAGCGTTGGGTGTTCGATCCGCATCGGGCCGATGCGAGGAGTGGTCGCCCCGCTCTGAGTCCTCCGCTCGCAAATCCGACCCGCTGCCGCGGCGTGGCCTATTGGCAGTCGAAAGCACCGAGTGCGGCGCGCGCCGCCAGCGCGAGCGCTGCTGCCGGCGCACGCGCCGCTGACCACGGTGGCGCGGCGGTTTGTGAGCGGCGCATCTTCAAAAATGGCGACAACGCGCGCGTCTATGCACTCGATGCCGACAGCGGCTTGCCCTGCAGCGACTTCGGTGCGGCCAAGGGCCACAAAGGCTGGGTCAGTCACGCCGACTACGACAATCACGGTGACGGCAACTTTGGCACTTCGACTTCTCCGCCGGCGGTGCTCGGCGATGTCGTGATCGCGGCGATGTCGGCCAACGACGGTCTTGCCAATGCCAAGGACGGCATGGTGCGCGCCTTCGATGTGCGCAGCGGCGAATTGCGTTGGGAGTTCGATCCGATTCCACCGCAGTATCGCGATCAAAGTGGTGCGGCGAACGTCTGGTCGACGATCAGCGTTGATGTCGAACACAACCTCGTGTTCCTGCCGACCACCAGTCCATCGACGGACTACTACGGCGGCGGTCGACGCTTCGAGATGCCGCTCGTCAATGCAATCGTTGCGCTCGACGGCGCGACTGGCAAGGTTGTCTGGTCGCAGCAGGTCGTGCGCCACGACTTGTTCGACTACGATCTCGTCGGTCATCCGTTGCTCGTCGACATCGTGCGCGATGGGCGCAAGGTGCAGGCGGCATTGCTGCAGACCAAGATGGGTTGGCTCTACGGTTTCGAGCGCACCACCGGCAAGCCACTGTGGCCGATCGTCGAGCGCCCGGTACCGATGAGCGACGTGCCGGGCGAGCAAGCAGCACCGACGCAACCTGTGCCGCAGGGAATGGCGCCTTTCGCCCACCAAACGCTGACGCGCGATCAACTGTTCGGCATCACGCCCATCGATCGACTGGCCTGCCGACGCAAGTTCGACGAACTGCGTTACGACGGGATGTATACACCGCCCTCGGTGCGCGGCTCGATTCTTTTTCCGTCTGCCTTGGGCGGCGGCAACTGGGGTGGAGCTGCTTATGACCCGGCGAGCAATCTGCTGATCATCAAGGCGGAAAATCTTGCGACGGTGCTCAAGGTGATTCCGAAGACCGATGCGGCTGACGACAAGGTACCGCCCAAAGATTATCTGACGCGCCCGCTAGTCGGTACGCCGTATCGCATCGAGGGCGAACTCTTCCAGTCGCCGCTCGGTGTGCCGTGCACGCCGCCGCCTTGGGGCACCTTGATGGCGCTCGATCTGGCGACCGGCAAGGCGCGCTGGGAGATTCCGCTCGGGCAGATCAAGCGTGCGGGCATCACCGTGCCGAAGGGCGCGGGTTGGGGTTCGCCCAATGTCGGCGGACCGATTACCACGGCCGGTGGGTTGACCTTCATCGGCGCCACCATGGATTCGCGCTTTCGTGCGATCGATACGCGCACCGGCAAGGAGCTTTGGTCAGCCGAGTTACCGGTTCCCGGCATGGCTGTGCCGATGTCCTATGCGGTGAACGGCAAACAGTATGTGTTGATCGCAGCGGGTGGCAACGCGATGGTGGGCACGCCGATCGGCGATTATCTGATCGCCTACGCGCTGCCCGACTGAGCCGCGCCGATCGACTGATCAGTACGCTGCAGCGTCGTCCGACAAGGCGCCGCGCAGCAACGCAAACACGCGCTCGGCATCGGCGCGCACGGCCCACTGCACGTTCTGCGCGCGGCCGGCAGCCACACGAAATTCAACGGCGGTGTGCCCGAGCGTGAGCGGCGAATCGGTCTCCACATCAACATGACAGGCGCGGAACTCGAAGCATTGCGGCTCGAGCAACCAGGCGATCGGACAGGGGTCGTGCAACGGCGAGCCGATCTCGCGCGGCCCGTTGGCAGGCAGCGCATTGGAAAACTCGATGAGTTGTGTCGCCGCGTTTGCAGACTCGGTACCGAGCGCAGCAAGCATCGCGGTACGCGCCGGTGTGGCCCGCACCTGATGCGTCGCATCGAGGCCGAACGCGTATACGCGAGGCCCGGCATTGAACACCGCCTGTGCGGCATGGGGGTCGGCATAAATGTTGTACTCGGCGGAGGCGGTGATGTTGCCACCCTCGCTGCGCGCACCGCCCATGATGGCGAACTCACGCACGGCACGCAGTACACCCGGATCGCGCGCGATGACCGTGGCAATATTGGTCATCGGTCCGGTGATCACCAAAGAAATAGACCGATCTGCCGCATCGCGCAGGGTGCGCAGCAAGAAGTCGACGGCGTGTTCGGCGGCGGGCCCTTGTCTTGGCGTGAAAATCGATAGATCGCCGAGCCCCGAGGCGCCATGAAAGTGACCGGCTTCGACCGGCACACGAACGAGCGGTCGGTCACAGCCCGCATAAACAGGCACCTCCGTTCGACCCGCGATTTCGCGAATCACGCAGGCATTGCGTGCGGTCAGCGCGGCACCCACATTGCCGGCGACCGTGGTGATGCCCAGCAATTCGAGCTCGCGCGATGCGAACGCGAGCAGCAGTGCGACACCGTCATCGACGCCGGGGTCGCAATCGATGATGACTCGATTCATGGCGCGAGTGTAATCGGCGGCGGTATGGCGCGCGGTGGCGGTTCGCCCGATCCCGCAACGCGTGGCCATAGCCAGGCAAGCAGTGCTTCGGTGTTGCCGCGGCTGCCGACCGTCACATATTCGATCTCGCGGAAGCCCGGGTTCGCCGTTCCACGAGCTACTGCAAACTCGAAGGTGTATCCCGGTTCCTGACCCATACGCAGATCGGCGATGGTGACGAGACCGTCGCGCAGGGACACGCGGAAGAAGCCGTGACTGAACCAGGCGATTCGCTCCAGACCATAATTGCCGCGTAGCGCGTCGAAGAGAGCACGGTCACTCGTGAATCGATCGAAGCGCATGGGTCCGGGCGCATCTAGCAATGAATGAAAGCCTTCGTGATACGCAGCGCCACCCGGCTCCATGGCGACGATGCGCCAGAGCAATGTATTGAACGGCGTTGCGGTGACGAGCAGACGCTCGAACGCGATGTCTTGTGCGGCCAGCTCACGTTCGACCTGCCGCGTTACGGTTGCTTGCGCGACGATGCTCCAACCGAGATAAACGCTCGCCAGTGTCAGACCGATGGCATTGCCTCGATAACGTCGCGGGCCGCGCATGATTCCAGTCACCAGCAGACCGAACAACAGCGGCAGCGTCACCAGCGGATCGATGATGAATACGCTGCCAATCGCATACGGATGTTCGGTGAACGGCTGCATCAATTGCGTGCCATAGATGGTCATGAGATCGAGCAGCGGATGCGTCACGAGTGCGAGGAAGACGGCGAGCCACCAACGACCGAACTCATCGCGCCGACGGCCTGCGGCAAACCAGGCGAGTAGCGGTGAAAGGGCGGTCAAATAAAACAGCGAATGACTCTCCGCGCGATGGAAAGTCATGTTGCGGATCGGATCGCCGTGATCGATCAGTGCATCGAGGTCGGGCAGCGTGCCGCAGAGCCCGCCAACGAGCGCAGCCTTCCACACGGGCTCGCGGCGTCCGAGTGCAGCCACGCCGACTGCCGCGCCGAGCGCGAATTGCGAGAGCGAGTCCACGCGGCGTTTGAGTCGATTCGCCGCCTCAGCCGGGGAGCGCGTCCCAGAACGCTTCCATGCGCTTGCGCATGGCGGCGTCGGGCAGCCGACCGCGGCCGGCGCCGAGGTTGTCCTCGAGGTTGCCCACTTTGGTCATGCCGGGGATCGCGCAGGTCACGGCTGGGTGTGACACCACATATTTGAGGAAGACCTGTCCCCAACTGCGCGCTTCGATCTCCGCCGCCCAATCGGGCAGCGCTTGGCCGGCCACGCGCGCGAACATGCCGCCGCCGCGCCGCCCGCCGAAGGGCAGGTTGATCAGCACGGCGATACCTTTCTCCGCTGCGAGCGGCAGCACTTCATCGGCTGCGCCGCGATTGCCGAGCGAATAATCGATCTGGATGAAATCGAGTTTTTGCGTGCGCATCAATCGCAGCATCTCGGGGTACTGCTCGTCGCGCGAGGTGGTGACACCGATATAGCGGATTTTCTTTGCCGCGACCCACTCGCGCAGCAGCGGCAGCAACACCTCGGTGCCGACAAGATTGTGTACCTGCATCAACTCGATGAACGACGTGCGCAGTCGGCGCATGGATTCTTCCATCATCGCCACACCTTCCTCGCGGGTGCCGCCTTGGGCGGTGACCTTGGTGGCGATGAAGGCCTTGGGTCGGTTGCCGATCTCGGCGAGCAGCTCGCCAATGACGCGCTCGGATTCACGATACGCCGGCGCAGTGTCGATGAGGCTGAGCCCTGCGGCCGTGAACCGCTCGAGTACCGCCCGCCGCGCCGCGCGTTCTTCTGGCGTGGTGGGGCTGTAGTTGTTGGTGCCGATCCCGATCAGCGGAATCTTCTCGCCGCTCGAGGGAATAGCCTTGCGCAGCAGGTCTCCGGTGTTTTCGGCGAACGCCGGCCAAGGACTGACCGCGCCCAGCGCGGCGGCGAGCGAGAGTTGCAGGGCAGTGCGGCGGTCGATGCTTCCTTGCATGGGATGCTCCGGTTCTTTGGTGGGCTCGGCGAGAGGATCGCTGGAGTTTGCGGATCTTGCCATCGAATGCCTCAGCTTGGCAGGAGCAACTGCGGCGTCGAGGGCGCAATCGCTGGCGCGGCCGCCCGCAGCAGCGCCCATGCGAGGCAGAGGTTGGACGATAGCACTGGCAGGGTGAGTTCGCCGCCGGCGCGTCGCAGCGCCCTCAGTGTCGGCATACCGGTACCACTTAGTACTACCGCCTCGGCGCGGCCATGATCGAGTCGCCGCAGTGCCGCGAGTGCATCATTACTCGTCATTTCATAGATACCGTGGGTGTCGGCGAGCGCCGGATCCACCCGGATCCGATCAACGATTTCGAGCCCGGCAGCCTCCCAATAGCGGTAGCCTGCTTCGGCGAGACGCTCTGGATACGGCGAGACGAGCGCGATGCGACGGGCGCCGAGACTTGCGAGTGCGTGCCTTAAGGCTTGCGCGGCGGTGACCACCGGCAGACCGCGCTCGGCCGCCGCCGCTGCGGTCAGTTCGTCTTCGAACGCGGGGCTCACCCGATAGCTCGAGCCTGTGCAGCCGAGGCCGAAGGCGGTCAGGCGCAGGCTGCCGAAGCTGGCGATCGCTTGCGGGAGGTGGCGAATGTAGTGGTCGAGCCGTGTCTCGACATCCGTCGCCGGATGCACGAGTCGGGTCGTGTAAAGAGCAACGCCCTGCGGCAGCAGGGCGTGCAGTTCGGGCTCGACAGTGGGATTCGACTGCGGCGTCGCGACTCCGAGGCGAGCGCGTGCGCCGTAGTCGAGGCTCATTCGCAGAGGCTTTCGAGATAGCCCTGCGCGACGGGCGAAAGTCGCTTCATCGCGAGCGCGCGTGCCTTCGGCGCGTCGAGAATATGCTCGAGCGGACCGGAGACCAGCATGCGCCGCACCTGCGGATCCTTGCGCGACACCGCTGCCATTTTGTTGAGCACGGTGAAGCCACGATTGATCTTCGCGCGCGGGGCACGACGACTCTCGATGGATCGGGCGAGGTATTGGCCGAAGCGGGAATAAAGAAAATAATCGTCATCCCCGACGTGGAAACGCGCTTCGGCGAAAAAATCGGGGAAGTTCTTCTCGAGGTACTGATTGACCTTGAGAAGACGGGGTCCAGGGTCGTTATCTTGCGACGCTGTGTGTGTCTTCATTTCTTCTTGCCACACCTCCAAGGGGTCCAGACCACCATTTCTGGGCGTCACGGGCGGTACCACACCCCGCAACGCGCGCGAAAGTTAAGGCACAAGGATCGACAGTGCAATACCTTTGGAAAAATTTTTCCGCGTGGCCCTGCGCCATGCTGCAGGTGAATGCCGAATGAATGAGTCTCACGCTGGCGTCGTCGCTCGACCATCGATCGAAACACCGCTCGAACTTTCGAGTTTTTCCGCACCGCTGCGCGCGCTGGTGTTTGGCGCGAGCGGCGGAGTCGGTGCGGCGATGGTCGATCTCCTCGGGTCGCATGCACGAGTCGGCGCCGTTCACGCCGCGGCGCGCGCGGCCGCCCCACCCTGGCGGTTTTCGCTCGAGGACGAGGATTCGATCGCGGCCGTGGCCGCCGCGGCTGCCGCCGCGGGACCGCTCGACCTTGTGATCGTGGCCACAGGCATGTTGCACGAGGCAGGCGTGCAACCCGAGAAAAGTTGGCGCTCGCTCGATCCCGCGGCGCTTGCCCGATCCTTTGCGCTCAACGCCACCGGTCCCGCGCTGATCGCCAAGCACACGCTTGGCTTGTTGCGGCGCGATGCGAAGTCGGTGTTCGCGTGTCTCTCGGCGCGCGTCGGTTCGATCGAGGACAACCGGCTCGGTGGTTGGCACGCCTATCGTGCCTCCAAGGCGGCGCTCAACATGTTGATGCGCAACTTTGCGATCGAGTTGCGACAACGTAATCCACGGGCTGTTTGCGTTGCGCTGCATCCGGGCACGGTCGATACCCGCATGTCCCGACCCTTTCAGAGCGCCGTGCCGACCGACAAGTTGTTCACACCCGAGCGCTCCGCTCGCGCGTTGCTGACTGTGCTCGATCGGCTGACTCCAGCAGACAGCGGGCGGGTCTGGGCTTGGGATGGGCAGGCGATCCCGTTCTAGGAGTCGTTGACCGACCGACTTCCTGCATCTCAGCGTAGTCGCGTCAGGCCCGGGACTCGATCGAAGGCGGGGTCGAAGCTCAGTACTTTTTCGATTTGGTGGCGCTGCAGCGTGGCGATGTGCAGAGCCGCGCGCACCGGCAGCGTGGAGTACTGCAGCACGAGTTGCTTGGCGCGCTCGACGGTATCGCGATCGACAGGCAGCACTTCATCGACCACCCCGAGCAATGCATCGAGCGCTGGCTGGATGCTGCCGCGGCGCTCGATGGCGGTGTAGCGGTGCAGGATCTCGGTCAGCACCTCGGCGTCGGTGACAAGTCGCACGCGTTGCGTGATCAGCGATTCGAGGCGGCGCTGGGCGTCGACCTTGTTCGGGTGAGCGGCGCCCACCAAGTACATGGGGATGTTGGCGTCGATGAACACCATGCGCAGCGACCCGACCTCAATAACCGCTTGCGCCAGGAACCGCTTCGCCGCCTGGATTGGACCCGGCCGCATAGACCCGCTCGGTGTCACCAATGAGACGTTCCACGGTGCCAGTCGGTGCCGAGTGCCGCACCGCCGCACGGATGGCGGCGAGTTTTCGATCGACATCGGCTGTCGAGGCTTCGCGTCTTGCGGCCAGCAGCGCTTGCCGAACCCATTCAGCCATGGTCATACCTCGGGTCGCCGCTGCGGCCTGCAGGGCGGCGTACTCGCCGTCGTCAAAGAGCACTTGGAGTCGCTTTGTCATTAAGTGAGTCTGGCTGACTCATTATAATGAGTCAAATTATCGTAAAGGCTTTTATCGAGCCAAGTCGGGTGGTTATAGTGGTTGACACTTTGTTGTACCAAAACTGCGCAGGGCGCAGCCGGGGCGATCCGCCCCACGAGGGAGAGCGCATGACCGAGACGACCACCCACGGCATCACGACCGTCGAGACGCAGCGCCGTACCACTCGGCCGGCCAAACAGGGCCTCTACGATCCGCAATACGAGCATGACGCTTGCGGCTTTGGTTTCGTGGTCGATGTACAGGGCCGCAAGTCCAACAAGATCCTGCGCAATGCCATCGAGGTTCTGAAGAATCTGGACCATCGCGGGGCCTGCGGTTGCGAGGTCAACACCGGTGACGGTGCGGGCGTGCTCATGCAGATGCCGCATGCCTTCCTCAAGGAAGCCGCGAAGCAAGCGCACATCAGCTTGCCTGAAGCCGGCGAGTACGCCTGCGGCCTCATCTTCATGCCGCGCAATGCCACCCAGCGGCGGCGCATCGAAGAAATCTTTGCTCGCGTGGTGCAGTCCGAGGGTCAGATCTATCTCGGTGGTCGCACCGTGCCGACCGACAACTCCATGCTCGGCGAAACGGCACGCGTCAGTGAGCCGTTCATGCGTCAGGTGTTTGTGCAACGCGGTCCGGACACCGCTGACGCCGACGAGTTCGAGCGCAAGCTCTATGTGATCCGCAAGCGTGCTTACAACGAAATCCGCGTCTCGACCATCGGTGGCGCGGAGTACTGGTATGTGGCGAGCCTGTCGCACAAGACGCTCGTCTACAAGGGAATGCTGCTCACCATGCAGCTCGATCAATATTTTCCGGATCTGCGCAATCCGCTGATCGAGACCTCGATCGCGCTCGTGCATTCGCGTTTTTCGACCAACACTTTTCCGAGCTGGGATCGTGCGCATCCTTATCGATACATCGCGCACAACGGCGAGATCAACACGCTGCGGGGCAACATCAATTGGATGCGCGCTCGCGAAGCGCAGCTCGAGTCGCAGCTCTTTGGTGATGACACCGGCAAGCTCGCGCCGATTGTCAACGTCAACGGCAGCGACTCGTCGATGTTCGACAACGTGCTCGAACTCATGGTGCTCGCGGGGCGCTCGCTGCCGCACGCCATCATGATGATGATTCCGGAGCCGTGGTCGAAGCACGAGTCGATGGATCCCGCTCGGCGTGCGTTCTACCAATTCCACTCGAGCCTGATGGAGCCTTGGGACGGGCCCGCCGCGATCGCGTTCACCGACGGCGCGCGTATCGGCGCGGTGCTCGATCGCAATGGGCTGCGGCCGGGTCGCTATTACGTCACCAAGGATGGCATGGTCGTGGTCGCCTCCGAGGCGGGTGTGCTCGACATTGCGCCCGAGGAGATCGAGCGCAAGGGTCGATTGCAGCCCGGCCGCATGTTCCTCGTCGATACCGAACAGGGCCGAATCGTCGAGGACGAAGAAATCAAGCGGACGGTCTGCAACGAGTGGCCGTACGCCGAGTGGCTCGGCGAACATCTCGTGCACCTCAAGGAATTGCCGACTGCACCGCAGCTGCCTGCACCCGAACCCGAGTTACTGCTCGCGCGACAGATCGCTTTCGGCTACACCTTCGAGGATCAGCGCATCCTCATGGCGCCGATGGCGCGCGACGGCGTGGAAGCCGTGGGCTCGATGGGTAACGACACGCCGCTCGCCGTGCTCTCGCAGCGCCCGCGTCTCGTGTACGACTATTTCAAGCAGCTCTTTGCGCAGGTCACCAATCCGCCCATCGACAGCATCCGCGAAGAAATCATCACCTCGTCGGATGTTTGGCTCGGCTCCGAGGGCAATCTCCTTGAGCCCAAGCCCACCGACTGTCGGCGCATCGAGTTGAAGGCGCCGGTCGTCACCAACGAAGAATTCGCGAAGATCCGCCGGGTTGCCTTGCCCGGTCTCAAGGTCGGGACGGTATCGACGCTGTTCCGCGCCGCGCGCGGCGTCGAGGGGCTCGAAAAAGCCGTGGAACAGATGCGTGAGGAAGCGCGTCGGCTGATCGAGGAAGAAGAGGTCAACATCCTCATCCTCAGCGATCGCGGCGTGACCCGCGAGATGGCGGCGATTCCGGCGTTGCTGGCGGTCTCGGCACTCCACCACCACTTGATCCGCATCGGCCTGCGCATGCGCGCATCGCTCGCCATCGAGACCGGCGAAGCGCGCGAAGTGCATCACTTCGCGCTCTTGATCGGCTATGGATGCAGCGTCATCAATCCGTATCTCGCCTTCGAGACGCTCGACGGCATGATCCGTGACAATCTTTTGCCGAATGTCGATCACAAGCTCGCCTGCGCCAACTTC